>Ga0256407_10006494_pt1 | contig 18017 bp, 14 predicted proteins | sample RumenRJG_04DNA_FD_193489 | JGI IMG/M metagenome (GOLD analysis project Ga0256407, IMG submission 193489) | Bovine rumen microbial communities from Lethbridge, Alberta, Canada - RJG_04 | ecosystem: Host-associated > Mammals > Digestive system > Stomach > Rumen | place: Canada: Alberta...
ATTTTCATCATCATCGGAATCAGTCTCTGAAATGCTTGTTATAAAAGGGCTGGAGCCGCAAACAGATCTTCTGAATTCTCCGATACACCGTTTTCTGCGGGATTCCTGTGGCTTCTGCGATTTCGAACGTGCTGTAGTTTTCTTCGTAATGAAGCCTGAAAATCTCATCTCCACGTTCACAGATCTTCTTTGCAAAAGCATAAAGATGGGTCATCATGTCCTGATGCTCAATCAGCTTCTCAGGAGTAATCTCTAAGCGCTCAGACTGACATGATGCCGCCGCAGTACATTCATCCACCTCAATCTGATGCTTCGGATTGTCGCTGGAAACAGTCATGCCTTCTTTTTTGTACTTGCAATAACCGCAGTCACCCGGACAAAACGCAGGATTGGGGCAGGCGCAGGTGCCTTCTTTTTTTGCAAGGTACAGCATGTGATCCTTCGGCTGATCCCATGCCTTTCGGATTTCAGCAGACACGACAATGTGCTTTCCTTGAATGACTATGTGCTTTGTGTTTTCCATTTGTCAGGTTCCTCCATTCGCGTTTTCCGAACGGAGAAACCCGGCAAAGAAGGGTGCATTTAATAGTGCTGCCAACCATTGCGAATTCTCCATTCGTTGGTCTGCAGCAACCCTTGCCCGGGCTGTGCGGGGTATGTCAGCCGGCATTCAGCAGGCAAGCTTCGCGGATATGTCGACGTCGCGAAGGCATCCAGCCAGCGTCCTCATGATTTATTATCCTTTTTTTATTTTTCCGTATCTCGATAATGCGCACCGCGACTCGGCAACGGATTTTCTGGGCGATCAGGAAAAGAAGGATAATAACTTTGGGAAATTGTGCTCTCTGCAGGAGCTTCTGGAAAAAAATAACGGCCAGGATGCATTTTCGTTTTGAAAAGCAATTCCTGGCCGTCTAGCAGCTCTGCGGATAAAGGTCAATATTCGGTTCGGCAATCCGTCAGGTTTTCTGATGGTTGCCGTCCATAAGCATCAGTGCCTCGAACTACCCATTCCGGGGAAATGATGACTGTAAACGTAAAACTGCCCGGTATCAAGTCTTCGAATAATCGTATAACAGCTTCCTTTTTTGAACATTACTTCTCCTCCGGTGGGTAAGCAGATGCTAATTATTTCCTTCTGGTATGAATGCTCAATAAATCCTCTTGCATAGTCAGCATAACAAACCAAATGGTTGTCAATATCTCTGATCGCTTCCATTTCCAGTGTCCTCGGTAACAACGACAACATTAGAGTAATAATACGGTCGAGTAGCAATTACGAAGTTCAAGTTCGATCAACTCCTTTGAGTGTCGGTGTGTGTTGCCGGAAAACAATAGCCTGCAGATCCGTTCCGGTAGCCGTTACTACAGGGAAGCAGCGTTTTTAAAAACGGAGACCGATATCCATCAGGTATTCCTCAAACTCCTTTGTACGAATCTCCTGCTGAGCTTTCCAGGAGCCTCTGTTGCTGTCTGTGTCCTCTTGCACAGGCTCCGTTTTTGTGAATTCCTCTTCTGTAGTCTCCATGGTTCTCTGTCCTTTCGCTTTCTGTTTGGGCTTAACCAGCAAGAATTCTGAATGACGGATGCTTTTCTGGATCACGGAGCGCCACGGAGATAATCTTTCCCCGGCTTACGGTCATTTCTGATTCTCCGCATCCACACTTGCACAGGTATTTCACCTGGTCAGCACATCGTGTGACGTTAATGGTGCAAAGAACCGTGGTCATTCCACCACATAACGGGCAAAACGTCTTAGGGGTGCTGATCATTTTCTTCATCCTCCGGCGGGGATGGAGTGCCACTATAACACTCCGTCCGGTCAAATAAAATGGGAAATCTGGTTTCGTAGTCATTTGCTGGGAACGTTGATTTTCCTGCGTTTGATGGATTTCAACGGACTTAACAGGGGTGTGGATAACCCGTGCTTTTGTTAGGTCATTTAGCCTCCGGAAGTTGCCAGTGGAAAACAAAATTATTTATTCTGGAGATCTTTGATCACCATCACGGCAACCCCCTGAACTCTCACATCATCCACATAAATGTCCTGTTCTTCCGGGTTTTCCGGATGAAGGATGATCTGATTGCCTTCGTGCTTGAGGCGCTTAAGGGTGTTACCCAGGCCATCCACATAAGCAACGATAATGTCGCCGTCACGAGCGGTCTCCTGCCGTTTTACCAGCACCATATCGCCGCCATTGATTCCCGCGCCAATCATGGAGCTGCCGAAGGCGTACAGGATGTACATCTCATCGTTTCCAACCAGGCTGACCGGAAGATTCATGTAGTCCTCCAGTTGGGCTTCGGAATCTACGGGCAAACCGCAGGCGATGGAACCGACAATGCCAATCGGGCGGGTGTCTGAGTGCTGACTCTTGATAAAGGGCGTCAGGATGCGCTGCCCGTCATACTCGATCATCCCGGAATCGTTCATGGCTACCAGGTAATTGTAAACGGCAGTTCGCTGCAGGGAAGTGTTCGCAGCGATCTGGCTGCATGAAGGAAAACAACGGTGTTTCTCGTAGAAACGATCCACAAAGTCAATGATTTCCTTCATGTACTCCGGGTTCTTGTGCCTCATGGCCTCACCTTCTTTCTATCGTGAACGATCATTCACGATGTGGCTTGATTATACAAAACCCGTTTGGAGAGCGCAAGGGGGTTTTGGCGTTGTTTTTGGGGTTGATGAAAAAAGACGACAATCAGGCTGGAAGCTTTGCGAAAGCAGCATAAAAAGGTGACAAAACAGGGTTTTTCCCTTATAATATATGGCATGTATGCCGTGACCGTTTTTTTGAAGGAGGCGCACCCTTACTGCGCAGAGCTTCTGTCACACCTTCCTCCTGCCCAGGACGTCGGTTCAGTGGCCGGGATACACGGCATCAAACCAAGTAGAGCGGAAGGAAGATAAAGCAATGTCCAAGCTCAACATCGACCAGCAAACCGTCTACCAGCTGTTTTCTGACAAGAAAGCTGATTTCCTTATCCCGGATTATCAGCGCCCCTATGCCTGGGGGGATACGGAGTGCCAGACGCTTTGGGATGACATCTTTAGTTTTGCATTTCCTAACGACGATTGCGATGCTTTCCGCAAGGATGATGAATACTTTCTTGGCCCCATTGTCACTTTCAAGAACGAGGGCAAGCAGGAGATCATTGACGGTCAGCAGCGACTGACTACCCTGATGCTGATGCTGCGTGCTTTTTATACAAAATTCCTGAATATGCAGGACAAGAATTCTGTTAGTATTCGTAACTCTATCGCCAAGTGCATCTGGAAATCCGATGAGTTCGATAACCTGATAGCTGATCAGCTGAAAATCGACTCCCAAGTGTCCACCGACGAGGATAAAGGCGAATTCATGGATATCCTCAGAACTGGAGAGGCCAAAAAGGATTATAAGAGCAGATATGCCCGTGTTTTCCGCTTCTTCCAGGAAAAAATAGATGAGTTCATCGGGAAATATCCTGCTTATTGCGCCTATCTGCCGGCGCGAATCATGTACAACTGTATCCTTCTGCCAATCGAAGCAGAAACCCAAGACACTGCTTTACGGATATTCTCAACCCTGAATGACCGTGGCCTTCCGCTTTCCGACTCCGATATCTTTAAAGCCCAGTTTTACAAGTACTATTCTTTGAAAGGCGAAAAGGATCAGTTCATCGCAAAATGGAAAGAGCTTGAAGCCCTGGCCGAGAAGATTTTTCATCCTCTTCGCGGAACACCTATGGATGAGCTGTTCACCAGGTACATGTATTATGAGCGGGCAAAGCAGGGCATAAGTTCATCGACTACCGAAGCCTTACGCCGCTTCTATGAGAAAGATTCGTATAAGTTACTGAAAACCGAAGGCGTCTTCGATAATCTGATTAGTTTGGCAAACTTCTGGAATGATGTATCTAACCAGAATAATGAACGTTTTTCCGATGAGCTTCTCCGGAAACTCTTTGTTTTGAATTATGCTCCGAATGGAATGTGGACCTATTTCGTCTCAGTGTATTATATGCAGAACAAGGATGCCGAAGGGATGCTTGAGGATGAAGCTTTCCTGAAGTTCCTGGACAAAACCATCGCATTCGTTTGGACATACGCTGTAACAAATCCGGGCGTGAACATGCTCCGGACTCCCATCTATGCCGAGATGATAAATATTGTGAACAACAATCCGGTTGAGTTCAAAGAAAACAAGTTTGATCTGGATGCCGTTCGCAATCGCTTTGAACTGTTCGATTTCTACAATATGCGTCCTATTACGAAGGCTATGCTGACCTGGTGGGCCTATACCATGCCGGAGCAACCGCTTTTCCCAATGGAGGCCGTCCTTGAGATTGAGCACATTTATGCCAGAAACCGCAACGAAAAAGAAACAGCCAATCCGCTTTCAAATCCGCGTTACGTTGAAAAGCTGGGAAATAAGGCCCTTCTGGAAAAAAGGGTCAATATTCGCGCCTCCGATTATCGGTTTACCGACAAGGCGAATTACTATAAGGGATACATTAACAAACGGGGCCAGGTAAAAGAAGGAACAAAAGTTGTCGAGCTCCGCAAACTGGCAGAAACAAATACTGATTTTACTGAAAAAGATATACTGAACCGACACAAGATGATTCTGGATGCCTTTATCGACTATCTACGTGACAATGACTTGGCAAAGTAAAAGGAGAACGTGATGAACAAGCAAAACATTGATCTTCTTTTCCGAAACTATATTGATCACTTTGGATATTTTCAGAATCCCAACCAGGATGGGTATGAAACCTATAAGTGGGAAGCAGTTGAACAGGTTCAAAAAGAATGGGATTTGGGAGCATCAGATCTATCCGGAATGATCAAACGTTCCTTTTCAAAGACCTATAATCTGATCAACAATCGCATAGTGTCGCCCGGAAATGGATTGGCTTTGCTTGCAAAAGAGGAACCAGAGGCTGTTCGTAAAGCGTTGCGAAGTCTTTTAGCCGAAACAGAAGATCCTGATGAAAAGCAGGACAATATTCTTCGCTTCGTCGATGATATAAATGCTTTACTGGAAAAGCATTTCCCTGGGAAATGGAAATACACTCACGATGTTCGGGTCGCAATTACATATCTGGCACTCATTGATCCGTCGCAGAACTACTTGTTTAAGTCCACTCCTGCACATTATTTCGCAAGGTATATGGACTTTGATACCGACATTGGATATGGTGCAAACTTCAAACTGAAGTATTACTATCAGATGTGCGATGAGTTGCTGGCAGAAGTTGAAGCATGCCCGGAATTACTGGCAAAGGATTCCGAACGAGAAGTAAACTGGAAGGATAATAGTCATCACATTCTGGTTACTGATCTGATCTATTGCTTTGGCGTGTATAAGTTCATGAGAGATGGACTATATGAGCCTGTTCCTCGCAAAAAAGGAAAATCTACAGACTCCTCTCAGGCTGAACGTGCACAAAAAGCATCAGAGCTTCAAGAACGGTTGGAAAAGCTTCAGGATGAGATGGACGCAATCGAAAAAGAGATCGCGGATCTTCCACAGTATAGCTTTGAAGGAAAGGCAATGAAAACAAGGCTTTACGGAGAAGTAATTATCAGCAAACAAGACGGAGAATACTTGACCTTCTCCGCTGCAGGAAAGGATAGACAATTTGCCTTGCCTGGATGCATTACGAATGGGTTCCTGATCCCGGATGACGCTGCAATAACAGAGAGATATAAGACCGAGTCTTCGTTACAAGAAAAGCTTCAGAAACTAAGCACAGAACAGAGAATGTTGAATATTGAGCTGGCAAAATACTGATTTTGCCAGCTTTGCGTCAGTTAAGCATCAAAAGGAAGGAGGGAGTACAAGTGATCTTTGATGGCAAAGGAAGAAACTATATCTTTGGAAAAACGTTTATGGAAAATCAGGAGCTGGTTAAATGGCTCGAGATTGAAGAATTTCTATCCGGAATAGATGAATTAAGAAGTTTAAATAAAGATATTAATGATGCGACTATCCTTCATTTGATGAATGGAATTGTTGAACATCATAGTGAGGATACGGATGGCGTTTTTCCTTTGGAATGGGCTGTTGCCAGTCTTGAAAATTATCGCAAGAGGATACAAAAGGCTTATTTTGACAAAAAGTGGCTTAAAGACAATCATCCGGAGATTTGGCAATCTATCCAGCATGCTTATGAAGAAGAAAACCTGCTTGTAGTACCCTTCCAGATGCACAAGTATGTGATGTTCCTAAAATACTTTTCCGAGCGCAAAGATAAGTATAACCTTTCGATAGAGGGGCGCTGCTTTGGAGAAGATAAAAGAGCAGCACAGCTGATCATTGCCTTGAAGCATCTTTACCTGGGACAAATTGATGATGTTTCCTCATTGATGAAACACCTATCAAGATGCAACGAAGTTGAAATCATAAGCACAAATGAAAGAACAGAGATTCGACTTTCTGTCCCTGATGTTTTTGTGCCGGAAGATGAGTTCCGAGAAAAGAACAAGAAAAAGAGGGCTTGGACTCTTCAATGGAACCAAAAGTACATTGTAAATGATGAAGAGTCCCCATTAAAAGCGACTGTCGAGGATATGGAAGATGATTAAGGTAATTGATAATGTCACGACGATTCTTCGCGATGACATTGCCGGAACAGTAAAACGCGGTGACAAGGTTTCTATTGCTGCGGCCTATTTCTCTATGTATGCGTATAGAGAGCTAAAAAAGCAGTTGGAAAGCGTTGATGAATTCCGTTTTATCTTTACATCTCCAACTTTCGTTGCGGAAAGAGAATCAAAACAGCGTAGAGAGTTCTATATTCCCAGAAGGACACGTGAGCAGAGCCTTTATGGGACAGAGTTTGAGGTTAAGCTGCGCAACGAAATGACACAACGGGCAATCGCAAAAGAATGTGCTGAATGGATTCGAAAAAAAGCAAGGTTCAAATCAAATGTTTCCGGAGATAATATGGGGTCATTCATGACTGTATCGGGAGCAGAAGAGCAAGTCGCATATATGCCCATAACTGGGTTCACTACAGCTGATCTGGGCTGTGAAAGAGGAAATAATGTTTACAACATGGTCAATAGGATTGATGATGCTCCTGTAGCAAACACTTACTTGCAGCTCTTTAACACTATATGGAATGACCGGGATAAATTGCAGGACGTTACAGAAACCATCATTGAGAACATAACCACTGCATTTAATGAGAACGCCCCAGAGTTAATCTATTTCATTACCTTATACAATGTTTTCAGCGAATTCTTAGATGATATATCTGAAGACGTACTACCAAATGAAGCGACGGGATTTAAGCAAAGCAAAATATGGTCTTTGCTTTATGACTTCCAGCGGGATGCTGTTTTGGCAATCATCAACAAGCTGGAACGTTATAATGGATGTATTCTTGCGGACAGCGTTGGCCTTGGCAAAACCTTCACAGCTTTAGCAGTCATCAAATACTATGAAAATCGAAACAAATCAGTGCTTGTTCTGTGTCCCAAGAAATTGTCTGAGAACTGGAATACGTATAAAGATAATTATGTGAACAATCCGATTGCCTCAGATCGGCTTAATTACGATGTTCTCTTCCATACAGACCTTTCGCGCACACAAGGTCAATCCAACGGCTTGGATCTTGATCGCCTTAACTGGGGCAATTACGATCTGATAGTTATTGACGAATCGCATAATTTTCGCAATGGAGCAGGCGGTGCTGGTACACATAAAGGAGAAGGTGAAAACCGGTACGAGATCCTGATGCGGAAAGTTATCAAAGCTGGCGTAAAAACCAAAGTATTAATGCTCTCTGCGACGCCTGTTAACAATCGTTTCTATGATTTACGCAATCAGCTTGCCCTGGCATATGAAGGCGATACAGAGTTGATAGATAAGCAGCTGGACACCACAAAATCAATTGATGAGATCTTCAGGCAGGCGCAAACCGCATTTAATGCCTGGAGTAAACTGGAAGTGGCTGAAAGAACAACTGACAACCTCCTGCACCGTCTGGACTTTGATTTCTTTGAACTTTTGGACAGCGTCACAATTGCGAGATCAAGGAAGCATATTGAACGCTATTACAATACTGAAGAAATTGGCAAGTTTCCTGATAGGCTCAAACCTATCTCGCTTCGTCCTAACCTTACCGATCTTCCAAACGCAATCAATTATAACGAAATCTTTGAAGAACTGATGTCTTTGACATTAGAGATTTACACTCCTTCTGCCTTTATCTTTCCAAGCAAAATCGACAAATATGTGGATCTGACAAAGAATAAAAACCTTTCCCGGGAAGGCCGTGAAAGAGGCATTCAGCGTTTGATGAGTGTTAATCTCTTAAAGCGTCTGGAAAGTTCCGTATACTCGTTCCGTTTGACCTTGAGCCGTATCCGCGACTTGATCCTTGGAACGCTAAAAACCATTGATCAGTTTGAACAGAACGGTATGGGTATCTTAGATGCAATTGAACTAAGTGCAGACTCTTCTGATTATGATCTGGAAGATCAAAATACCGACTTCTTCACAGTGGGTAATAAGGCAAAAATCGATTTGAACGATATGGACTATAAATCATGGAGAAATGTTCTTCAGCGCGATGCTGATACATTGGCTTTGCTCATATCAATGGTGGAAGATATTACTCCTGAGCATGACACAAAGCTTCAAACCCTGCTTGCCATGATAACTGAGAAGATCGAAAACCCAATAAACGAAGGCAACAAAAAATTGCTGATCTTTTCCGCTTTCGCAGATACTGCTGATTATCTGTATGAGAATGTCAGCTGTTATGCTAAAGAAAAGCATGGGCTGAACACAGCAATGATATCCGGCGCTGTAGAAGGAAAAAGCACAATCAAAGGCTTGAAGGGTACGCTGAACAATATCCTGACATGCTTCTCACCAATTTCCAAAAATCGTGATGTGTTAATGCCCGGAAGCAAGAATGAGATTGATATCTTAATTGGTACCGACTGTATCTCTGAAGGGCAGAACCTGCAGGACTGCGATTACCTTGTGAATTATGATATCCATTGGAATCCAGTACGCATCATTCAGCGGTTTGGTCGAATTGACCGTATCGGCAGCAAAAACGCCGTTATTCAACTTGTCAACTTCTGGCCGGACATGACCCTGGATGACTACATTAATCTGAAATCCAGGGTTGAAACCCGAATGAAGATCTCGGTTATGACATCCACCGGTGATGATGATCTCATTAATGCGGAAGAAAAAGGAGATTTGGAATATCGCAAGCAACAGCTGCAAAAACTGCAGGAAGAGGTTGTAGATATTGAGGAAATGTCTACTGGCATTTCTATCATGGATCTGGGCCTTAATGAGTTCAGACTGGACTTGTTGGATTATATTAAGAATCACGGCGATCTCGATCAGAAGCCGTTCGGAATGCATGCAGTTGTCCCGGCCACTGATGATCTTCCGAAAGGTGTAATCTTCGTACTTAAAAATCGTAATGAAGGGGTCAACATCGACAATCTAAACCGTATCCATCCATTCTACATGGTTTATATTTCTGATAGTGGTGAAGTAATCTGCGATTACCTGAACCCGAAGAAACTGTTGGATGATATGCGACTTCTTTGCCGTGGAAAAAACAAGCCAATCAAAGAAGTCTATCAATTATTCAATGAGGAAACGGATGACGGGAGAAAAATGAGTAGGATGTCCCAATTGCTTTCAGACGCGATTGATTCCATTATTGACACAAAAGAAGAAAGTGATCTGGACAGTCTCTTTAAGCCTGGTGGAACAACTATAGGAATAAACAATATCAGTGGACTGGATGATTTTGAACTGATTTGTTTCTTGGTGGTGAAATGATGAAACGGTCGATTGAGTTGTATCAGTATTTACCTGATACTTGTAAGGTTGATCGATCTGTTCCAAAGGAAGCATTCCTGAAGAACGGTCGGATTAAGCCAGGTGCACAATATCGTTTTTCGTTGTATTACGAGAACGCCACATTGGCTTATGTATTAAGAAGTACCAGTGGAGATCTTCCAAGTATTAAAGAAAAGGATCGACCAGGAGACGAGATCCATATTATGGAGATCGAGATAAAAACACGAGCTGATGGGTGGTATCCAATAAATGACTTCGCAAAAGCTGTTTTTGAAGCATACACGTATCCTTTACTGTTGATTGTTGCATATAAAGATGAGTATTGCCTGTTTTCATCAGTGTCACACAGTAATTCTCGAGATCATGACAAAAATGTAGCGGAAAAGATACAAGGAAGTGGCTGGATAAGCAATGATAATCGTAAAGGCTATGATCCGCCTGAAGATTATTACATGATGGAAACTGTTCACTTTGGTACTTCAAGAGATCTCGAAAAGCAAACGTGCAGCATTTTGTTTGATGGGGAAAGTATTTCCAGCATTATGGCGGAATGGTATGCATTGTTTCGTCAAGATCGTGCTCAATGGTCTTATTTCTACCATATGTCAGAAGAATATTCAAAATCTGATTCAATCATCGGAAGTATTATTTCGAGGAGCAAGAGAATCGAGCAGATTTATGATGAAGGAGCGACCCTTTTCGATACCGATTTGCCAGGAATGAAAGAAGACTTCTGGTTCGAAGAAGAAGATACGACAAATTAACCAGAAAAACCGTAACGTATATGAGAGTTCATAGGCAGGAGTAAGGAATAACAGGAGGCAAGGATGCTGGAACTTCCGAAATCAACGGAACTAAATAAGCGAATTCCAAAGCAGAAATTCTATGAGAATCTGCAAATCAGTCCTGCTTTACGCAAATGCTTTGTTGAGCAGATTCATTCAATCATTTGGAAGAATAAGATTGCCCCAGCTACGATTAATCTGGCTGCAGGGCACTATGTAGATGAGTTACAGGTTTTTAGCATTCAGCTTAACAGTGATGCATTGGACGAAAGTGTCCTGAAACAAATTGATCGGGATATCCCGTATCACATTCTCTTTATCTTGGAATATAACGGCAAAGAGCAGGCATGGATCGGTTATAAGGAGGAAGCAGAGTCCGGCACATCATCATTTAAGGTCAACCGGTATTATCATACTGATTGGACATATCCGGAAGAACACCTTTTGAAACTAGATGGCTTGGATATGGACGCTGTGTACGAGAATCTGGTTAGGCAGATTGCCGGAGACATGCTGGAAAGTGATAATGCAGAAACGCTCCATACATCATATGAGCGAAGTGTGCAGCGGGAAAAACTGCTAAAACAGATCGCAGCGCTGGAAAAGAAGGCATGGAGTGAAAAACAGCCGAGAAGAAAAATGGAATTGTTGCAGCAGATTCATTTGCTTAAGAACGAATTGATGGAAATATAATAAAAATCAGAAGTGTAGGAGGCAAAGACAATGGATAAACTGAAGATGCATACGTCTAATCAAGCCGATGAAAACTATAAGAAACTGGCGGCTCTATTTCCAAATGCGGTAACAGAAACAATTACTGGTTATGATTTGGAAGGCAAGCCGATTATTGAGCGTGCAATTGACAAAGATGTATTGATGCAGGAGATTTCTGCCCATGTGGTTGAAGGCCGGGAAGAAAGATATCAGTTTACCTGGCCGGATAAGAAAAAGGCAATGCTAGCTGCAAATGCTCCTATTGCAGCGACGCTTAGACCAGTAATGGAAGAAAGTGTTGGAAAAGATGGAACACCTGGCGGTTGGGATAGCCAGAATCTATATATTGAAGGCGATAACCTGGATGTATTAAAGCTGCTCCAGGAGACATATCTGGGTAAAGTCAAGATGATTTATATAGATCCACCATATAATACAGGAAACGATTTTGTGTATGAAGATGATTTTGCGGAGAATGTCGATGAGTATCTGGCTAGAAGCGGGCAATTTGATGATCAAGGGAATCGGTTAGAGCAAAATACTGAAAGCAATGGGCGGTATCATACTGATTGGCTGAATATGTTATTTCCGAGAGTAAAAATAGCGAAGAATCTATTAAGCGATGATGGAATCATCGTTATATCGATTGATGAGCATGAAATAGATAATTGCACTAAGATTTGTGATGAAATTTTTGGAAGAGTTAATCGTGTAGGTATTATTATTATAAAGAGTAATCCGCGTGGCTCAATGGCTTCTGGAGTTGTTGCTAATCTTCATGAGTATTTGGTTATTTATGCTAAAAACAATATGAATACTTGTATTATTGGGCATGTCCTTGATGAAGAAATGACATCTGAATACAAGTATTCAGATGAAATAGGTAAGTATAGATTGTTAGGATTGAGAATGCGTGGTGGATTTTGGAGAAGATCAGATAGACCAAATCTCTTCTATCCAATATATATTAATCCTTCCACTGGAGAAGTGGCGACGGTGGAATTGACTGGCTTTACCGAGAAGGCAATACCAATCCAACCAACAACAAATGAAGATGGAACTTGGAGATGGAGCAAGGAGAAGGTTAATGCTGATGCTAAAGAATTAATAGCAAGGCCAGTTAAGCGTGGTGATGGAATTGTATGGGATGTCTATCAAAAAGATTATTTAGATAAGAATGGTGAAAGACGAACAAAGATAAAATCGATTTGGGATGCTCCAGAGATGAATTATCAGACAGCTACTGTGGAGATTAAAGAGCTGTTTGGGAAAAGCGGTATTTTTGATTATGCGAAACCGGTGTTTTTAATTTCTCAGTTATTAAAAATGATAGATTATAAAAAGGATGATATTGTTCTTGACTTTTTTTCAGGGGCTGCGACAACGGCACATGCTGTGATTAAAACAAATGCAGAAGAAAATCGTAATCGCCGTTTCATTATGATTCAGTTGCCTGAATTGACTGATGATAAAACTGAAGCTAAAAAAGCTGGTTATAAGAACATATGTGAAATCGGAAAAGAACGTATTCGTCGTGCGGGGAAGAAAATCAAGGAAGAGTCTGGATTAACCGCAGCTAATCTGGACATCGGATTTCGTGTGTTGAGACTGGATTCTAGCAATATTGAAGATGTGTATTATAATCCAGACGAATTGAGCAGAGATCTGCTTGGTAGAACAGTGGATAACATCAAGATAGACCGTACACCTGAGGATCTGTTATTCCAGGTGATGCTGGATCTGGGTGTGGATTTATCAAGTACAATTGAAGAACGGGTTATTGCTGATAAGAAAGTGTTTATTGTCAAGCCCACAGGAGTTGAGGCTGCATATCTGGTAGTCTGTTTTGATGATGGTGTTACCGCAGAGACAGTTACTGAAATCGCAAAAATGAAACCGTACTATGCTGTGTTCCGGGATAGCGGCATGGCCAGTGATAGTGTAGTAACGAATTTTGATCAGATTTTCAGGACATATTCGCCTCAGACTGAAAGGAAGGTGCTGTGAGATGGGTGAAGGAGCTCACTGTATTTTCTGTGACTCTGTATGTAATGGGTTTGAAAGGCATGAAGATCAATCCGGATTTTATGATTGCCCAGTTTGTGGTTGCTATGCAGTATCAGCATGGGATGTTAATGATAGAGCATTGGGTCTGAAGGAATCGAGGGACAAGATCGCAGCATACTTGTATCATAAGAATAAGCTGCTTGAACAGAATCGACCTGAGAACTATGTAACTTTTATTGGATCAAAGCGCCACTATGATGGCTTACTTCCAAAGCATCCCAATTATCAGTATGTCTCGCTTGATGAAGTGAAATCATTTTGGCCACGTAGATTTGCAGACCGTATAGATCGTATTCTTCAAGCGCTGTCCCTTAAGTCACGTTTCTTTGGTGATGATGTATACATTGGTTTTATTGAGAAATGCAGTATGATGTTTATTCAACGTAATTATGCTGAAGATCTCGATGAAGAGGAGGATGCAAATATACAAGCATCTGCATTATATAACTACCTTGATCAAAGTGGATATGTGAATGTTGAACCTGAAGGTGATGCAGTATATTTTACCTTGCTCGCAGAAGGATGGAATCGATTGGAAGAAATACAACGTAGCAATCTTGATAATAGAAATGTGTTTGTTTCTATGTCCTTTGCAGATTCCACAAAGCCCACACGTGAAGCGATTAGAGATGGTATCGTAAAAGCTGGTTTCTCACCAGAATTTATGGATGAAATCATTCATAACAAACAGATTGTTCCCGAAATGTTCCGCTTAATCCGTGAGTGCCGGTTACTTATTCTGGATATCAGTGAGCCAAACTATGGTGCCTATTATGAAGCGGGATATGCGCTGGGCCAAGGAAAAGAAGTGATCATTTCCTGCAGTGCCGAGGCATATTATCGCAAGTATGATTCTGAAGAAGAGAAAAAATATGAGAGATATCTAAAACCGCATTTTGATATTGCTCAGAAACAAATTCTCATTTGGGATAATTATGACGATTTAACAAAAAAGATTACTGAATGGATCAAAGCATTGATTCGATAAGAGATTTGGAGAGAACGATCATGAAGTTTAGATTCAAGATCCAGCAATTCCAGACAGATGCTGTAAATAGTGTGGTTCGGGTGTTTGATGGGCAGCCGAAAGTATCGGATACGTCATATCGTCGGGATATTGGTGAGCGGCCGAAAATGCCACAGCCTGCAGAAGAGCAATTGTCCTTTTTGCCATCTGATCAACTTGATTTTGATGATGTGGTTGATGAGACGGGCTTTCTGAACGAAAGGATCCATCTGTCAGAGGAGGATCTGCTGAATAACATCCATACCATTCAGACGGAGAATAATATTAGGCTGTCTGATTCTCTGATCAAAACACATGGACGTTGCAGCTTGGATGTGGAAATGGAGACGGGAACCGGTAAAACATATGTGTATATCAAAACGATGTTCGAGCTGAACAAGCGTTATGGCTGGAGTAAATATATTGTTGTGGTTCCGTCTGTGGCAATTCGTGAAGGTGTTAAGAAATCCTTTGAGATTACCGTGGACCATTTCATGGAGCTGTATGGGAAGAAAGCTCGGTTCTTTATCTATTCCAGCGATAATCTGAATCAGCTGGATGGCTTTTCTTCAGACAGTGGTATCAATGTGATGATTATCAATGTCCAGAATTTCGCGGCTTCTCTGAAGGAAGACGGGAAAAGTAAGGAATCTAAGATCATCTATTCAACACGAGATGAGTTTGGAAGTCGGCGCCCGATTGATGTTATTGCTGCCAACAATCCGATCATTATTATGGATGAACCGCAGAAGATGGGCGGCAATGTAACACAGAAGTCCTTGGCCATGTTCAAGCCACTGTTCATTTTGAATTATTCTGCGACACATGTAAAACAGCATAATCTGGTATATGTGCTGGATGCTTTAGATGCCTATAACAAAAAGCTGGTAAAACGGATTGAGGTTAAAGGTTTTGAAGTGAAAAATCTCCAGGGCACGCATGGTTATATGTATCTGGAGTCGTTTATCTTATCGCCCGATCATCCGCCGATGGTCCGTATGGAGATAGAAGCACGACAGGCTGGGGGAAGCATTAAGAGAAAGCTGTTCAAATTGGGAGTGGGAGATGATCTTTATCGGACTTCCGATGAGATGGAACAATATAAGAATAACTATACTATTGCGGAAATTGATCCCGTGAATGCAAAGGTGACTTTTGCTAATGGTATTGAGATTCACAAGGGTGATGTGATTGGCGATGTATCTGAATCAGACATGAGACGGGTTCAGATTCGTGAGACGATAATCTCTCATATGCAAAAAGAAGCATTGAACTTCAATCGTGGAATCAAAACGTTGTCTCTGTTCTTTATCGATGAAGTGGCAAAGTACAGACAGTATGATGATGAAGGTCACGAAGTCAATGGAGAATATGGCCGGATGTTTGAAGAAGAATACTTGTCTGTATTGGCAGAATACAGGAATATCTTAGATCCGGTCTATTTGGCATACCTTGATAAAATCTCGGCGCATGATACGCATCGCGGCTATTTCAGTATTGATAAAAAAACAGGCCGTGCAGTGAATTCTGAGCTGAAACGGGGCAGTGAATTCAGTGATGATATTTCTGCTTATGATCTGATTTTGAAGAATAAAGAAAGGTTGCTCAGCTTTGATGAACCGACGCGTTTCATTTTCTCACATTCGGCGCTGAGAGAGGGCTGGGATAATCCCAATGTGTTCCAGATATGTACGCTAAAGCATGGTGGGGAAAGTTCCACTCAGAAACGGCAGGAGGTTGGCCGTGGCCTGCGCCTGTGTGTGAATCAGTCTGGCGATCGGATGGATTCGGATATGGTTGGCTCAAAGGTACAGGTTCTGAACACACTGACTGTTATTGCCAGTGAAGGTTATGCTTCTTTCGTAGATGATTTGCAAAAACAGACGAAAGAAGTGCTTTATGATCGTCCGCGTACAGCATCTATTGATTATTTTGAAGGTAAGAATATCTTTACTGAACAGGGTGAACAGGTCAAGCTGAATGAACAGCAGGCAAGAGCAATCTATCGGTATCTGATTCAAAATGATTATGTGGATGATAATGATCATGTAACTCAGGCATATCGGGATGCGGTGGAAAATAATACATTGGCTGCCATGCCGGAAAGCCTGAAACCAGTTGCGGAAGGTGTTCATAAACTGGTTCAGGCGGTTTATGATGATAAGATGCTTGCTGCCATGTTTGAAGATGGTAACAAGAAGACGCCGGCACCAGATAATCCGCTCAATGACAGGTTCTATAAAGAAGCTTTCCAGACGTTGTGGAAGGCGATCAATCATAAGTATGCGTATACTGTTGATTTTGATTCGGAAGAGTTGATCTGTAAAGCAGTTGCTGCAATTGACAATGAATTGTTTGTATCCCGCTTACAATATACGGTTACAACGGGAAGCCAGCGCGATAGTATCTCAGGGAATCAGATGCGCAATAATGATGCGTTTGGGAATGTTACAACGAAAACGAGCGCATTAAAACGCGGCGCTGGGAGTCAGGTTAAGTATGATCTGATAGAGAAAATAGCCTCGGGTGCATTGCTAACCCGGAGAAGCGCAGCCGCTATTCTGCAAGGAATTAACCAGGATAAATTTGACATGTTCAAGTTGAATCCGGAAGAATTTATCGGAAAAGTGGTTCGTCTGATCAATGAACAAAAAGCCACCATGATTGTTGATCATATTGCCTATGATACGATTGAGGGCGAATATGACAGCAGCATTTTCACTGCTGAAAAGAATGGGCGCACAGTTGATCAGGCGTTCAGGGCTCAGAAAGCCATTCAGGATTATGTTTATACTGATGGTAGTGCAGAGAAGAGTGTAGAACGGAAGTTTGCGGAGGAGATGGATGCAGCTCAGGAAGTATATATTTATGCGAAACTTCCGCGCGGGTTTGCCATTCCTACACCAGTAGGACATTATTCTCCGGACTGGGCCATTGTGTTCCATGAAGGAACTGTAAAACATGTATATTTCGTTGCAGAGACTAAAGGAACAATGGAGAGTCTTGAGCTGAGGCCGATTGAAAAAGCAAAGATTGATTGTGCAAAAAAACTTTTCAATCGCCTATCAAATGGTGTGGTGACATATGATCATGTGGATAGTTTCCAGCAGTTGCTGAATAAGGTGATGTAATGGTTGGAAAATATAAGGTGATCACACTTTGCGGCAGTACACGTTTTAAGGATGCGTTCATGGAGACACAGAAACGCTTGACCCTAGATGGAAACATCGTGATCAGTGTCGGGCTGTTCGGGCACTCTGGGGATGAGGAAGTCTGGAAGCCGGGAACCAAGGAGATGCTGGACGATATGCACAAGCGGAAGATAGATATGTCCGATGAGATTTTTGTAATTAATGTCGGCGGGTATATTGGTGAAAGTACACGAGCTGAAATAGAGTATGCTTTGTCGCAAGGTAAACTTGTTAGATATCTAGAGAACGAGTTATGAGCTTCTTAAACTTATAACTCACACACTATCGATGCTGCTTTATGTATCTGAAAGGGGTAAGTGATGACAGAGCAGGAAAAACGGTTGCATCGATGCTGCTTTTCCGGCCATAGACCCGAGAAGCTGAGTGAACCAGAAACTGAAATAAAGCAATGGCTATCAGA
>Ga0256407_10006495_pt1 | contig 18011 bp, 8 predicted proteins | sample RumenRJG_04DNA_FD_193489 | JGI IMG/M metagenome (GOLD analysis project Ga0256407, IMG submission 193489) | Bovine rumen microbial communities from Lethbridge, Alberta, Canada - RJG_04 | ecosystem: Host-associated > Mammals > Digestive system > Stomach > Rumen | place: Canada: Alberta | collected...
TACTTTGAATGGGTACATTTGAGGATATTATTATTTAAATGATATTTAATAAAAAAGTAAATTTAAAAAAATTTTTTATAATTTTTATTTTTTTTTATTTTTTAAGTTCTGTTTAAATTATTTAATTTAGATATTTAATTTTAAAAATTTCAAATTTTACTTAAAAAATTAAAGTTAAAGTATATATAATTTAACTCTAGAGAAAACAAAACTATGAGATAAATAAATATAGTTACATAAATATTATAAATAAATATTATCTTGAGAAAAAATTAATTTCAATAATTCTCTAATTTATATTCTTTGTGTATATAATTAATAATATTACTAAAATTAAATCTTGTAATTTCATCAATATGCATCATATTGCAAATTAAATTAACAAATTTATCAGAATAAAAATTATCATTTTTTTTTATTTTTGTAACATTATTTATATATTTTTTTATATTCTGTTCTACAATATTAATTTTATCTATATTTATAAAATCTGAATATAAACTATTTATTTCATTATTTTTACTTAAACAAAACAAACAACATAAAGCAAGTGAATAAACATCATTTTTTATTAAATCTATATTTCCATTTGTATTTTTTGAATGATATAATTTATATAAATTAGGACTAATAAATTTATTATCATTTTGAACAATTTTTTTTGATGATATATTTGTTAAATGTTCAAAATCAGAAATTTTATAAATATTATTTCTAAATACTGTAATATTATTAGGATTTATACAAAAATGTGATAATTTATTTTTTTCTAATTTTTGTAATGGAATACTAATTTGATAAATTATATTTATTAATTCTTTTTCAGAATAGAATTTATTAATTTTTTTATTTGTTATTATTTCACTTCCCCAGGAATTAATTCCAGTTTCTGTTAAAATACTAATTTCTTCATCATTATAATTAATACCTAAAATTTCCGTTATATTTTTTTCTTTTGAAAAACTATATTGTAAATTATATAAATTTAAATAATTTATTAAATCTTTATTTGATTTAATAAACTTTTTCTTCATTGTGAAAAATAAATTCTCATTAGTTTTTCTTACACAATAAATTTTACTTTTTTTACTTTCTCCTATTTGTGAAATTATTTCATAATCATCAAAATTAAATAATGGAATTATATTTTTTTCTTTTTCATTAATATAAGATTTTATTGCTTTTTTTTTTGATTCATACTGTTCATCTTTTAAAAAATTTTTTTCTTCTTGTTTTCCAATATTTATATTATCTTTTTTATTTTTATTATCATTATCATTTTCTTCTTTAATATCATATTCCAAAAAATCTTCATTTTCTTTTATAGAAGAAAAAAGAGTTTTAGTTTTTTTTGAATTACTATTAAGTGAAAAAGAATCTTTAGTATTATTATCAGTATTATTTGTAATATCATTTGTAGAAATTTCTTCATTATTAAAATCATAATCTTTCTTAATAATATTTTTATAAAATTCATCAATTATTTTTTTTTCTTTTTCCTTTTTATTTTTTTTAATTTCTTCATCTATTAAAATATCATTTTCAGTTATTTCATTTCTAAATCTCAAATGACATTCATCACATTCAAAAATAAATTTTTTATACTTTACAAATCCTTTACATTTACTACAAATAATTAATTTTCTCCCATTAAAATTTGTTAAATATAATTTACCAGGACAATCATTTTTATGATGAATTAAATTTGGATTATGTCCGCAAGGAATATTTTTAGGAACTGCAGAAATTTTATCAATTAAAGCTTTTTTAATAGTTAAAGAAAGACTTTTAAAATTATATTCATTATATATTTTAACATTTGAATAAAAATCTTGATTACATTTAACACAAACCCAAATAATTGAACTTGGTTCACTATTAAATCCACATTTTTTACATATTAATTTATTTGCTTTTATATCTAAATATAAATTAGCTTTTTTACATTTTATACAACCCATTTGTTCATTTATAATTAAATGACAATGATATTTTTCCCATGTTGCTGGTTGGAGATTTGAATCATTTTTATTTTCATTTTCTATTAATTTTGAATAGAAATTTATTTGACAAAAATCACAATATAATTTTATAAAATTGATTTTATAACATTTAAGACAATTTGTGCATATTAAGGAATCTATTTTATTTGAATTTGGTTCATTTACTTTAATGAAATTATTATTTTCATTACAATCATGTATTGGAATATCATTTTGGAATTTGCAATGTTTCAGTGAGAAAAATAATTGACCGTTTTCTATATATCCTTTATTTTTTACTTTTAAAGTATTTATTAAATTTTCTTTATCAATTAGATAATTTCTTAAATATATATTTTTTTCTGTTGTTTTTATAATTTTTTGAAAAATCTCATTATCAAATGCTTCTATTGGATATTTTTCTTCTAGAGAAATTTTCACACTTTCTCTAATATATCTCATAAAATCACTGTCTTTTTTTAATAAAATTTCTTCAAAATTCTCATTATATTCATCAATGTATATTTTATTTATTTCTTCTTCAATTTCATTTGTATTATTTAATTTAAGTAAAAAATCATCTTTTTTTTTACTGGGGAGATACATATTAAATATTTACTTATTTTTTATAATTAATTTATTTAAAAATATATAAATATTAAAAAAAAAAATTATAAAAAAAACTTATTTTATATTTTATTTTCATTATCAGTTAACTTACTATATTTCTCTTTTTCTTTTTCAATTTCTTTATTCTTAATAATATTAGCCATTTCAGTAATATTTTCAACTTGTGGAATTCTTACCATATTCATTATATCTGCTCTTTCATATTGGATAATTTTTTCTGCCATAAAATATTTTCTTTGATAATAAATTAATCCAATAAATAAAATTACAATAATTAAAATAGTAATCCCAATTAATAATATATTATAAGAATCTACTTCAACTACAATAGGATTAAAAATTAATAATTCTCCAGTTTCAGGATTTTCAATTAAAACATTAATATAATATACTTCTCCAGTTTCAAGTCCATTAATATTAATTTCATTATTTTTTTTAGTATGATTAACACTTTTTGGTAATGATGACATTTTTGATAAATAACATAAAGAATTCATTTTAGTAAAATCATAGGGTGAAGTGGAAATAAATAATTTATAATTTATATTATTTATTTGATATACTCTACCATAAATATCTTTTTTGTTTAGATTCATCATTTCTAATTTTATTTTTCCTATTCCATTTTTTGATGATTTTAAATATATTTTGTTATTTGTTTTATAGAAATTTTTATTATTTGTTGTAAAATAATATACCATATAATTTACTTCAGTTTCACATTTTTTATTAGCAATTTTGCATTCTAAATCTTTTCTTTTATTATCTCCTTTAACATGAAGATAATAATTTTCAGCAGTCATATTATATGATAAAATAATATATTTTTTTGAATCTACAATTTGAATTTGTTTAATTTCATTTTCTTCTCCATCATTAAAATAATAGTTCAATTTATCTGTGATTGAAGCTTGAATATATCCTGAACAAGCAGATAACTCAATAACAAAAATATTATCATTCTTTTTTATTTTTTTCAATTGATAAATTGATTTTTCATTTTCTGTAATATTTTCAAAAGAATAATAAATATTTAAAGGAGAAATTTCAATTCTTTTATAAAAATTTACATTAGGTGAAATAATAACAGAAATAGAATTCTCAGTTTCATTAGAATTAATATAAACACTAAATAAAACTCTAACTTCTCTATCATTACCAATTTTTTCATTTTTAATTCCTTTAATTCTTATACTAACAGTATTTGAAATTGGATCAGTTTCTCCTTTATAAAAAGCATTTTCAGGATTAGGAATTAAAAAATTAAATGGATTATTTTTACCATCTGTATTTCCAATATTTCTCTGATATATATTTAATGTTGCATAAATTGATGCCCTTGCATCTTCATCATTACATTTAATTGATATAATTACTGAATTATATTCTTTAAATAAATCAAAATAACCGTTAAATTGATTTTTTGTTATTAGATATGTTATTTCTTTCCCTATTTGTATTCTTGTCCATTGAGATTCGTAATTTAATTGAATGTAAAATCCTATATTTGATTTTGGAGTTATTTTAAAATATATGTTTTGATTTATATTATTTTTATTATTATAAATGGAATTTAAATATGAGTCTTTTTTTGTTAATTTAGTTGATGCAATATGAATATATTCATGTTCAAATTTTTTTGATGTTTTATTAAATGTTGTAATATTTTGATATATTAAAATTTCTGCTTCTCCTGTATATGATAATAATTCATAATTTAAATTTATATCTTTTGTTAAATAAAAAATTAATATATATGGTTCTTTGTTTTCTTCAAAATAAAATAAATTTTGCCTATTTTGGTCTAAATAATAATATTTCCTATTTTTTTCCAAAATTGCAGTATTTATTTCAAAAAAGCATTCTTCTATACAATTAACTCCAATTAATAAAATAGAATTCATTTTTAATTTTTTATTATTTTTGTCAATATGAATCTTTAAAAAATTCATTTTATTTCTTTCAGTATTTGAAAAATCAGATTGATATTTTGAAGGAAATTTATCAATAATATCATCTTCAGAATTATCAACTAAATTAACATAAATATCTCCAAAACCATAAATAAAATTAGTATTAAAAATAATATCAATATCATTAATTTCATTTGAATTAACTAAATCATTAAATCTAAAATAACAATCAATCAAATTTTTTCCTTTACTTTTGCAAATTGAAGGTTGATTACTTTTTAAAGTAATAATTTTTTTAGGATGAGTGGTTACAAAAATTGAAAAAAAACTTTCAGTATAACCATAAACCATAATAGTATAAATACCACCAATATCACTTAAACCTTTTGAAATAAAATAATTTTCATTTTTATCAATTGAAATATAATCAAATTGAGAATTTGAAGAATACCAATTATAATCTTGTAAAGTTGGTAAATCTTTACCATATTTCATATATAAATCAGCATCACCATCTGAACAAAATAAAGAAACATATAAATGTTTATCTTCTTGATTAATTGAAAATGTAAAATATTGTATTTCTCCTTGTTTTACATGAGATTTTATTGGGTTGTTTAATATAATTTCATCAGCATGATAATTATATATAATTGTATATTTTATTTCTTTAAAAAATGATGTTTCAATTCCAATAATATTTATTTTATAAAAACAATTATTATATTTATCTTTTAAAGAATCTATTGATGGAATTTTTAAAAATTGCCCATAATAGGAATTTTCTGCATACCATATTGGATATTCATTTTTAATTGATTCATTTTCTTCATTTTTGCAATAGTATGTCATGAAAGTTTTTCCTTCTCCTCTTTGAAATTTAATCATTACTTTACCATCATTTTCTCTTGGTAAATCTTTAATTATATAATTGTGTTCTTCTTCAATATGTAATTCATTTCTTATTAATTTCCCTTGATTTAATAATATTGGAGTATCTGATTTACTATATGCTATTATATCATATTTTGCGTTTAGAATTCCTCCTTTTTTAATCAATATATTTATTATGCAATTTTCTTTACAATGTTCTTTTAGTGTTTCATATGATATTTTTATATAATCATATTTTTCAATATTAAAATGTTTTAAATAAAATTTTTCGTTTTGAATATAGTTTATTCTTTCTTTTGATATTTCCTCAAAATCAATATATATATCAATTTTTCCATAATATAAATTTATTACTAAAGAAAATGGATATTCTAATATATGTTTATATAAATATCTTTGATAATTATAATTTTGATAAAAAACCTCTGTATGAATTAAAGATTCAAATAAAATTAATTGAGAGCTTTTCATTGAAACTCTTATAAAAATAGTATCATATTGAGTAATATTAGTTTCTATTTTTTCAGGATAAAATTTCCTAACAGCAAATAAATAATATTTACCAACTCTAAATAATTCATTTGAATTTTCAATCACAATCATATTATTATAATCATTTATAGCTTTATATTCTTTTACAATAATTATTTTTGTTTCTTTATTTATTTCATATTTAAATTCACTAAATTTATCAAATAAATATAAATAGAAATCTTCACTACTGGTTTTTGATAAAGAAATAATTAAATCTTCCTTATTATTTATATGAATTTCATTAATTTCGAACATATAAACAATAAAAAATTGTTGTTTGGAAATAATATCCATAATAAATCCAGTTTTTTCTCTTAATAAATCAATTTCCTTAATTTGATAATCTTTTTTCTTCAATTTTTTATTTGTTGTATAATAATAAAGAGAATAAGTAGAATAAATAGATGAAATTATACTAATATCAAAATTATTTTGAATCCCTTCATCCGATTTTAACTCTTTATCACTAAGCGTTAAACTCAAAGGTTCAAAAATTTCACTTTTTTTAGAGTATTTAATAATTTCCTTTTTATTACTAGAATAAACAGAAATATTTAAATAAGTACTACCAGTTAAAGTATTTAAAACAATAGTAACACTTTCAATATTTGAATCATAAATTCCAAAATTATATGTATCTTTTTCTTCTTTCATAAGAGAACCATAATATAATGTTTTAGGAATTATATACGATGAACTTTTTCTATTTATTGCAGTAATTCTATATTGACATGCTATTTCTTCTTCATTATCACAATATACTATTGCATAAATTGCACATTTTAATTTTTCTACTTCAGTTTCTATTCCTTTTTTTTCTTTATGACATATGTTATCTTTATTTAAAATTCTTATTGAAGCACCATTAAAAGTTTTTGTACTATAAAGAATTTTATTTTCTTTTATAAAAGAATTGATATAATCTATATTTAGAATTGGATTATTTTTTATAGAATTTTCATTAAAATATGCATATAAAATTGGATTTCCAACTCTTATATCTAAATTTAAAGAAATATCAGAATCACTTGATAAATCTAATATTTTATATTTAGTTACTTGTTTATTTGGTAAATAACCTTTTACACTTTTTCCAATCATTAACATATTTAATTTTTGATATTGTTGAGTATTACTTGCAAAATAACCTCCGATTAAATATGATGCATCATTACTTTCATTATCAACAGCCACACAATAATGGAAAAAGGAATTATTATAATCTGATAATTCTTTTTTTTCTTCTTTATATTTAATTATCTTTTCTTTTGGAATAACAATTAATTTTTCTGTTATAATATGATGACTATTATCATCATTTAAATTTTCATATATTTTCTCATTATTTTCAATAAAACCATATTCTCTCAAAAATAAACTTCCAGTAAATAATGTAATAGAAAGAATAAAAGAATCCAATTCATCATTAAATCCATTCATAGGTGATTTATAACATTTAACATATTTATCCATAACAGAATCAAAAATTTGAATATTATTTTTAATCAAAATATCTGTATCCATATAAGATATTAACAATCTAATAATAGCATCATAATTTGGTGCTTGAATTAAAATTGTAAATTCACAATTTTTACAATAAGAATTTGTATCATTTCTTCTTATATCAAAAATATAACCATTTATCCAAGCAGGACGAAGTTTAAAAGTATTTGATGATGATGGTTGACCATAATTTGATATAAATATTTTATAAGGTGATAAATCTTGTGATAAAAATTGAAATGATAAATGTTCATAATCTATTAATCTTGTTCTGAAATTAAATAACATTGAATCTCCTTTAAGTATCTTAAAAGAATATATTTTTTGAGGAGTTATTGAAATAATATGATTAAATTTTGTTATTAAAGAATAAATACATTTATTATCACATGTTACTGATATGTAAAATATTTTTCCTTTTTTAATATATCTATTATGTATTGTAATTATATCATTTCCATATTTTGTTGATGACCAATTAAAATTTTCGGATGAAGGATATTTTTCTGTGTCTGATATATACATATTTGGATCTGAAAAAATTTCATTTGAATTATGTTCTAATGTTATTATTAAATAATCTTCTTCATGTGCAGTTTCATTTATTATTTCTAGAGAATAATATGCAAATTTGTTTTTAGATAATTTATTGTTTATTGTTTTATTTATTTCAATTTTTGTGATTTCTTGTTGTTCATTTGATTTTGATATTAAATGTAAAAAAAATAAATAGATGATAAATGAAATATTCATTTGTTTAATTATATAATAAATATAATAATTAATATATTTTATTATTATTGTTTGATATTATAATTATATATTATTATAAATCTTTTTATTCATATAATAAATAATAAAAATTCAAAAATATTTTGAAAAGGCAATATAATATATAAAAAATAGAATCATTATTATATTAAATATTTTGAAACTTAATAATTAATTAAAATTTAATATTAAAATATTTTATTATATAATAAAACTATTTTAAATAAATCTATAAAATAATTTAATACTTTAAATGATTCGAAAAATAAATCCTTTGTTATGTGAACCAAATTGTGAACCTGTATATGATAGTATAAATTATATAGTTCCATTTAACATAAGTACTGTTTTTCCTAATGATTCATTAAATGTTTTTCGGCAAAGTATTAGAAAACCATATATTTTAGATGTAAAATTAGAAAATAAAAAATTGGTATTTATCGAAAATAAATCAACAGAAATTGAAAATGAAAAATTTTTAAATTGTATATACACTGCAATTCATTTTTTTCAAACTGAACAAAATATAGATGAGTCAATATTTATATATATTAAAACAAAATTAGTCAACATATTAGATAAAATTACATATAATTATTTGATGGTATATTTAAGTAAAATTTCTGGAAAAAATTATATTAGTACATTTGATATAGATACATATATTAGAGAATATGATGATGAAGTAAATATAAATAATAAAGTTTTTAATTATATTATTGCTGAATGGCTTTCAGTTATTATATTTAATAGTATAAAAAATGAATTAGATAAAATTATCCTTTATCCAAATAAAAACAAAAATACTTTATTCAAACAAATAATTAATCCTATTCAACGTCATTATATAATAGATATAATTGAAAGAGATATGTTTAATGGTATTTTTGATATAAAAAATATTCTAATTTTATCTTATATTATGAAACATCATATAATATTTGTAAAAAGAAAATCATTATTAAATAAATTTTTAAATTATACTTTAGCTTATGAATTATTTGATAAAGAAAAATTAAAAAATTTAAATTTTCAATTAAAAAAAACAAATGTGGAATTTGAAGAAGTAAAAGAAAGATATAATGAATTTATGGTAATTTTTTTTAAATCAATTTCTTTTAATAAGGAATCCATATTATTTTCTTTAAATGAAGAAAAAAATAGGAATATAATTTTGAAAATCAAAAAAAATATTATAATATATTTAAATGATAAAGAATATTTATGTTTAACAAAATGTTATGATAATGATGTTGAATTTTTAAATAAATTATTATTTATGTTATTATATATGTGTAATCATTTATCATATCCAATGGAAACTATTGTTTCAACATTTATAATTATATCAGATTTAATTCATTTAAATAAATTTAAAATAAAAAGGTCATATTTATCAAATTTTTTATTGATATTAAAAAATAATATGTATACAATAGGAATTATTAATAAAATTTTTGATATCCCAATTCTTCAATTAAAAATTTTGATTTTTATTCATGATATATGGGATATATTAATTAAAGAAAAAGTATCATATAATGATGAACAATTTTATGTAATTAAAAAAATTATCAATTATTTTGAAAATATATATTTATTCAAAAAATATTATTTAATTAATTCTGACTCTTTAAATTATTTATATTATTATTTAATATTTAAACTTACTGTTAGAAAATATTTTTTATATAAAAATGAATATGATGCATTAAAAAGATTTGAATCAATTTTAAACGGAGTTAAAAATCAAAAATTAAAAGAAAAAGTCGAAATATGTTTAAATTATTGTAAATTAAAAACTGGTATAGAATATGATAATTAAATTATTTTCTTAAACTATTTAAAATCATTTAATCAAATTATAATTTATAAATATTATTTTATTCATTGAGAATAATTTAATAAAATATTATAATTATTTTTTTCATAAACTATTTTATTTAAATAAAATTGAATGTTCAAAAATTTAAATTATTATAATAATAAATTTTATCAATTAAAATTAATTATCATTTAAATTTTCATTATTTAATTTTTTTGGAACAAGAATTTTTATTTCCACTTCTTGAGATGATTGTTTTTTAATTTGATTTCTTTGTTCTTTGATTAAATTACTAATTTTATTCTCATTTGTTTTTTCTTTTTTCAATTTCAATGATTTTGAAAAAGAATTATTAATGGATTTTGAAATAAATTCTTTTTCCTCCTTATTACAATTATTATTTATAATTTTTTCAAAATTTTCTTTTCCAATTAAACTTTCTAAAGATTTTATTAATAAAATAGATTTCTTAATATAAGGTTCCTTTTTCATTTTAAGTATTTTAATCAAAATTTCAAAAAACTCATTCCAATAATCGAAATAAATTAAATAATTAATATCAAAATTTGTTAAAAGATCTTGAATGAAATTAAAAGACAATTCACAAATACTATTTCCATTATTTTCAACACAACTTTTTATAAGAGTAATTAAAGTATCACCATATGTCATATTTTTACTTAAATTTTTTAAACAATTTATTGCTTCTTCTTTTAAAAAAGATTTTTCAGAATTTGCTTTTAAAATTAATTTAGGAGTAATAAATTGAATAAATTTAACTAATTCAATTTGTTCATCATTATTATTATATTCAAATTCATATTCTGAAAAAAGTTCTTTTATAAAAACTAAAGTAACTTTACTTAAAGTGGTTCTTACTGAATTTAAATATGATAAAATTATTTCAAAGATATTTAAATCATACATTACTCTATCAAAAATTTCTTTTTGATATTTTCTTAGTCTCCTAAGATAATTTATTGCTTGAACATGTTCTATCCATTCATGTTCTTTAGTTTCTCTTAATAATTTTTTAATTTTAATCATTAATTCCACAAAATTAGTTTCTTCTTTAAAAGGAGGAATATTTTCATATAATAAATTCGAATTAGACATTTCATTTTCATCTAAATCAACATTCATAATATTTAAATTTAAATTTCAATAATTTCAAAAACTTAAATAATAAAAAAATTAAATAATAAAAAAACATAAAAAAATTAAAAAAAAAATATAACATAAACATGTCAAAAACATATTCAAAAACCTCAACAAATTTCTTCCGTCCAAAAAATCTTCCATCATTAGAATCAACTCAAATATACCCAACCCATCATCCAGTATTAGAATACCGTCGTTTTCCTCCAATAATGAAAGCAAATACAGGAATAAATCCAGATAATATTTTAAAAAACTTTTACTCAAAAGACATTATTAAACAAATAAAAAAAAGAAATTTATATATACCTTTCGATATAAAACATCCTTCAAATTTTAAAACTCAAGTTCCAAATAAAAAATGGGCATTGGGAACAATTGCTAGAATTAATTCTTATGAAACATTACCTAAAAAACAACAATTTACAAGATATTATTTTCCACCTTTTTATAATAATAAAAATATTGAAGGTTATAGAGCTTTTTCTTTAAAAACTGATCATATTGCTATTAAAGTACCAAAAATTAATAAAGTTGAAGAAGATAAAAGTTTTTTAAAAATGAAAGGAGATTTTTCTATTCAAACTGAAACTAAAAAAGGTTGGGCTGCTAAAAGTGGTTATGAAACTATGAATAATGTCTCTAATGAACAATATAATATTATTAATTTTATTCCTGTTAATAATATTAATATTAGTAGTGGGAAAATTACTAATCCTAATATTCATAATAGAAAAAAAGGACTTGTTGAATATAATGATTTAACTATGACTTTTAATACTAATTTTAATGAAGATTATTCTAAGTTGTTTAAAGATAATTCTAATAGATTTAAAAAGTTTACTGGGATTTTTACCAATATGTATGATTCTTCTATTAAAAATGGAGGAATGGGAATGCCTTTTAATCAAAAACCTAAAAGTGGGAAAGATATTTAAATTTTTTATACTATTTAATTTTTGTAGTTTTATATATATTTTATTTTTTATTTTTTTATTTTGTTTTAATTCAAAAGTTTTTATTGTAATTAATATTTTATATTTTAATAATAATAAGGAATAAATAAATTGAAATGATACAAAATTAGGGATAATATTTTATTATATTTAAAAAATAAAAAATTTTTGATAAAATTATAAATATTATATATTAATATTAATATTGAATTTAATCATGATAAATAATTAATACCCAATATAATATTTATTCACTGAATTTAATTTTTATCATTTTTTTAAATGTAATAATCAATAGGAGTTTTATCATTTATTGAAATACATTTTATTTATGATAAAATAAAAAAACTATATTTTGAATATATTTTTTGATAATTTTATTTTTTTTTGATAATTTAATGACTTATAAATTTTTATCCATTATGATTATTTATTATTTGTCCCATATTTTTTTTTATTATAATCATTTCATCACATTGAAATAGTATATTAAAAAATTAGAATAATATAATCTTTTTCTCCAAAAATTATTTAATTTAAATTTTTAAATTCCTGATAATGAATACAATTGAGGAAAAACCAAGAATATATCATTCAAATAACAAAAAAGAACAACAAAATCAAGTAACAATTCCAATAGAATTTCAAAATCAAAGTTTCCCTACATATCTTTCATTATCAGATGATAATAATAATAACTTATATATAAATATAAATCAAAATCATGAAGAAATTTTAGATGAAATTACAAAAATAAATAAATTACTTGAAGAAAAAAACACAACAATAAAAAATTTCCAAAATTCTATTGATAATAATAAAAAAGAAACAAATCAAATAAATCAAAAAATATCAAAAATTGAAAAAGAATTATTATCAGAAAAAAAAAATGTAGATTCTCAAAAAATTAAAATAAATGAATTAAATTCATCAATAAGCGAAATAAATTCCTATATAAATAATCCAAAAAAAGAAAAAAATTTAGAATCAAATTACCTAAAATTAAAATTTTCAAATGTTCCATATTCAGAAAAATATGTAATAGAATCATTACAAAAAGATTTAACAGATTATCAATTATATATAGAAGAAATAATATCACATAAAAAACCAATAATAACAGAAATTTTAACAGAACTTCAAAATTGTGTAAATGAAATAAATCCAAATTACAAAGTTAATTTATATGGTTCATATTGTACTGGATTATGTCTTCCTTGGAGTGATATTGATACTGTAATTTCATATTCTCAAGGTCATTATGAAGAATTTTTTTTAAGTAAATTATATATTAAATTAACAACAAAAAATTGGGTTAAATCACATTTATTTATTGAAAATACAAATGTTCCAATTATTAAATTAGTTTCAAATGATAAATTTAATTTTCATATTGATATTTCTATTCAAAATGATAGTCATTTTGGTTTAAAAACAGTTGAATTAATAAAATCATATTTAGATAATTATATTGTGTTAAAACCGATTATTTTAGCTTTGAAAACTTTATTAAATAATTCTAATTTGAATAATCCTTATACAGGAGGATTAAGTTCATATGGTTTAATTTTAATGGTAGTTTCATTTATTCAAAGTCAAATTGATAGTAAAAAATATGATAATAATTCACCAAATATTTTAGGAGAAACATTTTTAAATGTTTTAGGTCATTATGGAATATTTTTTGATTATAATAAATTTATTATTATTTCTTATCCAATTGGCCCTATTCAAGAAGATGATAATGAAATTGAATTTCCTTTTAATAATACTAATGAATTAATTATTGTTGATCCTTTAAATAAACAAAATAATGTTGCTAAAAGTACTTTTCATTTTATGAATATTAAAATGGTTTTTATGATTGCTTATATGGTTGCTAAAGAAGATTGTGAATGTGGTTGTCATTATCATAATATTTTTAACAATAAAATATTATCTACTGAACATTGTATTTTAAAAAGAATTTTTTATTCTGTTAAAAGATTTGAAGAAAGTAATAATATTTTTTATAATAAATGAGAAGTTATTAAAATATATTCAAAAATAAAAATGAAAATATTTTAAAAACAAAAAAAATTTAGGATAAAAAAATTAATTAAAAAAACTAAAAATATAATCAATTAATTATACAATAATAAAAAAAACAATAAAATAACAAAAAAAAAAATTAAATATACTTTACATTAAAAGATTTTTTCACCCATGAATAATTATCATTATAATTATAATTCTCAGGACCTAAATCATTCATAGAATTATTTTTAAATAATTTTACATCATCTTCAATTAAACCTCTTTCACTAGAACTTCCAAAAGCAGCATTTCCATAATTTTTATTTTTAATCCCATTATCATTAACAAAATATTTTCCAGGTCCTAAATTATCATTTTTTTGAAAAGAATATAATTCATCTCTATCACAAGGTACACTTGAATTAAAACCAATATCAATTCTCCCTTCTTTCATTTTTTTAATATTTTTATATTCAATAGTTAAATTAATTCCTGGATTATATTTTCCAACAGAAGGAATAAATTTTGAATTTTTTTCAATAAAATAATCATATTTATTATTTGAACTTTTTGGTCTTTTATTATTTAAAATTAAATTTTTTCCTGTTCTAATATCTACAAATCTTCCATTATAATTAATTGTATTTGATATTCCTGTATTTGAAAAAGGATTAATATATGAACCTGGACCTGGATTTAAACTACTTTCTTTTAATTTATTTTCATTATCTTTAAATCTTGGTTCTTTACTATATAATGTACCATGCATTAATATTTGTTTATTTTGATTATTTATTTTTGATGAATTTGATTGAGTTATTGAATCAAATGAATTATTTTTTTGAATTATTTTATTTTCTTTTTGATTTTTTACTTTTAGTATACTTAAATTGTTATCTTTTGAATTTATGTTTGTTGATGATTGGGAAAAATGAAATCTTTCTGTAAGTGACATAAAAGGAATTGAATGTGATAATAAAAATTTTTTTAAATGTCTTTTTTTAAATGCATCACTGTGTTTATTTAAAAAATATTGTCCTGGACCTAAATTAATATTACTACTTGATTTATATGAATTTATTCCATTTCCAAATCGTTCTGATTTAGAACCAAAAAAAGTATCTTTTAATTTTTTTTTTTTAGGTAAATTATTTAATAAAGTAAATAAATTATCATTATAATAATAACCTGGACCAGGTGAATTTGATTTAGGAATATATGACAAATTTTTATCATTATTTTTAGGAAATAATTTATTTAATGATTTTTCTTTTGAAAGAAGTTGATTTAAAGCATAAGTTCTATAAATACTAATATTAAAAAAATTAACATTTCCTATAATATTATTATCAGAAAATAAATTATCATTTTTTTTATCTCTAAAATTTCCCATATTACAATTAACACTATTAATATTTTCATTTATTTTATGAATTTTTTTTTTATTATCATAAGATCTATTTAATTTACTTTTAGACCAATTTGTTCCTGTTTTTTTCCATTGTTCAGGTAATTCAATATCATAATTCCCAGGTCCTACAGAATTTCCTTTTTCTCCTGAGAAAATTTTATATTTATTAGGATTTTCTTTTTTTATTAATTCTCCATTTTTTCCTATATCATATCCAAAATTATATTTTCCTGGTATTGAATCAATTTTATCAATTCGATTTTGAAATTGTTTATTTTTAATAATTTTATTTTTTGTTTTTTTTATTATATTTTGAATTTCTTTTTTTGATTTTATACTCTTTTCATCAAAAAAAGAACCAGGACCTAAAAAATTATTTTGTTCTTTTTCTTTCCATCTTTTTTCTTTTGTTAAAAAACCATATTTTTCAAAATTTTTTTTTAATTTAATTGTTGCTTGTAATTGACTTATTGTTAATGGATCATCTTGAGATATTATTTTATTTTGAATATCAATTAATTTTTTTTTTTCATAAATTTCAATTATTGCATTTTCTTTTATTTTTTCAAATTTTTCTTTTGATAAATCATGATAATATTCACCTGGACCTGGAGTTATTTCTTCTTTTTTTTTTGTCTTTTTTGATGAAGATAAAAATGGTGCTGAGTTTTGAGTTATTTTTTTAGGGATTGTTATAGGTAAATATTGTCCTGGACCTAATTCATTTATTTCTTTTCCTTGATTTAAATCTAACTCTCTTTCTTGTTCAAATACTATTGCCATTTATTTTTTTGTTTTTTTTAATAAATTTTTTTATTCAAAATATATTTTAAATTAATTATATAATATTATTTATTTTTATATTAAAATAGTTATTTTTGTTAAAAAAATTTTTTTAAATTAAAATTTTTTCAATATGTTTATTAAAATTTTTTTTAATTATGTTTGAATGAATAGTATTTTTAAATAATTTTTTGATATTATATTAAAAGAAAAAATATTTAATACTATAATAAAGTTAAAAAAAAGTTAATTAAAAGTTTAAACAATGTAGTAATAAAATAAATAAAAAATAGAATTGTCAAAAAATAAAAAAACAATTGTATAAATCATTTTATTTAATTAATTATATTTTAAACATTTACAACTATTTTCTATATCAAGGTTTTATCAAAAAATAATTTTGAGAAATATTTTTATTATCTGAAATCTCAAAATCACAACAACAATTATCACAATTAAAATTTAAATAATCCATTCCATTATATTCACAACAATTCATATTTTGTTCTTTATCATTTATTCCAAATTTAAAAATATTATTATTTAAATCATTTTCTTCTTCTTCTTTAAATATTTTAAATTCTAAATTAAAAGGATTTTTAACATCAAAATTTTTTTCTTCAATATTTTTATCTTCATGATAATTATTTTTTTCAAAAATAAAACTTTTTATTTCATCATCATTTTTTTCATAATCTAAATCCAAATTTTTATGTTCAATAAAAGAATTACAATTACTTTCAAAAGAATTTTTATGAGAAGAAGTTTTAGAAATATTAAAAATTTTGGAATTAACATTTTTTCCTCTTTTTCTTTTTTTACAAATAACATTTAAATTATTTTTATTTTCTTCAATTTTAATTTTTAAATCATCATCATTTAAATTATCATTATCATTATTATATTTATAATAAATAATCTTTAATAATTTTTCTCTTTGTTTTTCATTTAAAACAATTTCTTTATTTTTATCATTACTTAAAGTAGCAATAACATATTTAATAGTATCATTAAAATCAATATTTAAATTATTCTTTGAATTTAATTCATTTAAATTTTTTTTAATTTTTAAAAAAAATTTCTGAGCATGAGAACGTGCTTGAGTACTTGAACGAGTTTTAATAATTTTTTGAACTTTTTTCCATTCATTTCCATATTCTAAAATTCCTTCTAAAAATTTTTTATGTTCTTCTTCACTCCATCTTCCATTATTAAAATTTTCAATTGTTTTATTATTTTCTTCTTCATTTGATGAAGATGAAGTTTGAATATTATTTTCATTTAATGATTGTCTGAATGAATCATTTTTTATTTTCTTGTTTTCTTCTGTATAAAATTTTTTTTCATTTAAATTATTTGAATTTAATGTGACTTTGTTATTTTCTGACATTTTTGTTTTTTTTTCCCTCTAAAATAATTCCTCCTAATTAATTTTTTTTTTCACTATTGTTTATAATAATATTTTTAATAGATGTATTATTAATTTTATAATATTATAATTTTTTTTATTAAAATAATGTATTTTGATATGAGAAAAAAGTAGTAAATTTACATTTAAAAATGAATTTTTATTCTCAATTTATATTTTTTAATTTTTTGATTATAGGGAAAAAATCAATTTAAAAAAACAAA
>Ga0256407_10006497_pt1 | contig 18008 bp, 11 predicted proteins | sample RumenRJG_04DNA_FD_193489 | JGI IMG/M metagenome (GOLD analysis project Ga0256407, IMG submission 193489) | Bovine rumen microbial communities from Lethbridge, Alberta, Canada - RJG_04 | ecosystem: Host-associated > Mammals > Digestive system > Stomach > Rumen | place: Canada: Alberta...
TTTTTTCAATCCCGAATTAAGCAAATATTTTTTATTTTGTTCAAAATTATTCAGTTCTACTTCCAAATCTTTATTTTCAATAAAAAATCTGTCTTTGGCAAATTTTTGCTCAAATTCATCAATATATACCACATTTTTCAATAAAACTTCAGTGTTTTTTACATCATTTTTAAAAGTTGTAATTTCTTGTGATAACTTAGGTATGAAATTTTCAATAAAAGCTTTTATGTCTTTTATCAAGCCGATTTCCGTTTCTTTTAACTTATCTTCTGTAATATTTTTTTTCTCTTGTAAAGTTCTAACCGCTTCTTTAATATCGGCATACATATGTTTATTATTATCAACAGCAGAAACCTCTGCTGTCAGTTCTTTTACTTCTTTCGCCAATTCTTTCATATTATGTTTTGTTTGTTGTGCCGTTTTTTCTTTTTTATCAAAAGAATCCAAAAATTTTATAAAAGAATTCTTTACTTCTTCAAAACTTTTATTTTTTAAATTTATTGAATTAAAATAAAATTTCAAAGATAATATTTTTATAATTGTATCTATCGCCGTATTATTATCTCTTTCTATTGTTTCATATATTTGTTTTTGTTCTTTTATTTGAGCTGAACATTCCATAGAACTTGATAAAATGGTATTTAAAAACTTATATATTTCCATTATATCCTTACCCGTTAATACATTGGTTTGTTCCAAAACATTTTGTGTATATTCTATACAATTGATATTATACAAATCTCTTTCTATTAAACTGTTAAGCAATAAATGTATATTGGCAATATTTATGTTATATTTATACAATTGTTTATAATAAAATATGATTTTATCATAAGTTAAATCGTATTTATTATTATTTTTAAGTTCTGTAATAAAATTCGACAACGATAAATTTTTCAATTCTCTTAAAATCTCATTATCGTAATTTTGTGCCATTGATAAATATTCATCAAAAACAGAGGTGTCTGCAATTATATTACCAACATATTCATAAATCATAAAATTAATAATTTGCAGTAATTTTTCTTTAATATTATCCGCATCCCTCAAAGAAGAATCACTCACAATTAATTTAACTATATTATTTATATCATCCAAAACTTCGGAATTTTGTTCAAGAAAAGAGTAATACTGTGCTTGATTTAATAAATGTAAGCAATCTCTTACTACTATATTTATATCCTTTTCTTCGTTTTCCTCACTTAAAGGATTGTATTTCTCCAATAAAACGATTTCATTCAATCCGTCATTATATTTTATTCCGGATAGAATTTTCATTAATTTTTCTTTTGTATTTGTACCTTTTATTATTTTTAACTTTAATTGTTCATAATTATCAACATTTTTTTTATTTCTGTTTATTTTTTCTTTTATTTTGTTTAATTTTTTTTGCAGTTCTTTATCATTTTTTACGGCTAAATTTTTCAAATATTCATTATATGATCCGTTAAAAGACAATAATGCTTTCTGAATATTCAATTTTTTCTTCACATTCGTTTCATGCAAATACTTGTGTGTTAAAGGTTCATTATCGGTAAATTTAATATATTCATCATAAATATCCTTAACATCGGACTCCAAACTATCGGATATTTTATCCTTAAAATAATTTTCTTTTTCCATTAAAGAAATTTGCTCGGATAATTTTTGTTTGGGAAGAATTAATATTTCATTGTTATAAACTATAGGTCTGCTTAAATATTCCACTAATTCTATGTTGTATTTAATATCTTTATCTTCGGGATTTATTGTTAAAGCAATATAATAATATTCCAATGCCTCATCAAAATTTTCATACATACACTCAATATTTCCTAAATTGAAATAGATTTCGGCCTTTAATTCCTGAGAAACGGATTGATCTTCCAACAAATCCAAATATGTTTTTTTTGCCGCTTCATAATCATACATTTTTGTATTGGTATTGGCTAAATTATATTTAATAATATCTTCTTCATTTTTAAATATTGCAGCCCTCTTAAATTTACTCAAAGCATTCTCATAATTTCCCCTGTTAAAATCGGATACGGCAATATTGTTATTAATTTGAGAAATGTTTATATATACATATATTGCAATAAAACAAACAAATAAAATAATTCCTACCGATACAAATTTTTTCATATTAAAATCTATTCCTTGTTTTTAATGGAATTTGATATTGTCAATTTCAAATTACCGATATCGTTTATAAATTCTTTATCGGTAAAATTAATTTCTTCTTCCTGTAAAGATTTAACCTTATTTAAAATATTAGATAAAATTCTAAATGTACTTGATGATATATCCAAATCAGCTATTTCCGAAACAAGAACATCTATATCTTTTTTGTAATCTATATTATATTCTATCTTTATAAATTTAATAAGTATTTCAAATATTTTCAAATATCTCTCTTTAAAATTATCTTTACTTGAGAAAAGTTTTTCCAATTGTTCCAACAATTTATTTTTTGTTTTGTTTATATTATAAATCTTCATTTTATCTTTCTTTTTTCTAATATACAAAATAAGCAACACCATAAAATAAACACCGAAAACCAAGAAAACATATAAATATGAAGATTTTATTTCAAGTTTTTTTACCGTTTTAACATTTTTTAAATTATCTATTTCAGCCACATTTGATGCCAAAGTATTTATCACGGTAATTTCTATAGGTTTTGTTGAAATGGTATCTTGTTGCCTTTTAGAATCAAGAAAATCAAAATTAATACTGGGTATTTCATCAATGGTAGGTTTGAATGTTGTTAATATTATATTGATATCATATATGTTATGCTCTTTTTTATCTCTTTTTACCGCAATATCTTTAATATACCAATCTTTTATACTGTCATATTTAGGTTTAATTAATGTAGCCTTTTCAGGTAATGTAAGTCTAACATTCAAACTTATATTATCACCGATGGAAATTTCTTTTTTATCTATATGTGTCTCAACATTACCGAAAACCGATATCGGCAACATTAAAGATAAAAACAAAATCAATAAAATTTTTTTATTATTTATATAATTCATTTTCTTTTATGTAGTTATATACTTTACTGTTTAAAATACAACTTACATCTATTCCCTTTTTTATATTTTCTCTAACTTGTGTTGAAGATACATTTCCTTCAAAAGTTGAAAATTGAGAATATTTAAAAAACATACTGCTTGTATCTATATTAATATTGTTTCTCTTGATAACGAATAAACCGTATTTTTTTGCGATATATTCAGCTTTTTTCCAAGTATGTAATTGATTATACGAGTCGGCACCTATTATCAATTTCAAATTTTCACACGGATACTTTTTATTTAAAAAATCCAATGTTTCATATGTATAAACTATTCTTTTCAAATCAATTTCAAAAGTATCAACAAAAACATTTTTTAAATTTTCTATAGCATAATTTATCATATTTAATCTATGCTTATCCGAAACATTCAAAAATTTTTTATGAGGCGGATTAAATGCCGGAACAATTATAACCTTATCTACTTTGAATTCTTTAAATGCAACTTTTATAATTTCTGTATGTTCTATATGTATAGGATCGAAAGAACCGCCAAAAACCCCAATTGTTACCATTATATTTTCTCTATTAAATTTTTATCAATCCAACCGGTTAAGCCATCAACCGAAAGTTTAATATTAACCCATCTTCCCACTTCAGATAAAACAACAACTTGTCTTCCTTCATTAATTTCAAACGAAACATCATCATCTTTAGAAGGGCTGTTTCTAACTTCCGCATTTTGAATAACAATATATTTATCCTGTAAAACTTCATCATATATTTTCAAAGACAATAAAGACAAACTTATAATATTTAACACAAAAATCACTATTAAATACGGAATTATTTTTTTATTTAACTTAAACAAATAAAAAGAAAAAGCTATAGAAAGTAAAATAAAAAGCATTATTGATATTAAAATTATTTCATTTAAAGAAAACAATAATAATGTTTTGTATAAAAAATTCTCGGCAATATTTTTTTTCGGTTCTTGAATCAAATCGGAAAAAACAACTCTGTTATATTGAAAAGTTTTATTCCTGGGAGTTAATTTTAATGCTCTTTCCAAATTTAAAACCGCTTTTCCTATTTCATTGTTTTTGTAATAGGAATTCGACAAATTATAATAAACATACGGATTTATTAAACCGTCCAATATTAACAGTTCATACTCTCCTATAGCATCTTCATAATTTTCATTTTGATAATAAGATTCTGCCGTTTCCAAATGACCGGAAACATCATTTTCATCTGCATACAAAAAACCAAAAACTGATAAGGTAAATATTAAACTAATGCCTATTCTTTTCATAAAATTTATCCAATTGTTCAATTATATTTTTTAAATTATTATAAGTTTGATTCATATATTCACTTGTAGATTTTGCAGGTGTAAACTTAAAAAACTCACAATCCGTTAAAATCTTTTCAATACCATCAATAATTTTATTGCTTATTTTATTTTTATCCAAATTCGATTTTATATCTTCTTTTAACATATTTGTATAATTAACATTTGTTTTTGATTGCAAAAATAATCTTATAGCCAAATTAATATCAAGATAAAAAGATTCCTGGTCATTTTTAGAAATAGAATTTTCCGCATCTTTTAAATAATTTATTGATTGTAAATATGCTCTTTGTTTATTTAATTTAACTTTATCGGAATTAATATAAATAATTCTCAATCTGTATATTAAAGATAAAATCATTAATACAACAAAAGGAACTATAAGAATTATTAAAAGCGGCTTATTGTTTATAAAAGAAAAATTATAATTTTTTATTTTTATATTTTTTTCAATATCGTTTATTTGCTTGTTTTCCGTTTGTAACTGATCATTTTCATTGTTATTCGTATTACTATCTGCATTATTTTCACTTTGGATATAATTACCTTCTTTAACATTTATTTCTATCTTTGAAGTTTTTATTGTGACATAATCTTTTAAATCCGGAGAAAAATAAGAGAAAGATATTTCGGGAATAACTTTTTTACCTTCCATTAACGGAATAAGTACACATTGAAAAGTTTTTGTACTTTGCCATCCCCCATCTTTAACTTTATATGTAGTTGCATATTTTTGAACATCTTCGCTTAAATCAATTTCGGGTTCAATAACAGAGTTAATATTACCGTCTCCGGTAATTGAAATATATAAATTCACAGGTTCATTTACAACAACACTTTTTTTATCTACATACGAATTTATTTTATATCTGCCGACTGCACCGGAAAAATTGTCCGGTTTACCGACTTCCGGTAAAGGATAAACTTTTAAACTGATAGGTTCTGTTTGTAAATTTCTGTTTATTTTTCTGCCATTTTCAAATTCCGCCTGACTTTGAAAATTTGCAACATCACCGTATTCCAAAGATACAACGGACACGGTTGCGGGATCTATTACAAGATTCCCGTCTTTCATTGCATAAAGTTGTGTACTGACTTCAAATGTAAAAAAGTTTTCTCCCCTTATCAATTTATATCCGCTTTTTGTCTTAGGATTGGATTTCCAAAAATCCTGAAACATAGGCAATGTATAATTTGGATTTGATGCCAAATCAAACTTTGTATAAAATTGTAATGTATATGTTAATTGTTGATTTACATATACGGAAGCCACATCAACCTCTGCCTTAACAAATATATTATCATTGGATTTGCTATATGATTTCGATTTTGCAGCATATGAAACCGGCTCGTTTACTTTAATTTTGACAGATTCTGAAACATTATCCAATATTTCAATTTCCGGAATATTGAAATAACCCACTTCTTTTGGTGATATTTCATAAATATATATTTTTTTACCGTTTTTAGTTAATTGTTTCTTTAAAACAACAACAAAATCTGTCATTTTAGGCAGTTTATAATCATTAGCAATTTTTGAATCTATTTCAACAGTCATCTTTATAGACTTACCTAAAGAAACCTCTCTTTTATCCACAGAAACATTTATTAAATCTTTTCCTGCAAACAAAGGACTTATACTTAATACAAACAACATTAAAATTAATATTATTTTTTCTTTTATCATTTTACCAATCTCTCTGTCCTGAACTGATTTGTTGATTTTCAATTTTTCTTTCATTATTTGGTTTATCCATATCCCCATAAAAATTTAAAACTCTGTTTAAATCCTGATTACCTTTTTTGGAACCTTTCAAGTCTTCCTGTTCATCAACATCATTATTATCTTCATTATTTAAATCTTCATCAAAATTTGTCATTTTATCCAAATCTGACAACTGTGACATTTTATTATCAATTTCTTTTTGAGTTTTATCCCTTTCGTCTTTTAAACTTTGTTCTTCTCTTTTTAAATTTTCTATATCTTTTTCTATTTTCGCACTGGCATTACCATAATCTTTTAATTCTTTATCCATTTTTGCAAACTGTTCTTTTACTCCTTTTAAGGAAACTGTATTATCTTTACCGCCTTTTTGTCTTTCTTCCATTGTGGAAATAAGTTGTTTTTCTTTTTGTTGAATTTTATTATTAAGTTCCTTATTGTCAAAATTTCTCATTTGTTCTTTTCTTAATTTTTCAAGTTCTTTCTCCAATTCTTTTTGCTTTTTCTCCAACTCTTTTTGTTTTTGCTTTTGCTTATTTAACAATTCTTGTTGTTTCTTTAATTCTTTGGATATGTTGTCTCTTTCTTGTTTTGCCCACTCTTTTCCGTGATCTTTACTTTGTTTTTCTTTTTCCAATTCAAATTGTTTATCTTTATTTTTTTCCATTTCTTTATCTATATCTTTAACCTTTTGCTCCATTTGTTTCAGTTCGTTTCTCAATTGTTTTATCTTACTTTTCTGCTCATTATTTTGTTCTTGCTTTTTTGATATTTTATTATCATCTTTCTGTTTAATACTTTCTTTTAATGTCTTAATATTTTCTTCCAACATTTTTTGTTGTTGTTGCAATTTATTATTTAATTTTCTTGTTTCTTCTTCCTGTTGTTTTAATTTTTCTATAGCTTCTTTTTCCTGTTTCTGTTTCAAATTGTCATTTTTTTGATTTCTTTCATCTATATTTTTCTTGTTGTTTTCATTTTTTTCCACGGATTTTAAAGTCTTTAACATATCGGACATCAATGAATTTTTACTGTTTTGTAATTTTTGTTCATTTAATTTTTCTGTCTTTTTATTATTTTCATCCAATTCTTTATTTAACTGTTCTTGTTTTAAAGCAGAATTCATATTGTTTTTTAATTTATTTTCTTTGTTCTTTTCGGTCAATTTTTCAAGATCCTGCTTTTCCTGTTGTAACTGTTGTTTGTTTTCTTGTAATTGCTGTTCCTGTTGTTTTAATTTTTCTATTTTCTTCTTGGTTTCAACCTTTTCTTTCAAGCTGTTATTCATATTTTCTAAATTGGCTAACATTTCTTTTTGTTCTTGTTGTAATTGTTTTGTTTCTTGTTCTATTTTTTCTTGCTGTTTTTTTATATCATCTTTTTTCTTGTTTAAAGACAATTTATCCATAAGGTCCAAATTATCATTAATTTGTTCTTCTTTTTGTTCATTTTTCTGTTGGTTATTATTTAAATTTTCCTTATTTTGTTTCAATATATTATTTATATTTTCTTTTTGCTTAGATGAAACATTTTCAGTATCTTTTATTTTATTATTTTGGTCTTCCAATTCTTTTTGCAAAGATTCAAGTTCTTGTTTACTGTTTTCAAGTTCTTGTTTTTTATTTATATCCGTTTCTTTGTTTATATCTTCTTTCAATTGATTTATTTGTTTTTGTGTTTGTTGCATTTGTTTTTTTAATAATTTTTCTTTTTGAGAATCCAAAGATTTCAAATCATTTTCTATTTTATCGTTTTCCTGTTGTTCCAAATCTTCTTGTTTTTCTATTAATTTTTCCAATTCTTTGGAATCTATTTCATCTTTATTCTTTAGTTTATTGTATTCTCTTTCGATATTTTGTTTTTTAAACGAAATATCATTCATTTTCTTATCTTCTAAATTTTCCTGCAATTTTTCTATTTTTTGATTTTCTTTATTTATTTCTTTTTCTTTTTCTTCGTTATTTTTATTATTTTCATTTTGTTTATTTTCTATTTCTTCTCTCAAATCATTAAAATTTTCCAAATGTTTCTTATTTGCATCTTTTAATTTATTTTCCAAATTTTCTTTTTCTTTTTGTAAACTTTCTTCTTGTTTTTGTATATCTTCCAATTCTTTTAATTTCTCCAATGTGTCTTTTTGAGAATCGTTTTTCAAATCATTTTTTTGTATATTAAGCTTTGTCTGCTCTTTTAAATTTTCTTCATATTCTTTCTTTAGATTTTCTTTTTCCTGCAAATTATCATTTATCTCTTTTTCCTTTTGTGAAAGTTGATCTTTTTGCTTATTTATATTTTCCTGTTTTTTACTCAAATAATCTTTTTCCTGTTCGTTTTGTTGCTTAACAGATTTTAATATATTTTCTTCCAATTTATTTTCTGTCTTTTGATTTGTTTTATCATGCAACTCTTCCATAACATCTTTTTGTTGCATCAATTCACTCATATTTTGTTGAGATTTATTCAGTTCTTTTTCCAATTTATCCAACTGTTTATCAAAATTTGAATTATTTGAAACTTGTTTCATTTTATCCGTAGTACTCTTCAATTGCTCCATTTGTTGTTTATATTGTTGTTCCAATAATTGTTTCTGTTCTATCGATTGTTTTTGCAACAGCATACTGCTGTTTAGTTTTTGTTCATTTTGTTTAAATTCTTCATCAAACTTATCTAAAGAATTATTTTTATTATTTTCTTCTTTTTGTTGAAAACTTTGATTTAATAATTTATCTTGTTGTTCGGATAATTTTTGCATATAATCCGACATATTTTGCATTTTTTCCGTATTTTTCAATTGCATATTTAACATATTCTCTTTCATATCAAGCATATTTTTTTCATTTTCCAAAGACAACTGATTTTGTTGTTGTTGCAAATCTTTCATATCGCTCAACACTTCGGACATTTCCTGCTTAACAGATTTTTCTTGTTGATTTAATTGGTCCAATTGTTGTTTTAAAGAATCTTTTTCGTTCAAATTTCTGCTTTGATTCATTTGGCTTTTTATTTGTTTCTTTTGTTGAGACAACTGTTGCAAACTGTTATTCAAAGAGTCTTGTTGTTGATTCAATTGATCCATTTGTTGAAAATTATCTTGAGCAATTTGTTGGTTGATTTGTGATAATTCCTCAAGCATTTGCATCTGTTGTTGATTATGATTCTGCAAAACTTTCTGCTTTTGCATATCTATACTGTTAAAAGTATTTTGAACAAGTTGTTGATTTTGCTGTTCATTATCATTTGAGCTGTTATTTGTTTGGTTTTCTTCTTCTATTTCATTTTTATATTTTATTTTATATTTGGAATCATTTCCTCCTTCTATAATATCTTCATGAATATATTTATATTTTTCTTCTTGCGGTTCTATATCAGCTACTTTATCGGATTTAGGGTCATTGTAATAAAGTTCATGTTTTTCTTTTTTTAAATCTTTTTCTTTTGTTTGTTTTTGCTCACCGAGAAGTATATCTCTGTAGATAATTTCTTTTTCTTCTTCTATTAAAAACTTTTTTTCATCCGATGCAATAATTAATGGATTAGGTTTCACATACCTTTCTATAATTTTTTTAGGATTTATAACTTTTTTAGGTCTGACAACTTCTCGAACTATATTACTTTCTATTTCTTCCAACAATTCCATCTTTTTGTTTGTATTTTCATTATTTTCTTTTATTTTCTTTTCCAGTTCTTCTTTTTTCTGTTGCAATAAATAATTATTTTTATTACCGTTTAATGCCATACTGTCAGGATTCATATTTGATTGTTCCAACGATTTTTCCAACATATCTATCTGTTGTTCCAATTTTTCCTGAGATTTTTCCAATTCTTGTTTTTTTTCTTCCAGTTGGTTTCTTTTATCGGGACTTTGTTCTTGTTTTAGCTGTTGTTCTATTTTATCCAATTTATTTTGATTTTTATTTGCTTGTTCTTTTAACAAATTATTTTTTTCCATCAATTCCTGTTGCGGACTTTTTTGTTGTTTCATTTGAGAAGAATTTTTCTGTATTTCCTGTTCCAATTTTTTCTTTTGTTGCTCTAATTCTTTTCTTTCATTTACTAAATTTTTCATATCTTTGGATATATTCTCATTTTTTTTGCTATTTAATTGTTTTAATTCTTCGGATAGTTTTATATTTTCTTCCAATCTTTTATTATATTCATTTTGAATATTAAGCAAAGATGCATCTATATCTTGTTGTTGTTGTTCAACGGAATCTTCTTGTTGGGATAAATTTTCTCTCATTTCATCTATAAAATCTTGCGGTCTTTCTATTTTTTTCAACATGTTTACAATATATTGAATATTATATTTAGCATCCAAATCATTTGGGTTGAAATCCAATGCTTTTTTATAATTTTCCAAAGCCAAACCATATTCTTCTTTTAAGAAATATATATTTCCTAAATTATAGTGTGCTTCGGATTTATCCGAATTACTGACTTTTGAACTCTTAATCATACTCTCATATATTAAAACAGCATCATCATAACTGTTTAATTTATATTTAGTATTTGCATAATTAAAATTCAAAATATAATTTTTTGTTTTTTGATCTATTAAATATTCAAATTGCTTAAGAGCTAATGAAAAATCTCTGTTTCTGAAATCCGCAACCGCAATATTATTAACTCTCTGCAAATTTATACCGTAATGAAAAACACCTATAAGTACAAAAATTACTAAAATAAAAAGTATAAAATTTATTTTTTTCATAATTAAATTTTATTCCTTCTGTATGGAGTTAACAACAAATAAATACAAAATAAAATTAAGGCAACAAACAAAAACTTATGATATTGATCTTCTCTTCTTATTTCTTTGCTTGCATCATCTTTTGCCTTATCTAACGATTTTGCTATTTGTAATACTTTAAATATTGCATCTTTACTTTCGGAAAGATTAATATATTGTCCGCCTGTTTCGTCCGCTATATATTGTAATGTTTCCTCATCTATTTTACTTATTACATCATTACCGTTTTCATCTTTTATATAAGAATTATTAATAACTATTTTACTTCCGTCTTTAGAACCTATACCTATGGTAAATATTTTAGTTTTGTACTTTTTTGCTTTCTCTATTAATATATGTAATCCGCTGTCATCATCTTCACCATCCGTAACCAATATAATAGCTTTTGCTCCTTCCGGAATTTCCGAAGTTCCTTTAAGTGCCAAATCCAATGCTTTTGATATTTTTGTTCCGCCAAGAGGAACACTGCTTGTACTTATATTTGACAGGAAATTATTTGCTGCCATATTATCCAATGTTATAGGACATTGCCAAAAAGCGGTTCCTGCAAAAACTATTATACCTATTTTGTTACCGTTAAAACCGACAACTAAATTTGCCAATGCCGATTTTGCAAATTCAAGTCTGTTCGGTTTTATATCCTGTGCCAACATACTTTTAGACACATCCATAACTATAACTATAGTGGCTGCTTTTTTTGAAACAACGGTTGATTTTGCTCCGTATTGAGGTCTTGCCAATGCTATTATTATAAAGAATAAACAAAGAACCATAACAGCATATTTTATTTTATATATATTTATATTAATGTTTGATATCTGTTCAAACATTTCCATACTGACAAATTTATAAATCTTACTTTTTTTATTTTTAAAACAATAAATAAAAAATAAAATTGCTAAAGGTATTATCAACAGTAACCATAAAAATTCTTTATTTTCAAACATATTAAACAAGTTTCCTTAAAAATAAATTTTCCAACAAAATATTCAGCAACAATAAAGAAAGCAATATCAATATTATTTTATCAAAACCATCTTTATAACTTGTAAACTTAACGGAAGAAAGTTTTGTTTTCTCCATTTCTCCTATCTTTTTCATAATAACTTTTAAAGAATCGGTATCCGTAGCTCTAAAATATTGACCGTCAGTAATATCTGCAATTTTAGTTAAAGTTTCTTCATCCAATTCTTCTTCCGCAACTTTCACCAATTTCATTTTTCCGGTAGTATTATCCATAATTTGATGATATGCTCCGTCTTTTGCACCCGCACCTATCGTATAAATCTTTATACCTAATGTTTGAGCAATTTCCGCAGCAGTTATGGGATCTATTTCTCCTATATTATTTGCACCATCGGTAATGAGAATTATTACTTTACTTTTTGCTTCACTTTCTTTTAACCTGTTACAAGATGTCGCTATTGCGGAACCTATTGCAGTACCGTCAACCGAACTTAAAGCGGGGCTTGCAGCGGATATAAGATTAATTATTGAATTCATATCATTTGTTAACGGTGACTGTGTAAAAGCAAGACCCGAAAACAAAACGATACCTACTCTGTCATATTTAATATTTGAAACAAAATCTATGGCAATTTTTTTTGCCGCTTCAAGTCTGTTTATCGGTTTAAAATCCAATGCTTCCATACTTGAAGATATATCCAAAGCTATTATTATATCCGAACCGTTATTTAAAACATCTTCCGTTGTTTCTCCTATCTGCGGTTTTGCCAGTGCTATTATAAACAATGCCAATATTATATAGTTAATTATTTTTATAAAAGAATATCTTTTGATTGATTTTGATTTTTTTATTTCTTTCACAATATCATATTGCGGGAAATTAATATAACTTTTATATCTTCTTTTATTTCTAAAAGAAAGAAAAAGTACAAATATAAATATCAAAGGTAAAAGCAAGAAATACCCTATCGCATCAAAATGCATTACAAACCCCTTTTAATAAATTTAATATCGTTCAATAATATTTTTTGTATGAGCAAAAATTTCAACAAAGTCTTTATTATTAATATTCGTTCCGGAATATTTTACGAAATCATAATCTTTAAATATTTTTTCAATTTCTTCATTATATTTAAAAAAACAACTTTCTTCTTTTTTTAAAAGTTCCACTATTTCTTGAGTTGTCATTTCCACATTATTAATATTTTGCATATTCAAGATGAACTCTTTAAAAATATCACTCAAACAAAAATAATAATTTTTTATATCTTTTGAAGAAAAATTTTCATCTTGTAATAATTTATTAATCTTTCTTATGGCAATTTCTTTATTTGAAAAACCGTTTATTTGTATTCTTTTATCAATTTTATTTACAAATAATGTTTTATAAACAAAAAGCAGAACAAACACAAAAAACAGAAAAACAAAGAAATAAACCATCTTGGAAATTGCTATTTCTTTAGGATTCTTAACATCCCTTATACTTTCAAAACTATCATTAGGAAACAAATTTGTTACATTTACGGCTAACGGCTCACTAAAAAAAGAAAATTCTTCATAATAATTGAAATCTTTATTTGTATAAAAGAATTTAACTGCCGGTATTTGTTTTATATCAGGATCATATGTAACTATATCCGCATTAATAATATATTTCCCTTTTTCTCTATAATCTCTTTTATACGAAACATTTTTTATTTCCCATCCGTCTATTTCCAATCTGTTCTCATCTTGTATAAACTTTACAAACGAAGGAACCGTTATTTCAAAAGTAACGGGAATCACTTCCCCCAGAGAAACATTATTTTCATTTAAAACAACTTTTGCCGTAGGAAAAACAAATGCATATATTTCACAAATAAATAAAGATATTAATAATATTATTAAAAAAATTTTTTTCATTTAGCCCAACATTTTTCTTTTTTGTCTTGTGGCAAAGAATTTAGCAAGTTCAATATCATATTGAGAATCGGTACTTATATTTATGACATCAACAAATGCTTTTCTAAAAATATCCTTTTTTTCTTCTTCCTGTTTAGCAACCTGTTTTTTATATAAATCCATCATTTTTTTGCTTGATGTATCTATAGTAAATATTTCATTATTTTCGGCATCATAAAAATCTATCATACCAAGTTTCGGTAAATCCTTTTCTCTCGGATCGGAAATATTGATACATATCAAATCGTGCCTTTTTGCGGTAAGCAACAAATCTTTTTCATATCCGGTATCTTTAAAGTCAGAAAGCAAGAACACCAATGCTTTTTTTCTCCAAATTTCATTAATTGCTTTAAGTCCTACGGACAAAGATGTTCTTATACCTTCAGGTTGAAATTCCAATAAATCGTTTACCATTCTTAATATATTGTTTCTACCCTTCTTAGGTCTAAGTATTTTTTCAATTTTATCCGTAAAAGATAACATTCCCACTCTATCGTTATTTTTTATTGCAGAAAAAGCAAGAACGGAAACAACTTCCGCAGCAAGAGAAACTTTAGACTGATCAACACTTCCGAACGACAAAGAAGAAGACATATCTATCAAAAAGATAACCGTCATTTCTCTTTCTTCGGTAAACACTTTTACAAACGGTTTCTTTTGTCTTGCAGTAACATTCCAGTCGATTGTTCTTATATCATCACCCGGCATATATTCTCTAACTTCGGCAAATTCCATACCTCTGCCTTTAAAGGTACTTTGGTATTTCCCGCCCATACCTTCGTTTACCAAACGATTGGATTTTATTTCTATATGCCTTATTTTCTTTTGTACTTTTTCTTTTGTTTCTTTTGAATTTGAATTCATTTTTTTACCTTATTATTATGGTATAGGAACTCCGTCAAAAATCATTTTAACGATATCATCGGATTTTAAAGATTGTGCTTCCGCTTCATAACTTAAAATGATTCTGTGTCTTAAAACATCTTTTCCTATAATCTTAATATCTTCAGGTATAACAAAACTTCTTCCCTGTAAGAAAGCATAAGCTCTTGCAGCAAGAGTTAAGTTAATTGTAGCTCTGGGAGAGCCTCCTATTGAAATGAGAGGTTTCAAATCGTTTAAACCGTATTGTTCCGGTTGTCTTGTAGCAAAAACGATATCTACTATATAATCTTCAATTTTTTCATCTATATAAATTTCATGAACCAAATCTTTAACTTCGTTAATATCCTGCAAATTTAAAACAGGTTTCGTTTGTAATTTTACTTTTTGAGTCATTCTTTTTAAAATTATTTTTTCATCAGGTAATGATGGATAAACAACACTTAATTTCAACATAAATCTGTCGAGCTGTGCTTCAGGTAAAGGATATGTTCCTTCCTGTTCAACGGGGTTTTGGGTTGCCATAACCAAAAACGGTTTCGGTAACTGATAAGTCGTATCACTGATTGTAACTTGTCTTTCCGCCATAGCTTCGAGCAAAGCACTTTGTACTTTTGCGGGAGCTCTGTTGATTTCATCGGCAAGAAGAATATTTGTAAATACAGGACCTTTCTTTACCGAGAAATCTCCGCTTTGAGGGTTATATATTAATGTACCTATTAAATCTGCAGGAAGCAAATCAGGTGTAAATTGAACTCTTTTAAAGTCTGCCTGAACGGCATTAGCCAAAGAATTAACTGCCAAAGTTTTAGCAAGTCCCGGTAAACCTTCAAGTAATATATGTCCGTCGGCAAGCAAACCTACCAACATTCTTTCAACAACATATTTTTGACCGACAACAACATTTCCTATCTCATCAACAATTTTTTTAATAACAAAACTCTTTTCTTTTATCTTGGCTTCCAATTCATCAATGTTCATCTTCTCTTCCATTTTTCCCCCTAAAAATATGTTTTATTTCCTTATATTTCCGTTTCCTCTAACAACAAATTTTGTTGTTGTCAGTTCTTTTGCACCCATAGTACCTCTTGCATGCAACTTACCGGTAGAAATTCCTATTTCCGCACCAAGTCCGAATACACTACCATCGTGAAGTCTTGTCGAAGCATTATGGAATACTGCCGCACTATCAACTTCTTTTAAAAATTTTTCGGCTCTCTGTTTATCATCCGTAATAATTGATTCCGAATGTTTTGAACCGTACCTGTTTATATGATTTATTGCCTCATCTAAAGAATTTACAACTTTTATGGAAACTATTCTATCCTGATATTCCGTTGCCCAATCTTCTTCGGTAGCAGCTTTTACTTCCGGAACTATTTCTTTTGTTAATTTACAACCTCTGACTTCGGTTGAATTATCGAAATATTCTTTACATAATAACGGCAGTATTTTGTTTGCAATATCTCTGTGAACCAAAACGGTTTCAGTTGCATTACATACTCCCGGTCTTTGACATTTAGCATTTATAGCTACCATCAAAGCCATGGTTGTATTAGCACATTTATCTATATAAGTATGACACAATCCGCTGCCGTGAGAAAGAATAGGTATTCTTGAATTATCCTTTATAAAACTTATCATTTTACCGCTTCCTCTAGGAATAAGTAAATCTATAAGATTATCAAGTTTTATCAATTCATTAACGGCTTGCCTGTCAACTATATCTATAAGAGTAATAGCACCTATCGGCATACCTGCTTTTTCCGCAGATTCAGATATGATTTTAGCAAGTATTTTATTTGAATTTATTGCTTCCGAACCGCCTCTTAAAACTATTGCATTTCCTACTTTTATACATAATGCCGCAGCATCAACAGTAACATTAGGTCTGGATTCGTATATCATTGCAACCGTTCCCAACGGAACTCTTACTTTTTGTATATTCATTCCGTCAATATCTCTTGATTCTATCACTTCGCCTATCGGATCTTCCTGTTTAACTATATTTCTAACACCTTCAATCATATCTTTTATTCTTTTTTCCGTTAAAGTCAATCTGTCTATCAAAGAAGATTCCAAACCTGCTCTTTTTGCTGTTTCAACATCTATTTCGTTATGAAACATTATTTCTTTTATGTTTTTTTCAAGTCCGTCGGCCATAGCAAGCAAAATTGCATTTTTCTGCTTAAAATCCATCAACCCGAGCTGCATTGAAGCCGCTTTTGCTAACGAAACTTTTTTATATACCAACTGTTTTATTTCTTCTAATTCCATTTTATTTTACACTCTCTTTAATCCAGTTCAATAATCCGCCGGCAAACAAAATTTCTTTTTGTCTATCCGTAAAATTATAGCTCAATTTTATATTCTTGTCATTAACTTTTATAACTAACTCTTTATTTTCTTTTATTATGTTTTTTATATCGTTAAACTCTATTTTATCGGCAAGTTTTATCAACTCATAATCATTCGCATTATCAAAAGTTAACGGAATAATTCCGAAATTTATCAAATTTGCCAAATGTATTCTTGCAAACGACTTTGTAATAACGACTTTTATACCCAAATATCTCGGAGCAAGAGCTGCATGTTCTCTTGATGATCCCTGTCCGTAATTTTCGGCACCTACTATAACACCGTTTTTAACGGATTTTGCTCTTGATACAAAATCTTTATCTACAGCACCGAAAGTATGTTCCGATATTGCGGGAAGATTAGATCTTAAAGGCAAAATTTTTGCACCTGCAGGTAATATATGATCCGTAGATATATTATCACCTACTTTTAAAACAACATCTGCCGAAATAGAAGCCGGCATAGGTTCAAATTTAGGTAACGGTTTTATATTAGGACCTCTCACAATCTCACCTTCATTTGACGGTTTTTGAAAATGTTCATCGTTAATATAAAAATGTTCGGGTAAACTTATTTTGGGTTTTGCACCGAACAAAGTTGTAGGATCCGTTATTTCTCCGGTTAATGCTGCCGCAAGAGCAACTTCCGGTGAACACAAATAAACCTGTGCATCTTTTGTTCCGCTTCTGCCTTCAAAATTTCTGTTAAATGTTCTAAGAGAAACCGCTTTTGTTTTAGGAGCCTGTCCCATACCGATACATGGTCCGCAAGCACATTCCAAAATTCTTGCACCGGCATTTATAATATTAAACAACTTACCGGAACTTGCAAGCATTGAAAATACTTGTCTTGATCCAGGAGAAATAGTTAAACTTGTATTTTTATTTATTTTTTTATCTTTTAAAGTCTCAGCACATAACATCATATCGGCATAAGATGAATTTGTACAAGATCCTATACAAACCTGATCAACTTTTGTTCCTTTCAAATCTTTAACTTTCTTCACATTATCGGGGCTGTGAGGCATAGCAAT
>Ga0256407_10006502_pt1 | contig 18000 bp, 20 predicted proteins | sample RumenRJG_04DNA_FD_193489 | JGI IMG/M metagenome (GOLD analysis project Ga0256407, IMG submission 193489) | Bovine rumen microbial communities from Lethbridge, Alberta, Canada - RJG_04 | ecosystem: Host-associated > Mammals > Digestive system > Stomach > Rumen | place: Canada: Alberta...
GAAAGAAAAAATAATATTACCTTTGCAACACCATCAAACAGGCCGCCCTCTGGCGGTATCCTATTGCGCGCTACGGCGGTACCCTTTACGCCGCCACGGCCGGTACCCTTACAGCGCTACCCGCAGCAATTCACACAATGGCTGTGATAGATCCTGATACGCCATACAAGATACTGCTTAAAGAGAAATAAGTTATCCTCCCTAAGATAAATTATTTTATGAGTGTTCACCAGGCATTGCAAAGAATTCGTGAAACCCTAAAACTACATATAAATCTCCCGAAGACTTTATATTTCAATTTTAAGGTTTTCGATTTCCGACAGGCTGTGAGACTTCCTGTCTTTCTTTATGGCAAAGTTGACTTGGATGCCCTGCATCGAGGTTGCGTCGAGTTGTCATCTAAGGTGAGAACAGGGGACGTTAAATTTGGTGGTGGTTGGTATACTGAACTATATGGCTATTCCCAAAGGCATAAAAGCTTTCTTCGCATAGAGGGCAAGCTTGTTTTGGGGATGATATTACTATCAATCAAGGTGCTTTGTTTTCTATTAGTAGAAATGCTGTTGTGCGCATTGGTGACAGGGTTCGATTCAGTGAGAGGGCTCTGCTTCATTCAAAAGAAAGCATTACAATAGAAGATGATTGCTTAATTGGATGGAATACACAAATTTTTGATTCTGATTTTCATTATATCGTTAATGATGGAATATTAAAGTACCGCAATGCTCCAGTTTATCTCGGAAGAAATGTATGGCTTGCCAATGGGGTATCTATAATGAAAGGTGCTTGTCTGCCAGCCTATTCAGTCGTTGCATCAAACAGCTTGGTAAACAAAGACTTCTCTAGAAGTGGGGAGCGTTGCCTCTTCGGAGGTATTCCTGCGAAATGCCTCAAACAAAATGTTGAGCGGTTGATATGTAAAGATACTGAGGTTGACAGATTATTTGCTGGCGTTTCTAGTGACCTTGTTTACAAGGATGTTGAAGAAGAATTAAAGAAAGAGCATTATCAAATATGACAAAAGTAATAACCTACGGAACCTACGACCTGCTGCACCAGGGACATCTCAACCTCCTGCGGCGGGCAAAGGAACTGGGCGACTACCTGATAGTAGGGGTCACCAGCGATAGCTTCGACCGTGGCCGTGGAAAACTCAACGTTCGAAACAATGTTTTAGAACGTGTAGAGGCTGTGAAAGCCACAGGGTATGCAGATGAAGTTATCATTGAAGACTATCTCGGGCAAAAAATAGATGATATCCAGAAATACGATGTTGATATCTTCGCCATCGGAAGCGACTGGGAAGGGAAGTTCGACTACCTGAACGAGTATTGCAAAGTGGTGTATCTTCCCAGAACAGAGGGGATCTCTTCCACAATGCTCCGGGCGGAAAGTCAAGATGTGTTCCGCATCGGTGTCATAGGTGGCGGACGTATCGCTCATCGCTTTGTGCCTGAGACAAAAGTCGTGAACGGGGCTGAAGTGGTGGCTGTGCTGAACCCCGAGAAGGAGAAAGCGGAAGCGTTTGCGAAGATGCACGGATTAGAAGCCTTTACTGAGTTTGAGGATTTCATTCAGAAAGTGGATGCCGTTTATATTGCTTCGCCACATCTGTCTCACTATGACTATGCCAAGCGGTCGTTACAGGCTGGGAAACACGTACTCTGTGAGATTCCTTTTGTGCTGTCCAAAGAACAGGCGTTGGAACTTTACCGTTTGGCTGAGGAAAAGAACCTGGTGCTGATGGAGGCCAGCAAGACGGCTTATTGTCCTGCGTTTGGACATATCGTAACGCTAGTGAAGAGCGGAATCATTGGCGATGTGGTGGACGTGAAGGCTTCGCTTAGTAAGATGGTGCCGCCACCGACACGAGAGTTGGATGCTTCTCAGGCTGGTGGTGCAATGACAGAACACGCACCGCTGACGCTGATGGCTATCATCAAGCTGCTGGGCATCGACTGGAAGGATGTGAACTTCCATAGCCGGATGGAGAATGGTGTTGACATCTACACCAAAGGTGTTCTGAACTATCCTCACGCCACGTCCTCGTTCACTTTGGGCATTGGCGTGAAGACAGAAGGCAACCTTGTGATTTCTGGTACCAATGGCTACATTTATGTTCCTGCTCCTTGGTGGCTCACCGACTTCTTTGAGGTGCGCTATGAGGACCAAACGAAGAACAAAAAGTACTTTTATAGCTACGATGGCGATGGCCTACGCTACGAGATCCAGGAGTGGCTGTCGATGATAGTGAACGACAGACGCAGCTGCTATAAACTGCGTAGGCGCGAGAGTGTGGCTATTGCTGAGATAATAGAGAAATACAGAAGTGGTGATAACGTGACATCTATTTAACTTTCGGAATTAATTGTATGAATATAGCCGTTATGCTTGCCGGTGGTACCGGCGAAAGATTGGGTGCAGGTAGGCCCAAACAGTTTGTTGAGATAGGAGACAGACCTCTGATCATACACTGTTTGGAAATTTATGAGCAGTCTCCAATCATTGATGCAATAGAAGTTGTCTGCCATAAAGATTGGATAGACCATGTATGGATGCTTGTGGAAAAATATGGCATCAGCAAAGTACGCTGGGTTTGTGAAGGTGGCGACACGTGCCAGAATTCTACACGAAATGGCATTTTCAACTTGGAGGGGACAATAGATGATAGTGATCTATTGATGTTCGTAATGAGCAGTTCTCCGTTTGTGGATTGAGGACATTATCGAAGATTCTATAGCAGTCACCCACAAATATGGAAGTGCCTTTGCATGTATGCCCAGCAAATATAATCTGGCCTTCACAGAGGATGGGGTTTCTTCAAATCATATAAACTTCAAGGAACAGAATAAAACTATTAATATGCCTTGGACATCCTCTTTTGGTAAACTTCGCAAGAATTATCACAAGGCATATAACGATGGAATCGAAATCGAGTTGAGATCATATATGCCTACGCTTTGGGTGGCATTGGGCGAGAAACTGTTTTTTTCTAAGGATACGACGAAGAATATCCTTCACGCTACGTACAAAGAAGACATCGAGATTTTCGAAGCGGTATTAAGAATAGAGAATCGTATAAAGTAATATGTTAGGAAGTACATAATGGGTGTCGATGAGGGCACAACTGGCTGCAAGGCAGCATTATTCGATGAAACAGGCAAACTCGTTTCGATAGCATCCCGCGAGTATCCGAGTTATTACCCACATCCCGGTTGGGTGGAACAGGATATTGAAGAAATCAAGACGGCAGTTTTTGATTCAATCAGAGAAACGATTCTTTCTGCTAACAGAAAGGGCGTTGATTCAAAAGATATTGTTTCAATCAGTCATTCCAATCAAGGAATAACGATGGTGCTTCTTGATGAAAATGAAAATGTCATTAGAGACCATATCATAGGCTGGCAAGATCTCAGGTACGTCGATATGTTACCTGAATTAACCAAGAAGGTCGACTTAAATCGCTATTGGAAAACAGGCGGTATGATGTTCGGCACGTACAATATTGCTGTTCTGAACTGGCTTCAGCAAAATGAACCTGAGAACTGGGAAAAGGTTCGACATATTTGTTCTCATCAAGATTATTTTCTCCGGCAGTACGGTGCGGATGGTTTCTACGTTGACGAAGGATGCATCAATTTCCTATCAATGGCCGATTACAAGACCAATGAATGGGATGACTATATGATGAGTGTTTTCAATGTCACCCATGAGATGCTTCCGCAGCCAATTCACACACCTGGAATTGTTGTTGGAAGTGTGAAAGAAGATTTTGCGCATTTAACAGGGTTGCCTGTCGGTTGTAAGGTATGTTCTGGTCAACTGGATGCGAATTGTTGTGCTTTAGCCTCCGGCGGAGCAAATCCCGGTACACAGGTTCTTACTATGGGAACCGCTGGGGGTATCAACTTTTATCTCAGACAAAAATGAGTTAGACCCAAATAAGCGTATCACGGTGCGTTCAAACCCCGGTTTTGGAAATTATCAGTATTATATTATGACGAATACAGGTGCATCATCATTCAGGTGGTTTCGTGATGAGTTATGCTCAATGGAGTCAGCAACTGCGAAGTTGATGCATATCGACCCATACAATATCATAACCTCAATCGCAGAGAATTCGAAGCCGGGCGCAAATGGTGTCACTGCCCTGACTTGTTTTCAGAGCTCCCATACTCGTATAAAGAACGAGAAAGCTCGAGGTGCATTCTTTGGAATAAACCTGGGTACTTCCAAAGCTGATTTGGCGCAAGCAGTTCTTGAAGGTATCTGTTTTGAGATGAAAGATATTCTGAAGATGAACGAGCAGTTTTATGGAAACGATGCTGTGAATATCCGTCTATGCGGTGGTGTCTCCAAGAGCCCTTATTGGTGTCAGATGTTTGCTGATGTTTTCGAGAAACCGATAGAACTAACAGAAGTTAGTGAATTGGGGTGTCTTGGCGCAGCTATGTGTGCTGGTATTGGGGCTGGCTTGTTTAACGATGTACGTGATGCAGTCAACAAATGTGTTCATATAAAGGAGACTTATACCCCGAATCCGGCAGCTTCCGCTGTTTATAGGGATTCTTTTACTAAGTGGCTTGAGTGTTTAAGGGTGGTAAACTCTGAAATATACAAATAGACTGAATTACTATGAAAAGAGTTTTGGTTGTTGGTGGAGCTAACGGCATTGGGCTTAGCATTGCAACTGAATTAGCTCAGCGAGAGAGCGTTGAGGTGGTCTATATCGTAGATAAAGCCTCTGTAGCTGAGGAATTCCATAATCCAAAGTTTGAGGCTTTTCAGTTTGACCTCACGGATGAGGATTACTCATTCTTTGACCGTTTTACAGATATTGATGCATTGATGATAACGGCTGGTTTTGGAAAACTATCCCTATTCAAGGATTTGCCGGAAAGCCATATAGTGAATTCATTCAATGTCAATACTATCCCAGTACTCAGGTTGATTCACAGGTTTTACGGCAAGCTGGAAGGACAGAAAGATTTCTATTGCGGGGTGATGGTGAGTATAGCTGGTTTTATGTCTTCGCCATTTTTTGCCGTATATGGGGCTACAAAAGCAGCATTGAAGATATTCATTGAAAGCGTGAATGTGGAGTTGAAGAAAGGCGGCTCAGAAAACAGAGTATTGAATGTCAGTCCTGGTTCGTTGAAAGGAACATCTTTTTCAGCAGGTAAGACTGACTTGAGTATTACGGCACCGATGGCCCAATCAATCATCAAGCATTTAGAGGCGAAAGACGACCTGTTTATCCCTCAATATGATGAAGTGTTTAAAGAAGTGTTGGAACGCTATCATGCCGATTTTAGAGCAGAAGGCGAACATTCATACGATTATAAAGTTAATAGTGGACGTGTAAAATGAGTAAATTAAAACATTTACAGAGCGTTATTTTGAGCATAGCCAAAGATATTGATAGTATTTGCCAAGAGTATTCTATCAATTATTATCTTTTGGGCGGTTCAGCGATTGGAGCTCTCAGACATCATGGTTTTATTCCGTGGGATGATGACCTGGATATAGTTATGGATGCCGATAATTACAATCGCTTTGTCAGTGTTTGCCGTGAGCGTTTGGATAAGGAAAAGTACTATTTCCAAGAAGGCTACAAGGACTGGCCGATGCCTTTTTCTAAATTGAAATTACGCGGGACAGTTCTTAAGGAACCATCAGGATATGTAAACGAAAGCGGGGAACAAGGCATCTATGTTGACATATTCAAACTTGAGGATGCGCCTTCGTCAAAGATAGGACAAGTATGGCAGTACTTCTGTGCGAAATTGTTACTATGTAACTGCTTATTACGTAGAGGTTGGGATAATTCTTCTCTATCAAAACGACTTATGATGCTAGCTTCGTCGCCCTTGAATATTGCCGTGATAAGAAATTTTTTCAGAAGGCAGGTTGAAATGTATAATGGGAAAGATACTGACTACCGTCTTTTCTTTGCAGGACGGTACAGGCTTTCGACCTCCTTTTATCACAAAGATATTTTTGGTAAGCCTCAGTGGGTGCCATTTGAAGATACAGAACTGCCAGTGCCTGAAAGATGTGATGATTGGCTTACGCAAATCTTTGGAGACTATATGACTCCGCCCCCAGTTGAGAAGCAAGTGGGGTTGCATTTAACTGATGTTGATTTTGGTAAGTATTAGAATGAAGCATTTTACCGTTTGCACTTCTGTTTATAAAAACGATAGTCCTGAATATGTCAGGACTGCACTCGACAGTATGTTGGTAAACCAGACGGTGAAACCGACAGAGATCGTGCTGGTACAAGATGGCCCGGTTCCGTCAGAGTTGTCTGCATTGTTGTTGGAGTACGAAGAGAAGTATCCAGAAGTGATGCACATAATCCGCCTTGAGAAAAACGGCGGCCTTGGAAATGCGTTGAAGTTGGGCGTGGAGAACGCCAAGTGTGACATCATTGCCCGTATGGACAGTGATGACATCTGCTTGCCGGACAGGTTTGAGAAGCAGTTGGCATACTTGGATGCACATCCAGAATGCGACATTGTAGGCGGGCAGATGACGGAATTTATAGACCGCCCGGACAATATCGTTGGCCGAAGGGCAGTGCCTCTGACAAATGATGAGATATACGACTATATGAAGAGTCGTTGTGCACTGAACCACGTAACGGTAATGTTCCGCAAAGAGGCTGTGCTGAAGGCTGGAAACTATCAGGACTGGTTCTGGAACGAGGATTACTATCTCTGGGTACGTATGATGATGAACAAATGTGTGTTCGCGAATATCCCGGATGTGGCAGTGAATGTTCGGAGCGGGGCAGACCAATATGCCCGAAGAGGTGGTAAGAAGTACTTCGACAGTGAGATTGGTATCAAGAAGCTGATGCTGAAGAATGGTATGATCACCAAGACGCAGTTTGCGGTTAACTATGTCCAGCGGTTGATCATTCAGCTCTTGTTGCCCAATAGCGTGAGAGGATGGGTGTTCAGGACGTTTGCAAGAAAGTAACTACATTGGAAAAGAATAACAACATAGCAGCATTCTTTGCGCTGCTGCGGGCTGGGCTATGGGAGAAAGAAGTCCAGCTTCTCCCGTATGGGGAAGTTGACTTCTCTACAGCCCTGGACCTGGCCGAGGAACAGTCGGTGGTGGGACTTCTCGCTGCTGGCATCGAGCATGTAATCGATGCGAAACCGCAGAAGAAGGATGTGTTGCAGTTCATCGGTCGTACTGTTCAATTGGAACAGAAGAATCAGGCGATGAATTACTTCATCAGCTTGACGGTGGAGAAGATGCGCGATGCTGATATCTATACGTTGCTAGTGAAAGGACAGGGTGTAGCTCAGTGTTATGAACGTCCCCTATGGAGAGCTTGCGGCGACGTGGACTTCTTCTTGAGCGAAGATAACTACGAGAAGGCTAAGGTTTTCCTGACACCACTGGCATCGGAGGTGGAGACGGAATTTAAGGGTTCGAAGCACCTGGGAATGACCATTGATCCATGGGTGGTGGAATTGCACGGTAGTTTACGTATGGGGTTGCCACGACGGATAAACGATGTGCTGGATGGAATACAAAGAGAGACGTTCTGTGGCGGTAACGTACGTTCGTGGGATAATGACGGGACACAGGTGTTTATGCTCGGCAAGGAGAATGATGTTGTTTACGTGTTTGCCCATTTCTTCAATCATTTCTATAAGGGTGGTCTTGGCCTGAGACAGATTTGCGACTGGTGCAGGCTGTTGTGGACGTTCCGGGAAACGCTGGATGTTAAAAAGGTGGAAATGATGGTCAAACAAATGGGCTTAGTGTCTGAGTGGAAGGCATTTGGGGCGTTTGCGGTGGAGTACCTGGGAATGGAAGCAACTGCGATGCCTATGTATGATGCTGCGTCTAAATGGAGCAAGAAAGCAAGTATGATTAAAGATTTCGTGATGACCGTTGGCAATTTCGGACAAAATAGGGATATGAGTTATTACGCAAAATATCCCTATTTAATAAGGAAGTTTATCTCTATGTCGCAACGAGTGGGAGACTTACTCCGACACTCACGTATTTTTCCTTTGGACTCTATACGCTTATTGCCAGTAATTCTAATTAACGGGGTGAGGAGTGCGGCTAATGGTGAATGATTAATAAGGTTCTTCGTATGATACTGAAATGGATATTTGACAGAGTGGTCTCTTTGTTTGGGCTGCTGTTTCTGTGGCCTGTGCTGCTGGTGGTAGCCATCTTAATCAAGATAAAGATGCCGGGCGGACCGGTGTTTTTTGTTCAGAAGAGAGTTGGCCTTGGGGGCAAGTTGTTCGACTGTCACAAATTTCGCACAATGACGGTGAAGCACAATGGCTCGACGGTGAGCGTTGCGGGTGATAATCGCATCACACCTCTTGGTGCGAAACTGCGCCACTACAAGTTGGATGAGTTGCCGGGCCTTTGGGATGTGCTTCGGGGGAAGATGAGTTTCGTTGGCCCTCGGCCTGACGTACCTGGGTATGCGGATAAGTTGCAAGGGGATGACAGGGATGTCCTAAAGTTGCGCCCTGGAATTACTGGTCCGGCTACGCTGAAGTACAGACTTGAGGACGAGTATCTCGCGAATGCGAGGACTCTGGCTTACGGCTTACAGCTTACAGCTTATGGAATTACCAAAGAGGAATTGGAGAAGATGTCGGATCAGGAGGTGGCGGTGTGGTATAATGACAACGTGATATATCCTGATAAGGTCAGACTGAACTGCTATTACTATAGGCACTATTCGTTTGTGAAGGATATACAGATGATACTGTGTACGGTGCTTGGAAAGAAGATGAAGTACGCGGAGGAGGAGATTTAACCTTAACGTTAACGAAAACTTTAACGAAAACCTTAACGCAAGAAGATATATTATGGAAACCGTGAATCATATTAAAGCTCGAATAAAGGCACGAAAAGCCTTCAATAAGAAAATGCTTTGGAAGATTAGACTAAGGATGGCTAAAGAAGAGAAACTCATCTGGTTCCTTCTTTTGATTGCACTGATATTTCCGGTAATACCGTTCTCAAAGCTAGGAACTGGTGTTTCTTTCCTACATCCCTGTCGAGTGATTTTGGATAATGTGAGCTATGGATACATAGCTGGTATGATTTTCTATTTGTTTTCGGATTTCCGGCCCAAGTCATATAGTATTTTTAAGGCGAAGCAACACCTCGCATCTATGTATCGTTCTATTTACGTGAACTATGTTATTGCGGTTGAGTCACTTGGGATGATTGACAATGAGGGTAATCTTGTAGATAAAAGTGAAAACGTGGCAAGACAGTCATTATTTCAAGAAAAGAAAGATGAAAATCATATTGCTATTAATGAAGACAAAATAAGTAAAGTGAAGGCAATGTTAAATCTTGTAGATAAGGAGATTGGAGATTTACTTCTATTACATAATGGCGATTTAGAAGAAAAAGAGATAACCGATATCAATAGGTTCAAAAATTTATTTGATACTCTAAGAATCTCAAACCTCTATGACTTTATTAGCAATCATGATATAGTTGTTGCAAATAACGATTTGGACTTTTTCCTGTCGAGTTTAATTTTGAATTATACTATCTCGAAAAGACTTAATGAGCAGTATTCTGTATACAGATTTAATGCAACTGAATTTGATGCGAGGAACAGAAAGATGGGCTGAATACCCTTTCATGTGATTTCGATTCTATAATATGAAGCAAAGAATGGGTTCCAGACCAGTGGCGAATTGATGGAGGCTGTAAGGGCTTTGGATTATAAGGCTCGGTACAAGGTGTGCGAGGCGTTCAATAAGCTATCGAAGGACTTTGACTGGAGCTGATGTTCCAACGGTTTGAAGAGTCGTTTACTATGATAGATGCAGAGAACCTGGAGGAGCATTTCGTGGAACTGCACTGGGCAGTGAATGATATGGATGATTTCCTCTATGAAACGGATGTGTATAGCCCTGAGGAGTTTTATAAGGTGGTGAGGGAGATGGAGAAAGACAACATCTTTCAACCTTGACGATAACCTTAACGTTAACTATTAGGTCAGATAGCCCGGAAAGAACGGATGAAGCGGATAATATATATGGTTCATGGTTAAGGATTCAAGGCGAATGGCTCTAAGATAAAGATTTATGGGTTTAATGTTTAAAGCGACAGGGAATGAAGAGCAAGAATAAAGTTATTAAAGAAGTCCTATGGTGTATAGGCTTCGCTTTACTTATTCCAATTTGGATGGGTGTGGCTCCTTCGTGGTATGGATGGTATACAGAGCCTGAAAATGCACGATGGATGAAATGGTTATATGGACTCCTTGATGGAAATGAATTGGTAAATATACCATTTTGCTTGCTTATTGCGTTCTTAACATTCCGATGGGGCAAACATATCTGGAATGACTATAATATAAGGTTGTATCGTACAGTATTGATAGTTGGGGGCCTGGTGGTTTTGTATTACGGCAGTAATGTGGTCTATGCAAATGTGGTAACTGGGTTAGATTATAGAGAGTATATTACAGTTCTGCTTGCTATTATACTGACGGTAATGTTAATAAAGGGCATTTGCAGATTTTTGATTTTTACTAAAGAGAAAAAGGAAGAGAAAAAAACGAAGAGCGAAACTCAAGATAAAAATGAGTATACAAAGCCGCGTGGATTTACAGACGATAATACGAACGAGAACAGCATTCCTGAATCTTTAAAGAAATATGCTGGTGAGATAGTGGAGAGACTACTGGTTACGAATATTCAAGAACAGTCTTATGCGCTAGGCGTGACAGGAGAATGGGGCGTTGGAAAAACAACATTCCTGAGGGTGCTGAAAAAACAGATTGGAAGTAGGGCTGATATCGTGGAATTTAATCCGTGGATGTGCAGTTCGCCAGAGCAGGTGACGAGAGACTTCTTTGCTTCGCTGAGGCATCAACTATCTACTAAATACAGTATATTATCCAGTCCAATTAAGGAGTATGCCAAGTATGTGAGTAGTGTAACCGTTAATCCGCATCCTGCAATCACTGTTGAGGGATTACTGCCAGTGAAGCAGGAGAGCCTGTTTGAAAAAAAGAAGGCCTTATCGGAAAAATTTGCCAAGCTGCCTCGCCCAATAGTAGTTGTTATAGATGATGTGGACAGACTGGAACGTGACGAGGTGTTTGAGGTGCTACGACTAATACGAAACACTGCAGATCTTAGTAATGTATTATACATGGTGGCATACGACAAGGAGTATGTGACCAGTGTACTGGAAGAGAAAGAGATAAAGGACTCGACTGCTTATCTGGAAAAAATATTCCCTGTAGAGGTTCATCTACCTAAAGTGGAAGAACATCTGGTATGGAATACACTTTATGCGGAGATTAAGGCGCAATCGAATATCGGAGAAGGATTTGCTGATATTCTGTTCAAACACCTAAGTTCAGATGATAAGGAATTAGTTCTTAAGGTTCTGAATAACTATAGAAGGGCAAAGCGCTTTGCAAGGCTTTATATGTTAAATATGGCCTATCTAAATCAGAATGCGAAAGGTGAACTGAAACTCATGGATGTGTTTTGGCTGGAATTGCTACAGATGTATGATAAAAAATCATATGACATATTGACTGACGAACCTGGAGTTTTGCTATTTAGCGATGGTGAAAGGTTTAGGATAAAAGATGGCATAGTGAGGACTACAATAACCGATGATAAGAATAAGTTTGAGGGAAAGCCATTTTGGAAGGAGGAAACTCCGAAAATACTGGAAAAAATGTTCGGAAGGTATGTTAAAACTATCAGACAGAGTATCTGTTTTACAGAGAACTATGATAAATTTTTCACGCTAAGCGTGTCGCCATTCAGGTTATCCGTGAAAGAAATGAGCAGCTTGTTTGAACAGGGAGCACAGACAGAAAAAATGGTAGGGAAATGGGTAGATGATGGTAAATATTTTAGCTCAATAGCCTACCAGTTTAAGCAGGTGGGGGTGAATAAACTAAGTGATGAGCAATTGAAGAGCTATCTTCATGGTCTGCTTTGCTTCAATTTGAAGGTTACACCCTATAGGAGCACCCATACGTGGGAAGTAAAGAAAATGCTGTTGGACGAGCGATACAATAAGGGTGTAGATAAAAAAGCGCACGATATTGTGATTGCATGGTTCAATGATATGCTGAAGGAGGATAAGTTGCTTCCAGATTTGAGCAAGATGTTACATCGGTTATATATAACTGAGACAATAGATCCTGATGGAAGAAAGGAGCGCTTGGAGCCACTATTGATTAGCAATGAGGAAGTTGAGTCGTTGCTTAGATTAGTGATGGAAACATACTTGATCAGGCATAAAGAAGCAACGGCTTTGGACATTATGAATGAGAAAGGTGTGCTACCTTATATATTCAGTAATTGTTGTGTGATGGTGAAAGATGCGATGGCAACGGAGAACTATTGCTTATATAAACAGGTTGCATTTGAAACAGTTACAATGCATTTCGCTGCAAAAGCGGAAAAACCATCATTTGAAGAATATGAACGTGCGTTAGGAGCATTGTTCAATGTAGAAATACCAGAATTTGACAACCCAGATGATGAATATGCTTATTGGGATTATGCCGGAGAAACCTATGACAACAAGATGCGGGAATATTTTGGCAGCAACTATGACAGGAAAGAAGACAGCCCTTTGACGGAGTTCAAAGAGAGGTGTTTTGTGGATGTAAGAGCTGCTGATGTGAAGATGGTAGAAGCTAAATAAGCGTCTGTAAAACAATATGATTGGCAAATTGATGAGTGATGAATAAGGATAATTATCTTGATAGAGAAAAGGCTTTGGCGAATGCTCAAAAGAAGTTTGCTAAAGTCAAATGGCCTTGTATGTGTCCGAAATGCGCTGATAAGGCTATTAATTCTCACTTATTGCAGCGGCATGGTATATTGAGCCATGTTACTGTTGACAATCATCTCTATGAGATAACAAGAGAAGATGCTTTTAAATGGCATGATAATTATCCTGTGAAATTCAAAAAAGTGGGACTGAATAATGCCATATCCTATCCGCTTTTCTGTGATAAACACGATACAGAAATCTTTCTTCCAGTTGAATCTGGAACAATCGATTTTGATGATTATAGATCGCAGTTACTGTTCTCATACAGGGCTGTATGTGCAGAGATTAGAAAAAAGGAGGTCAATATCTTAGAGACTAAAGAGAACATGACTAATATTGAGGAAATGAGCTTGGCTGGGGAGGCAATATTAGTGGGTGGCGACAAAGGTATTAAAGACCTTAACTACTACAAATATTTACTAGAGGATGAACTGAAAACCAATAAGGGGAATTTTACTTTTTTTCATTACAGTTATCCCGTGATCGATATCTATTCGTCTGCGACAATGTCATATGAAATATTTGATTCTAAAAGTGAGAGGCAGAAAGAAGAGGCTTTAAAGAAGAAAGTATGGGATGCCCTTTTCATACATATTATTCCACAGTCATCTTCAACTGAAATTATCATAGGGTATCACAATAATCATACTTCGAGAGACATGGAGGATTATGTGAAATCATGGAATGGTTTAGGTAGGGATGAAATTGGATATAAATTGACCGACCTATTTGTGGCTCATGTTGAGGATTGGGGCTTATCTCCAAGGTTATTTGAAAAGATACCAGAAGAGAGATTTAGGAAATTCTTTGAGTTGCAAGCTAAATACTCTACGGTTGTGGCTGAACAAAAAACAAATGTGGGGTACAACTTGTTTGAAGGCTTGCTTTAGTGAGAAAAAAACAATGGCAGAAGCATCACTCGAATCAATACAACGTCTAATTGATAATTCTGAAAAGGGGCTAAAAGACATAGAAATGTCTACGGCTCTTATTATGGAAACGCGACAGGCTGTTATTGATTGTATCGAGAATCAGATAGAGAGTAATGTCGTTCTTGACTTGATACTGTCAGTACTTGATACCTTGCTGGCAGAGAACGAGGTGATATACGACCTTTCTGCTTCGCTGGATGCATTACTGAAGGCAAAGGATGATTATACGAAACGGTTCTATATGCAGAGTCTGAACCTTTGTTTTGTTGAGGCTTGTCAATTATTTGCAGGAGAAAATGGTGATGATAACGGGTTGCTTACCAGATTAGAAGGGCTGACAAAGCAATTGAACCAGGCAGGATGTCAACTAATTGCGAGGCATATTATAGACGATATTCAAGCATTTAGAAAAGACTATTGCGATAAGGATTTACGCAACATAACCAGACACTATGATATCCCCATAAAGATGTATGAACGGTTGCTGAAGTTGGATAACATAGATTTCTATGCAAAAGGAGCCAGTAGACTGATGGCGATACGTATGGAAGTGTCTGTGTTGAGTTCCTATTTGCTGAGTTTGCTTGCTCCTTCCAAGAAAGAACTATCATGTGCTGCTAGGAATAAAAAATGTGGGTTTGACATAAGGGGTATATTAAATGATGCTATCTTCAAATCGTTAAACAAGAGAAATTTTAGGGATGAGGTGCAACAGACACTGGCTAAGGGGCAACCTTCTGTGGATGAGTGTTATAGGCTGTACAATCAATGCCAGGCGGCAGTAAAATATTTGGAAGAAAAAAGCTGTCAAATACCCGATGAAATCAAGAAGATGCTGACTTTGATCCAGTTTAGAATGGAGACTCTATTCCTAAGATATGACTTGGCTTGCTCATTATGGGGATACCTTAACGCATCAACCGACAAGGAACGCTCGCAGAATCTTAGACTGGTTCATATTACTAAACAGGCCGCTCTGACACACATATATGGCTATACTGAAAGGGCCAGAGAAAAGAGTCTCTGGATAGCAATCAAGAGAATTGAGGAATCGGGCAGTGTGCAGCTTAAAACAGAATCAGTAGAAAATAAGCTTGTGGAACTAACGGGAAACCTGGACGAGGATAAAGAGAATTCGCAGATTTTTGCCCATTATCGGTATAAGCAGGATTTCAATATCCCAGCACGCTTGGAGGCGTTCAATAAAATGGAGCATCACAAGGAATTGATGGATACAATGAAGTTGTTGAACATATGTAAAGTGCTTGAAGGTTATACCGTTGGCTTGCTTTCCTGTATTAACGATAAGCAAAAGCAGGAACGAAAGAAGCAGCACGATGAATGGATTGAGATGATTGATGGGCTAGTCGCAAAGTCTGGTAATGATGAAAGAGTGAAAGAGTCTTTGAAACCTATGATAGATCTAATAGAAATGGTTTATGGTGATAATAATAAGAAATTAATAAACTAAAATAAATTATGTCTGAAAGAAAAACTATTTACCTGTGCCTTGCGCACATGAGTGAGGAAGGTTGGGAACAGAAATATGTGAAAGAGGCATTCGACACCAACTGGGTGGTGCCAATGGGACCCAATGTTAACGAATTCGAGAAAAGTCTCGAAACATTCGTTAACGATGTAAGATGTCAGAAGGAAGATGTAAAATGTGAACCCCTTGACAGGAAGGTGGTGTGCCTGAGTGCTGGTACGGCGGCGGTGCATCTGGCTCTGCTGGCTTGCGGCGTGGGCCCTGGTGATGAGGTGCTGGTGCAGAGCTATACGTTCTGCGCAAGTTCGCACCCTATCACGTATCTGGGAGCGAAGCCCGTGTTTGTGGGTTCTGAGGGTGAGACTTGGAATATGGATCCTGTGTTGCTGGAAGAGGCTATCAAAGACCGTATCGCCAAGACGGGCAAGAAGCCTGCGGCCATCGTGCCGGTGGCGTTGTACGGTATGCCGTATCGGATTGACGAGATTATGGAGATAGCGGACAGGTACGGAATTCCCGTGGTGGAGGATGCAGCAGAGGGTATGGGTTCGCGCTTCGACGGAAAGGTGCTGGGTACGTTTGGTAAGTATGGCGTACTTTCGTTCAATGGCAATAAGATGATTACCACCAGCGGTGGTGGCGCCCTGATTTGCCGCAGTGCGGAGGATGCCAACGAGATTATGTGGTATGCCACTCAGGCTCGCGATGCATATCCTTACTATCAGCATACGGCCATCGGCTATAATTACCGCATGAGTAATGTGTGTGCCGGTATCGGCCGCGGCCAGATGAAGGTGCTGGATGCGCATATTGCTCATCATAAGCACGTGCAGGCTCTGTATGAAGAGCTGCTGAAGGACGTTCCTGGGGTTCATATCCACAAGCAGCCAGCTGATCCTCGCTATGATGCCAACTTCTGGCTGTGTGCCGCAACGCTGGATCCCGAGGTGCGCATTCAAGGGCAGGAAAACGCCTACAAGGAGGTAATCAAGACAGCCGTGGGTGGTGCTGCGGGTGTGATTCATCAGGTGGATAGCGCTACGACCGACTGCCAGCCCAATGAGAACGTGGAGGCTCTGCGTGTGTTTATGCTCGGCAAGAAGATTGAGGCGCGCCCCACATGGAAACCTATGCACAAGCAGCCTGTGTATGCCGGGGCTTCTGTATATACCAACGGCATCGAGGAAGAACTGTTTAAGGTTGGGTTCTGTTTGCCTGCAGGGCCGTATGTGACGGATGAGGATGTGAGGTATATCGTGGAGAGTATTAAGGAGGCGATAGTCTGAACTTGATATTGCTATGTCAGTAAAAGGTCTTTTCAAAGGTATCGGCCAGTTTCTCCGTTACCTTTTTCTCACGCCCGCAGGAGGCAGCAAGCGCCGTGCAGAGCAGCAGGCATATGAAGATCGACTGGATGAGGCTATGAAGGGCGTGAAGGCTGATGACAGTAGCAAAATGGCGGATCAGTCAACAAACGACTGACCCGCCAAATTTTTAATCACTCACCCCAAACGCCGCACAGAGCAACGCATATCTATCGGCCAAATCCAAGGACGTATATCGAAACACTGCGGCAGAGCCCTCTCGGTGCAGCCCGGCCGCGTAGTAGTTGATCTGTACCTTCGTGAGAAGGTCTACGTGGGTTTTGCGGGCCAGTTTGGAGGAGGCGACTTCGTAGAGGGGGCGGTAGACGTTGTCGGCCAGCTCAGGATCGAAGAGGCACACGCGGCGGTCGATGCCGCAGAACTGCAGCAGGCGCCGTAAGGCCTTGTTATATACCTGCTTCTCGTAGTTGGGGTTGGGGCCGTTGAAGGCCAGGCGGGTGCGGCGGACAATCTCCAGCGCGGGGGCGATGAGCGGCGTCTGAATCTCGCGCCGGCTTTCCTTGGAGGTCTTGGAGGGGAGGTAGTGGATGTAGGGGATGCCATCGGCCGAAACGGCTAACTTGTCCATCGTCAGGCGCTTGAGGTCGCTGATGCGGCAGCCCAGCGCGCAGTTGAGGACAAAGATGTCCTTGGCCCACTGCAGCTCCGGCGGAACGGAGGCATGCATCACGCGACGGAGTTCGTCGGCCCTAAGAAAGAAAGGAGCATCATACATTACATGCATGATGCTCCTTCGCTTTTCGGTAGAAATGCGTTTGAAGGGCGATTTGCGAATCTCCCCGGTGTCTTCCAGCTCCCGGAAAAAGGCCTGCAGGGCCTTGAGGTCGTGCACCACGGTGGTGTCCTTGCAGCGCTTGCGGGGCGCGTGCCGGCCGTCGCCCGACGGATACAGCTGCGGGAACTGGGGCACGTAAAGGTACTCGTCGTAAATGAATTGCCGATACTCCAGCAGCAGCTCCGGCGTCACCTCCCGGGCGCTGAGCCCGCACAGGCCCTTGATGGACAGGAATCGCTGGAGTTTACGGGCCTTGCCCTGGAGGACCTGGAATCGGCCGACTCCCATGACGCCGTCTCGGTGTGCCTCCTCCAGATAGCGCAGAAGGCGCTGATACACAGGCTCCTCCTGTTTTCTTTTATACAGGCCGAAGTTTTCCGTCATCACCCTTCGAATCTGCAGCTCGAAGATGCGGCTGTCCATGTCCATCCGCTTGACTTGCATGAGGGTGTATGTAAATTGCCACCGAAAAGTGAACAGTTTTGCCATCGAAAGTTGAACAGTTAGAGATCATCTGCAAAGGTATTCATTTTTCTGGTTTTTGCTTCATTTTTCGTTCATTCATCCATTTTTCCGTAG
>Ga0256407_10006503_pt1 | contig 18000 bp, 20 predicted proteins | sample RumenRJG_04DNA_FD_193489 | JGI IMG/M metagenome (GOLD analysis project Ga0256407, IMG submission 193489) | Bovine rumen microbial communities from Lethbridge, Alberta, Canada - RJG_04 | ecosystem: Host-associated > Mammals > Digestive system > Stomach > Rumen | place: Canada: Alberta...
CTGAGGAAAAGAAGGAGGAATACCTAAGAGTTATTCCTCAGCATAAGCTTGGTACAACAGAGGATATTGCTAATGTTGTATCCTTCTTAGCAAGCGATCAATCCAAATATATGACTGGTCAGATTTTGACTATTGATGGAGGTTTATCCTTATGATCTTAATTAATGAAATTAATGAAAAAATTAAACAAAGACCACCATTCCAAATGATTGATCGAGTAGTAGAAATCACTCCAAACGAGAGTGCTAAGGGTATTAAGTGTGTATCTGTGAATGAGCCATATTTCATGGGCCATTTCCCAGGTGCACCGATTATGCCTGGTGTATTAATCATTGAATCCTGTGCACAGCTATGCTCTTTAGTTTTTGAGGCTGATGGTACAGATAAGGACAATATTTATGTGTTACTTAAGGTAGATGGCTTTAAATTCATTAAGGCTGTAATTCCTGGGGATGTATTAAATATTGAGGTAGTAAAGACTAAGATTTTAGGACCTATTACAACATTCGATTGTAAGGTTTTAGTAGATGGTAATATTTATTCAAAGGGTACCTTATCCTTTACAAAGGTACCAAAGGATACAATTTACCAAAGATAATAAATAAAGGGTGATTTATATGTGGGGTAATAATGCTAAGAAAAAGGTTTTAGTATTAAATGGCAGTCCAAAACTGAATAAAAGCTCGACTATGGTGATTACGAATGCATTCTTAGAAGGAATGAAGATGCATGAAGATTATGATTTAGAAATCATTAATGTCCAATCCTTACATGTAAAGCCTTGTATTGACTGCCTATCCTGCTGGGGAAGAACAGAAGGAGAATGTATCATCAAGGATGATGATGTAGCAATGGTTAAAGAAAAAATATTAGCTTCGGACATTATCATTGAATCCTTCCCATTATTTTTCTTCTCTATGCCAGGTGTATTAAAGGTTTTAACCGATAGGTTATTATCTATGATGCTAACCTATAGAGGACATAAGCCACCTGAGGATGGTACATCCTTCCATGGCTTAAGATATTATGATCCAAATAAAAGATTTATTGTTATCTCTTCTTGTGCATATACAGAAGTAGATAGAGTATATGATGCAGTTAAGGCTCAATTTGATTTTATTGTGGGTAGTGGTGGCTATACACCTATTTTTGTTCCACAGGTAAAAACCTTAATTGAGCTTAACTCAGAAGCAAAAACAAAAAGATTTATGGCTAAATTCATAGAAGCTGGAAAAAGGTTTATGGAGGATGGCGCACTAGACCCTCAAACTATTAAAGGTCTATCTAAGCCACCATTTACAGAAGGAGCCTATAAAATATTTTTGAATCAATTTTGGCAGGAGGAAAAGAAATGAAAAAGACATGTACCTTTCAAGATATAAAGAATATGCTCATTGAATGTGCAAATGTAAATGATGAAATTACTCCTGATTCTGTTTTAAAAACAGATTTAGGAATTGATTCCATTTATGCCGTTGAAATGATTTTAGCATTAGAAGAAAAATTTGGAATTCAAATTGAAATGAATGAAATGGACACAATGATGTCTGTAAAAGAGGTTGTTGATATTGTCCAAAGAAAGCTTGAGGTGTAAGCATATGAATCTAGAAGAAATAGAAAAGCTTATGAAGATGCTAGAGAATTCTTCCTTAGCATCCTTAGAGGTTGAAGAAAATGGCTTAAGAATTCGCCTAGATAAAAATAGCCCTATTCATGAGGTTGTTAAAGCAAGTGATAATACAGTTTCTAGTAATACAGTAGAAAAAGTGGAAGAAAAGCCTAAGGGAAAGGAAATTACTGCCCCACTTGTAGGTACCTTCCATCAAGCTCCATATAAGGATGCAAAGCCTTTTGTGGTTGTAGGACAAAAGGTAAAAAAGGGTCAAAAGCTTTGTATTGTTGAGGCAATGAAGGTAATGAATGAAATTACATCTCCATATGATGGTACAATCCTAGAGATTTTAGCTAAGGAAAATGATGTAGTTGAATTTGGTAAGCCTTTATTCATTATTGGTGATTAATTATGTTTAAGAAGATTTTAATTGCGAATCGTGGAGAAATTGCTGTAAGAATTATTAGAGCCTGCAAGGAGCTTGGTATTGAAACTGTAGCTGTATATTCTAAAGGCGATACAGAAGCATTACACAAAGAGCTTGCGAATGAGGCTGTATGTATTGGTGATGCATCTCCAAAGGATTCTTATTTAAATGTTGAAAATATTATAACTGCCGCATGCTTATCTGGCTGTGACGCAATCCACCCAGGCTTTGGATTTTTATCTGAAAACCCTGAATTTGCCCGCATGGTAGAGAAATGCGGCTTAACTTTTATTGGCCCAAATCCATCCGTTATGGAAAAAATGGGAAATAAAAATGAAGCCATTCAGTCTATGATCGCTGCTGGGGTACCTGTTGTACCTGGTTCTCATAAGGCTGTAGATTTAGAGGAAGGATTAGCCTGTGCAGAATCCATTGGTTATCCTGTATTAATTAAAGCATCTGCCGGTGGAGGTGGAAAGGGTATCCGTCTAGTTGAGGCAAAGGAAGACTTCAATCAAGCCTTCAACGAGGCAAAGGAGGAGGCTTTAAAATTCTTCTCTAACGATGAGGTATATATTGAAAAATTCGTTAAGCACCCTAAGCATGTAGAGGTACAGCTTATGTGTGATAAGCATGGTAATGCGATTCATCTATTTGAAAGAAATTGTAGCTTACAAAGAAGAAATCAAAAGATGATTGAGGAAGCACCATGTATTTCCATTTCACAGGAATTAAAGAATAAATTATATGATAGTGCCATTAAGGCATGTAAATATATCGGCTATGATTCTGTTGGTACGATTGAATTCTTAGTTGATGATTCAGAGAATTATTATTTTATGGAAATGAATACGAGAATCCAAGTAGAGCACTGTGTAACTGAGGCAGTAACCAACGTGGATATCGTTAAGAATATGATTAAGATAGCTTATGGGCTTCCACTACAGTTTAAGCAATCCGATATTAAGCTATATGGCTATGCGATTGAATGTAGAATTAATGCAGAGGACCCAAGAAATGATTTCCGCCCAACTCCAGGTAAGATTAATTTCTTACATACTCCAGGTGGAATGGGAGTTAGAATCGATTCTGCAGTTTACCCAGGCTATACGATTTCCCCATATTATGATTCTATGATTTTAAAGGTTATTTGCTTTGCAAAGACAAGACTAGAATGCATAAGAAAAATGCGTCAGGCATTAGAGGAATTAATTGTGGATGGTGTAAAGACCACAACAGAATTTGATTATGTATTATTACATCATCCAAGCTTTATTTTAGGACATTATGATACTTCATTTATTGAAGGATTTATAGGAGAATTAAAGGAAAATGGAAAACTCATTCAATAAAAGAAAACAAGAAATCCTAGAATTTAATACTGCTATGGAGGAATTAAACCTAAGAAAGAAATACGCACCACAGGTACCAAAGGAAATCCCTGATGATTTAATTGTAAAATGTCCTGGATGTGCAAGATTAATTCTTAAGGATAATTATATCCTAGACCATAAGGTTTGTCCTTATTGTAATCACCATGGAAGACTTACAAGTAGAGAGCGTATCATCGATGTCTTAGATTTAGGATATCAGGAGCTATTTACAAGAATTAAAGAGAATTATTTAGATTTCCCTGATTATGAGAATAAGCTTGAAAAGGCTAAAAAGGCTACAGGGGAAGATGAATCTGTAATGTGCGTTTTAGGTAAGATTAATGGCATTAGCGTATGTGTTGGTGTTATGGATTCCTTCTTTATGATGGGCTCTATGGGTAGCGTATGTGGAGAAAGAATTACCAAGCTAATAGAATATGCCACAGAAAAGAATTTACCATTAATTCTATTTACAACCTCAGGTGGAGCAAGAATGCAGGAAGGTGTAATCTCCTTATTCCAAATGGCAAAAACAAGCCAGGCTTTGGCTAGATTTAAGGAAAAGGGATTATATATTGCTGTACTTACAGACCCAACGACAGGTGGTGTTTCTGCATCCTTTGCATCCTTAGCGGATATTACGATTGCAGAGCCTAACGCATTAATTGGATTTGCAGGAAAAAGAGTCATTGAAAGAACGATTAAGGAAACATTACCAAAGGAATTCCAAACAGCGGAATTCCTACTTGAAAAGGGATACCTTGATATGATTTCTGACAGAAAGGATTTGAAGAACACCTTAAGTACATTACTTAAGCTTCATAACTATAAATAAAATGATTTTAGAAGAAAATGAAAAGAAAATAAGTATTCTAGAGGAGGAGCTTTTATCCCTTGATCCTTCTGATGAGAGAGCTATTGAGCTAAAAAAAGAGCTTAAGGCATTAAAGAAAGAAACCTATTCAAATTTATCTGCATGGGATAGAGTATTAATCGCAAGAAGTGAAAAAAGAATTAAATCTAAGGCTTTAATTGATAAGCTAATTACGAATTTTATTGAGCTTCATGGAGATCAGTACTATTCGGATGACCAATCCATTATTGCAGGACTTGGCTTCTTAGGTGAAATGCCTGTAACTGTGCTTGCCCAGGCTAAGGGTGAAAATTTAAATGATAATTTAAAAAGAAATTTTGGAATGACCTCTCCTGAGGGCTTTAGAAAAACATTAAGGCTTGCAAAGGAAGCTGAAAAATTCCATAGACCAATATTAACGATTGTAGATACCTCAGGTGCATACCCTGGTAAGGGTGCAGAAGAAAGAGGCCAAGCTCGTGCGATTGCTGAAAATTTATATGAATTTTCCAAGCTTAAAACTCCAGTAATCTGTATTATATTATCTGAGGGTGGATCTGGTGGTGCTTTAGCACTTACGGTATCGGATTACATTTATATGTTTGAAAATGCAGTATATTCTGTATTATCCCCAGAAGGCTTTACCTCTATTCTATTTAAGGATAAGGTTCCTGTTTCTGAGGTTGCAGAGGTAATGAAGCTTACCAGCCGTGATTTAATGAATTATGGAATTGCCGATGAAATAGTAGAAGAGCCACTTGGTGGTATTCGCTATGTATCCGATAAATTTAGTGATAGCCTAAAGGAAAGATTAATTGCTAAATTTAATGAGCTATCATCTAAGGATACCGATGAATTACTTGAAAATAGATATCAAAAATTCCGTAAGATAGGAAGTGTTTTATAATGAAAATTGCATTTTTATTTGCCGGTCAGGGTGCCCAATATGTTGGACAGGGTAAGGATTTTTATGAGAATCTAGATTTTGCAAAGGAAATCTATGATAAATATCCAGATATAAAGGAAATTTGCTTTCTAGATAGTAAAAATCTGATCAATCAAACAGCATATGCACAGCCTGCAATGCTACTTACTGGCTATGTAATTGCAAATGCACTTAAAAAGGAAGGCATTGAGCCTGAATATACCTGTGGCTTATCCTTAGGTGAATATACCGCATTAGCCTTTGGTGGTGCTTGGGACTTAGATTCTGCACTAGATATCATAAAAAACAGAGGAAGAATCATGCAAAATGCTCTACCTTTAGGTACTACAAAAATGGCAGCCATTATTGGTTTAGATAGAGAAAAGGTACTTGAGGGTATAAAGGTTAGCGATGGTATTTGTGAGGTTGCAAACTACAACTGCCCAGGCCAAATCGTTATTACAGGTGACAACAAGGGTGTCGATTTAGCAATGGAAAATATGACTAAGCTTGGTGCACTTAAGGTAGTACCACTAAATGTTTCTGGTGCTTTCCATTCTAGTCTTTTAAATGATGCTGCAAAGGAATTAAGAGGTGTATTAGATAAATACACTCCAAATACACCAAAATATAAAATGATTTATAATGTATCAGGAAAAGAAGAGAATAGACCTTTAAATGATATTTTAGAAGATCAAATTCATTCTTCTGTATATTTTGAAGATTCTATTAAATATTTAATGGAACAAGGTGTAGATACATTCATTGAAATTGGACCAGGTAAATCCTTATCCGGCTTTGTAAAAAGAGTAAACCGTAAGGTAGGTATTTATACAGTTACAGATTATGAATCTTATTTAGCATTATTAGAGGCATTAAAGAAGTAATATGATAAAGAAATTAAATTGGGAATATGATGCAAAATATTCCTTCTTTCTTGTAGATGAAATAGAATCTACGAATACCTATTTTAAGGAGCATGCAGAGGAATATCCAGATAAATCTGTTTTAATTGCCTTAAGACAAACGAAGGGTAGAGGTAGATATAATAGAGTTTGGAAATCTAAGGATGATATCACATTTTCTATATTACTTAAGCATAACGCAAGCTATAATGTTATAGCACCTCTTGCCTTATGCTTAGCCTTATCTGGCTTTGGATATGATACAGGAATTAAATGGCCAAATGATATTTATTTACAAAATAAGAAGCTTGCAGGAATTTTAATTGAAGATGTATATCAAGAATCTTTCTCTAGTGCCATTATTGGTATTGGACTTAATATGAGTGATAAGATTGAATTTAACGCCATAGGCTTAAATACAAAATTATCTAAATATGAGATTATTGATGCTGTAATGAATAAACTATCTGAATTAACCAAAATGGACATTAAAGATGTTATTGAATTATATCGTAAAAAATCGATTGTCATTGGCAAAATGGTTTCTTATCACGATAAGCTATATAAAGCTATAGGTGTAGATCAAAATGGTCATTTAATCTTAAATAATGATTCAACTACGATTCATGTTTCAAGCGATGAAATTGATATAAAGGAGTCATTGAGATAATGAAGGTTAAGGATTTATGTTTAATGACAGTATGCTTATGCATATTAATCATATGCTCTAAAATTGCAGTACCTATTGGTGTTATCAGCATAACACTTCAAACATTCGCTGTAGCTATTATTCCATATATCTTAAAATGGAAAAGAGCTTCCATCGTACTTACAGCCTATATCCTAATGGGATTAATAGGAATTCCTGTATTTAGTGATGGTGGAGGATTCTTTTATGTTTTAAAGCCATCCTTTGGCTTTATTTTGGGCTTTTTATCATCAACATTCATAACAGGGTCTAATGTATTAAAAAACTCAAAAATTGCTGGATTAATCAAAGGATTATTAGGCTTACTTACCTTAGATCTTATTGGTATGATTTATATGTATTTCATATTAAAATATTATATTGGAAGCGCTAAGACATCCATTTTATATGTAATACAGGTGGGCTTCCTACCATTTATTTTAAAGGATTCTATTAGTGTTGTATTAGCCTATATAATCTCATTAAGGCTTAGTCCTATTCTAGATAATATGCAATTATCTAGTAAAGAATATATTGAGAAAGAAACAAAAATGTAGTCAAAAAGGGTAAATTTATTTATTTACCTTTTTTTCTTTTTGGGTTACAATAACATTGAAATAGTTTCAAAAATATTAAGGAGGTTATATCATTATGAAAAAATTAATAAAAGTCAGTAGTGCTTTTTTAGCCTTATTGTCCATCTTTTTTATAGCATCCTGTGGGGATGAGGCGATTAATACAAGTAGTATTATTGAAGATATTGAAAAAGGTAATTTTGTATGGAATGAGGATAATAGCGCAAGCTATGTTTATAAAACAGCAAATGGTGAAGAGCTAACCGTTACCGCTAAAATTACCTCAAACGTTATAAAGGATGCAACCTGTATAGATGAAGGACAAAAGGAATACAAGGCTGAAGTTGAGGTTTTAGGCAAGACATATTCTGATTCTAAAATCATTACAATTCCTGCCTTAGGCCATACTATGGAGCATTATGATAGAGTAGAGCCTACGCATTTAGCTTCAGGTCATGTAGAATATAATCAATGCACCTCCTGTGGTAAATTATTTGATTTATCTGGCAATGAAATTACAGATGTTTCTATTCCAGCTTTATCTAAGGAAATCTCCTTAGGTATTAATAGTGATAAATATGCATTAACCCTAGTAGAGGATAATGAAAATTCCATCCAGTGGAAATTAGAGGCTAGTGAGGTTAAAGTTGGAGATGCTATAAAGCTATTCCTTAAAGATGGAAGTGAATATTCCTTCTTTAATATGGATGGTATTGATGATGATTATAAAGTAACTGTCGATGCAACCGATGTAACATTTAATGTCGTTGCAACACCAAATGGTGTGGCTATTAGCTTAGAGTATGAAACGGAAGAAAAGGGAATTTTTGTTGAAGTAACAAATGAATCAGGAGTTACTTTATACCCTATGTCAGAAATCAATTATAATTTTGGTACTGAAACAAATAGCTATGTATATGGTTATATTTCTCTTTTAGTTGGTGATAAGGTTTTAATTAAGGATACAATTAATGATAAAACCTATGGTTATGATGATATTTTAGAATCAGAAATTTGGAGAAGTCATTATTTCACTTGTGGTGATAATGGAGAAATTATCATAAATACAACCGATAGAGTCGGCTTTGAATTTAGTAGAAATGGTGATGAAAAGCTTACCTTAGCATTTGTTCATGACCCTGTAACTGTTACTAGTATGGATGTAGCAGTAAAGGGTGAAGTGGATACAGCCCCTTTAACAAAAAATACAATTAGTGAGGATTCAAATGAATATGGTTATGCACTTCATGTGCTAAACCATGAATCAACAGTAAATGCAAGTGATATTAAAGAATATATTTTGGCTAATGGTTATATCGTTTATCAAATTGAATTACCAATAAGTGCTCCTATGTCTATTTGCTTAAAGGATAATTCAGGTAATACTTATGGATATTCTGTATTTGAATCCAAATATAGTAGTTCTGATTTTACTTATTCAAACGATGAAGGCTATATTCATTTAGAAACAAGTGGTACTTATGTAATTATGTTTATTCCATCTTGTGGCAATATTGCAATTTCCTTTGCACCTGCATCAGCATCTTCAGATGCATATTATATGACAAATAAGGAATCATCCTTTACAGGATTAACAAAGGATAGTAACAATATAGTTACAGTATCTAATATTGATTTTGACAAGAATGGTTATATAGCATTTGCAGATTCTTCATATAATATGCTAACAGTTACCTTAGATACAACAACTGACTTTATTGTATCTTCCACATTACTAATGTGTACTAAGGCAGGTAAATATACATTTACTTTAAATTTAGATACATTAGTTGTACATGTAGATGTAGTTGAATATGTAACTTTAACTGGATTAGTAGATGGTGCTGCTATAAATTTAGGAAGCTATTCTTCTAAAACATTCAAAAGAAATGCAAGTAATGAAGCAGAAGTAGTTGCAGAAGGAATGGTAATTACAGCAGCTAATCAGCGTGTAGCCATTATGGATCCTAATGGAGAAGGAGTAACTGATATTACAGTTGCAAGTGATTCTTCAAGCTTAATTTCATTATTAGCTGCAGGCTCTTATTTCTTAGTATTTGCAGAAACTGGTACATATAATATTTATGTAAATGAAGATACTCATGTTGTAAGAGTTGTAAAAGTAGTTTAAATAATTCGGGATTCTTCGGAATCCCATTTTATTTTTTAGATTTTGCGGTTTTTTCTATCTTTTAAATGATATATAATAAAAATAAGGAGGCGATACGATGAAGTTTCAATTTTTAAATTGGTTGGAATTACCGAAGAAAAATGAGGTGGGAGATACCTCTGGAATTGGTTATTTTAAATCTATGGATGAGGAGCTCAATTTCCCTATTGAAATATATGTAGATAATAAGGATTCCTTAAAAGAGGATTCTATATATGATTTAGATGTGATCTTTTATTGTCATGGTATAAATAAAATTGCCAAGGATAGGGAAGAATTTATAAAATTAAATGAACCATTAAACTATGAAGCACAAATCCCTACTGGTGCATTCCCTTTAGATGATAACGATAAGGATTTTATACCATCTCCAATATCTTTAATGAATGTAACGGTTACAAATATTGTATCTAAAGAAGAAGTACCACATGAGGATAATGTAGTAATACTAGATGCAAAGCTTTTAAGCCTTGAGGTTGAAATCGCAATTATAGCTGAAGTGAAGGAGGATCTTCCAAAGCTTAAGAAGAATAATATTTTATCTGGAATCTTCTGGGCTGAGGCAGAATTATTATAATTATGGACTGGGAAATTAAATATTATTTAAATGAAAATTCCTATAAGGCAGGAATTCCTGCCTTCACTGAAGTGATTCATGGATCTAGGGATTATGTAATCCGTTGGATACAAAATAGACTTAAATCATCGAATTTTAAATATTATGATTTAATACAAAAATAAGATATAAAAAATTGCAAAAATTCAATTTGCAATTTTTTTTATTTTTGGGGTTGCATATTTCGGCAAGCTAGATATATACTTAATGCACACTTAAAAATATAATTTGGCTTTTATTTTACGCATAGTTGGCAAAAAACGGGCGAATTGTGTAATTGTTATATTTTAAAAAATGCGTTAGGTAAGCCATAATTTGTATTTTTTAACAATTGAATAATTCCGTATAATGTTATCTCAATTCTTTCTGCTATTATTTTTCGACTACACTTATGGAGGACAATCTTAATATGTGTAAAGAGACTGAATTTAATCAAATGGTAATGGCTACTAAGAGCCATCAAAAGGGAATTTTACGCAAGTATTCCTATTTGGGTAAAGAAGAACTTGACGATTTAAGCCAGGTAATGCTTGAGGCAATTTTCGATGCTGTATCTACCTTTGACTTTGAAAAGGGTGCATCACTAAAGACCTATTGCTGCAAGCTAATGGATTGGAGAGTTCAAGAGTATTTATCTAAGAGCTCAAGGCTTATCTCCTTATCCGTAGACGACTACCAGGCTAGAGCTAAGGTCTTAGCGAAAATGGAGGAGATGCCTTACGCATCCTTAGATAGAATCGCTAAAGAAACTGGCTATTCTATAAAGATGGTTCGTAAGTGCTTAACTCCATTAAGTACATCTTCTTTGGACCAACCAGTTACGGGTGAGGATGATGACATCGCTTTAGGTGACATCATTCCTGATAGTAAAGACGATGAGGAATTCTATTTCAAGGGCTATATCCCATACTTAGATTCTGCACTATCCCATCTTTCTAATAGAGATGAGGACATCATACGTAAATCCTTTGGTATTGGTGATGTGAAATACACACTAGAGGATATTGCGAAAGCATATTCTGTAACACACCAAATGATTTCTAAATACAAGGCTAAAGCTTTAATCCAGCTTAAGCAAGAACTACTAAAAGCGACTTTTCACGAGTCGCTTTAGTTTTTTTCTATAAACCCATATTGAAACAAAACCTCTTAAAATGTAAAATAGTTATTAGTGGGAGGTTTCGATATGGGAACAAACGATTATTACAAAGAAAATGCGAAAAGCTTCATATTAGATACTATGGATGCAGATATGAGCGAGCAATATAAAAACTTTTTAAAATTTATGCCCAAAAAAGGAAAAATCTTAGATTTAGGATGTGGATCAGGAAGAGATTCTCTATATTTTCAGAATTTGGGATATGATTGTATAGCAGTAGACCCCATTGATGAATTTTTAGAGCATGCTAAATCGATTGGGGTTAAGAAGGTCTTAAAGGGAACTGCTGAGGAATTAGATTTTAATAAGGAATTTGATGGTATATGGGCAAGTGCTTCCTTGCTTCATGTAAAATCTAAGGATTTAAATGATGTTCTTAAAAAATGTGCTAAAGCATTAAAGAAAAATGGAGTATTCTATTGCTCCTTCAAGTATGGTACATTTGAAGGTGAAAGAACAGAAAGATATTATGTAGATCAAACAGAATCCTCTATTTTATCCTATATCAAGGATACAGGATTAGAATTCGCTTTAGTTAATATGAGTGATGATGTAAGAGAAAATAGAACGGATCGTTGGTTAAATGCAATATTAGTAAAAACAAAATAGAGGAATTTATGACAGAAATAGAAAAGATGGAAAAGGGGTTAATCTATGATCCAAATATAGATGAAATAGCTAAAGTACAAAGACCACTTTTAGATGGCTTAAAAAAATTCAATAGCTTAAATACATCAGATATTAAAGGAAAAGAAAAATATATGAAGGAGGTCTTTGCCTCCTGTGGAGAGAATTGCTATATCGAATTACCATTTTATGCTAATTTTGGTGGAGCACATGTTCACTTTGGCAATAATGTATATGCAAATTTTAATTTGACTTTAGTAGATGATGGACATATCTATATTGGAGATAATGTATTAATAGGACCTAATGTTACTATTGCAACGGCAAATCATCCTATATTACCAGAATTAAGATTAAAGGGATTACAATACAATAAGGATGTTCATATTGAAGAAAATGTATGGATTGGTGCAAATGTTACGGTAGTACCTGGTGTTACGATTGGTAAGAATTCCGTAATTGGCGCAGGCTCTGTTGTGGTAAAGGATATAGAGGCAAATAGTGTTGCGGTTGGTAATCCTTGCAAGGTAATAAGAAAAATATCAGACCATGACAGGGAATACTTCTATAAGAATGAAAAAATCGATTGGAATTTGATGTAAAAATGGCTTCGGCCATTTTTATTTTTTATTGCATACAAATATTCAAAAAACGCATCAAAATATATTGAATGAATTTTTGAAAGAAAGTATAATTTATATATTAAAAAGCATTTCAAACAGGAGTTGAAAAAATGAATAAAAAATGGAGAAATCTTATTGGAATTCCTTTGATGACCCTTGCCCTTGCATCGGTTTTAGGAGTTTCTAGTGTTGCTGCAGATTATTATGCAACAATTACAAATACATCTAGTGGTGCAACTCTTGCATCAAGCTTACATACTCTAAGCGAGAATAAGCATACAAATCAAATAGGTTATGGTGGTCTATGGGATGCATATTACACTACAGATGTCTTACCAGGGACTGGTATAATATGGGATACATATTCTGAAACAAAACTTTATACTGTCGGGGATGATCAAGATAAAGGAAGCCATTCTAAAGAAGGCGATACATATAATAGAGAACATACAGTTCCACAATCTTGGTTTAACGAAGAATCCCCAATGGTTGCCGATACGCACCATATTTTAGCTACTGATTCTTATGTGAATGGAATGAGAGGTAATAACCCATATGGCGAGGTTGGTACTTCAACATACACTGCAGGTAATGGTGGAATGCTAGGCACAAGTAAATTATCTGGCTATAGTGGTACTGTATTTGAACCTATCGATGAATATAAAGGAGATATTGCAAGAGGCTATTTCTATATGGCTATACGATATAGCGATATGCTGGCGAATTGGGATGATGGTGCATAGGTTGTATTTACTTCATCATATCCATATTTAACTAGTTATGCGTTAGATTTATTTACAAAATGGAGTCATTTAGATCCGGTCTCTGATAAGGAAATTATACGTAATGATGCGATAGAAGATGTTCAAGGAAATAGAAATCCATTTATTGATCATCCTGAATGGATTGATACGATTTGGACAAATAGTTATACTGATTCAGCAACAAACACTAAATATTCCGCTTCTAATGTTGTAAGTGCAATTAATACATTAACTCAATCATCTTCTGATGAGGATGTTTATAGGGCTTATGCAAAATATTGTAGATTAAATACAAGTGATAAATCTTTAGTTACAAATGTATCAACATTATTTAGCTTAGTTGAATCTAAGGCTAATTCATCTATAGATTTAGATACATATTGGCCTGAAATTATTGCAAGAAATACTTCAGATTCAGTGAATCAAACAATAGAAATGTCAACATTTACTGAAACTAGTGCAGATATGAATGCTTATATTTCTTATCAAGCGTTAAAAGGAGGCGCTTCAACAGCTCCTGCAATTAATGATAATGAAATTCGAATTTACCAGGCTCCTGCTGATGGAAGCAGTGGTGGGGAATTAAAAATCACTGCAAAAGATGGAATTATAATTACTAGTGTAACAATTGGTTCATCTATGGCAACTACAATTGCCTATACACTAGATGATTCTACAATAAAGTCACAAAATCAATCGTTGGCTGCAAATGATACATTTAAGGTGGATAATCTAGATGTGACTTCTATTACATTCTATTGTATGGGGGCTACTAAAACCTCTAGAATTTACTTGAATTATTTAAAGGTTGAATATGAACCCTTAAACAGTGAAGAAGAAGTTAATCAAGCAGCAATTGATAATGTAATTAACTTAATTAATGCTTTACCTGATACGGTAACTCTTTCTATAGAAGAAGATATTTTAGATATTGAGGCATCTTATAGCGCATTAACTGCTTTAGAAAAAACAAAGGTAAACAATTATTCTATTCTTCAATCCAAAAGAGCTGAATTAAATACTTTGCTTCAAAAGATTAATACATTTACAGCAACATCTACCAAAGCCTCTATGAAATTTAATTATGATGTCACAGTAACTGGTTCTGATGATAATATCACTTATAATTTAGTTTCTGATGCAAATGAGCTAAAGGTAGGAGATGTTATTGTAATTGCAGCTAGTGATGCAAATTATGCACTAAGTACGAATCAAAAAACTAGTAATAGGGGAGCTGCTGCAATTACAAAGGCATACGATATGATTACTTTTGGTGATGATGTTGAACTAATTACTCTTGAAAGGGGAACAGTAGATAATACCTTTGCCTTAAAAACATCTTCCGGTTATTTATATGCTGCAAGTTCAGATAGTAATCAGTTAAAGAGTAAGTCAACTATAGATGCTAATGCTTCATGGCTAATTACATATTCTAGTGGTGTTGCATCCATAGTGGCTAAAGGAACAAATACAAGAAATGTATTAAGATATAATCCTAACGGTACTAACGATCCATTATTCTCTTGTTATGCATCAGGTCAACAAGCAGTTGCAATATACAAGAAAACTGGAGGAAAAGAAACTACAATTGATGTATCGAATGCACATATTCGCTTTGGTGGTGGAATTTCAAAGTCAACCTACCAAGGATTATTAGCTTTAGGTGAAAATGTATCCTTTGGTGTTTCCTTATCTAAGGATGGTATTAATTATACAGATTATTCAGCAAATCCTGTATATGTGGAATCTATTGGTGCTCAAGTAGAAAATGCTAATGGTAAATATGTACAGTATTCTGTATTAATTCCAGTAAATGAAGCAAATTATAATACTTTAATATATGCTAAATGCTATGTAGAAATTGATGAAATAAAGTATTATATGCAAGTATCAAATTATAGCTTGCATACATTAGCTTTATATTATATTCAAAATAAAACTACCCTTGAAATTAGCGATGAGGTAGCATTAGTGTTAGGAGAATTCTAATGAAAAAATATGATAAGCCAATAATTATAGATGAAGAATTAGAAATCGTAGATGTTATCGCTAAAAGCTATGGAACAGATCAAGCAGGAGACGTACTCGTCGATTTCTTAGGTGAATAGAATTTAAGCAGAATGCAAAACGCATTCTGCTTTTTTTGCATTTTTTTAGACAAAAACATTTCACATGTTTAGATTCTAAAAAATATTAATAACATCTTTATAATAACAGTTGAATTCGAAAATTTTAGCAAGTATAATATCCCTTGCGAGAAACGTTATTCAAGCTAAATATTTTTAAGAAGGAGAGTTCAAAGTGAGTAAGGTTTTGAAAAACATTCTTGGAATTTCACTATTAGGACTTGGTGTATCAACTCTAGGGGTAAGTAGTGTTGCTGCAGATTATTATGCAAGCATTACAAACGAAACGGATGGTGCAAGCTTAGCATCAGAAGTATCAACCCTAATCTCAAGTACACATAAGCATACCTTGAGTTATGATGAATTGTGGGATGCTTATGCAACTACAGATTGCTTCCCTGGTACAACAAAGATTTGGGATACCTATTCTGAAGTTCTATACAATTTAGGTAAGGATCAAGCCGGTACCTATAAGAAGGAGGGAGATGCTTATAACCGCGAGCATACTGTCCCTCAATCCTGGTTTAGCGAAAATATGCCAATGAAGGGTGATGCCTTCCATGTTTTAGCTACCGATGGTTATGTAAACAATAGAAGATCTAGCTATGTTTATGGCGAGGTTTCAAATGCAACCTATACATCAAATAATGGTTCACTTTTAGGCTCAAGTAAGCTATCTGGATATAGCGGTACAGTTTTTGAGCCTATTGATGAGTATAAGGGAGACATCGCAAGAGGCTGTATGTATATGGCTATCCGTTATAAGGATCAGCTTGGAAGCTGGAGTAAGGGTGAAGCTAAAAAGGTTTTCCAATCGAGCTATCCATATTTAACAAGCTATGCTAGAGATTTATTTGCAAAATGGAGTCATCTAGATCCAGTTTCTGATAAAGAGGTTATCAGAAATGAAGAAATTGAAAAGCTTCAGGGAAATAGAAATCCATTTATTGATCATCCTGAATGGGTAGATGTTATTTGGTCAAATACTTATTCAGATTCTACAACAAAAACAAAATATTCTAAGGATAATGTAGTAAGTTCAATTAATACTTTATCTATATCATCTAGTGATACAGATGTATATCAGGCATACGCTAAATATTGTAGATTAAATACACTAGATAAAGTTAATGTATCTAATGCAAGTACTTTATTTGAATTAGTAGAAGCAAAATCAAATACAACCTTAGATTTAGATTCCTATTGGACAAATATTATTGAAAAGCAGGGTGGAAATCTAAATGTTGATGAGGAATTAGTTGAGTTAATTATAGAGCAAATTGATGAAATTCCATCCACTGTAACAGCAAATGACCTTGAACAGGTAGAAAATGTATATAAAGCATATAAAGGATTAAATGCTAAGGAAAAGCAATTAGTAACGAATTATTCTAAGCTAGAAGCTGCCCTAAAGGCACTTGAGGGTGCAAGAAATCAAAAGGAAGCAGATAAGGTTATTGCGTTAATTGATGCATTACCTACAGTAGTTACTGAAGCAGATTATGATGCTGTAAATGATGCTAATAATGCATATCTTGCACTAACAGAGGCACAAAAAGCATTAGTAACGAATTATTCTAAGCTTGAGACATCCCTTAAGGCACTTGATGATGTATTTAATCAAAAGGAAGCAGATAAGGTAATTGCATTAATCAATGAATTACCTGATGTAATTATAGAAGCAGATTATGATACAGTAAATAATACCAATAGTGCGTATCTTGCGCTTACAGCTTCCCAAAAGGCATTAGTAACGAATTATTCTAAGCTAGAAGCTGCATTAAATGCCTTAGATGAATTTAAATATGTTACTTATACCTTAGTAACAGATTTAGCAGATTTAAGCTATGGTGATACAGTTATCATTGCTGCAAAGGATTATAATTATGCACTAGGTCCAGTTTATAGTAAGTATTATAGAGAGGCAGTAGAAATCGAAAAGAATGGTAATACGATTACTCTACCAAGAGATACTAAAGTAACTGTATTAACTTTAGAGGAAGGAACAAAGGAGAATTCCTTCGCATTTAATACAGGCGATGGCTACTTAGTTCCTGCTGAATCTCATAAGAATTTAGTTACTGAAGCAAATATTACAGTAAATAGCTCCTATAATATTCAATATTCAGCATCTCAATTTAATATTGAATCCTGTGGTTCATATAGTAGTAGAACTATGGTATTTGTTAAAAATAAATACACTGAATTCTCAAGCGATGTAGCAGTAAATGAAGGTGAAGGCTATTATCCTGTTAGCATTTATAAGGTTATAACATCTATTGAAATCGATGAAGAAAAGGTAGAAAATGTTATAAATTTAATTGATGCTTTACCTGATACTGTTACCTTATCTGATGAAAAAGAGATATTTGCGATAGAGGATTTATATAATGATTTAAACTCTAATGAAAAGGTATTAGTTACCAATTATTCGGTAAGCGTCAAAAATACCACGCTACCATGTTGTAGCATAACAACTGTAAAAAAAAGCCCTGGATTAACCAAGGCAACACTAAAAAGCCTATATAAGGCTCTATTTAGTGACTTTTAAGTCAAG
>Ga0256407_10006506_pt1 | contig 17995 bp, 21 predicted proteins | sample RumenRJG_04DNA_FD_193489 | JGI IMG/M metagenome (GOLD analysis project Ga0256407, IMG submission 193489) | Bovine rumen microbial communities from Lethbridge, Alberta, Canada - RJG_04 | ecosystem: Host-associated > Mammals > Digestive system > Stomach > Rumen | place: Canada: Alberta...
AGTTATTTACTTTTCGTGTTAAAGAAGGCTCTTTGCTGTCTTACTTTTGCTGCTCAATAGTGCAAATATAAAAGAACATGATATGTTTCCGCAAACGGGCATGTACTATGTGACAGCAAAATCGTTTCCTCGTGCCACGTCGAGACGGTAGTATTGATGTCGCGGAAGGATACATAAGGTTTGAAAAAGTGCCGTATTTCCGGGCTTTTCGGGCATTTGACCGTCAGCGGCAGAGAGCGGATTTGACCATAAAAACGTTCTGTCAGAACATATCAATCGCTCTGGTCGGAGGGTTGAGTAGGCCATTTAGATGTCAGAGGGTTGAGTTAGTGATTTGGATGTTTTTGTGATAGGGTTGAGTTAGTGATTTGGATAACGCAGGGTTGTGACTGTGGTTTAGATGTCAGCGCGACAACTGGGATTTGACGAGGAGAGATTACATATGAGATACGATGTGACTATCGATAAGGAATTGTTCAGTGTCTATCCAGAGATCCGACTTGGGCTCTTACGCTTCCATGCAGATGTGAAAGCGTCAGATGATCATTTCTGGGATTATATGAATACGGAAGTTCTGCCGCAGGTGAGAAGCGGAATTGAAGGAAAAGAATGGAGCGAGATCCCCGGCATTAAGGGCAGCCGTGCTGCTTATAAGGCTTTTGGCAGAAACCCCGGCAGGTACAGAGTATCATCTGAATCCTTGATTCGCCGAGTTCGCCGCGGTGATGATCTGTACCACATAAACTCAGTAGTCGATGTGAACAACCTGATTTCTGTGAGAAGTGGTTTGTCTGTCGGATCATATGATCTCGGTCAGGTTCATGGAGCGATCAGGCTGCGCAAGGCTGAACATGGCGAGGGTTATACCGGCATTGGCAAGGACTTTCTGGATATGGAGAACATGCTCGTGCTGGCGGATGATGAAGGAATATTCGGGTCCTCCATGTCTGATTCTACGCGGGCGATGGTCACAGACTCTGCAAGGGACATTCTTGTAGTAGTCTACTGTTTTGAGAATGACATTGATCTCGACACACTGCTCTGTAATGCAGAAGATGCATTTGAGAGGTTTGCCGGGGCAGAGAATGCAGAACATTGGATTGTATGAATTCAAGTTGAGCAAACAGACCAAGGCTCCCACACTGCCATCATCGGCAGCGAGGAGCCTTTCTTATGCTTTGATTTCAATGGTGACTCCGGACTTGAAGTCGATGGTGAAGTGGTCTTCGAAAACCGTGATCTTGGCAATAAGCCGTTTGACCAGCGTTTCATCAAATTCTGTGATGGTGGTAGGCTGCTGCCGGATGAAATCCTGCAGGTCTTGGATCAGGCGCATCTGCTCATCCTTGACTACGCTGTCGACTTCGGCCTGCTTTCGCATATCCCGGAGCCGGAGAATCTCATCAGCGATGGCAGCCGTGCTTCTGACATCGGAGGATTATGATGATGGCGACGAAGTATAATCCCGGTGACACTGCTTTCATTGTAGAGAGCAGCCGGTTCATAGGAAACGGCTTGTGGAGGTGGTTCCATTATGAAGGGCTAGACCAACGACGACCGCATGATGATCACTTGCTGTAACGACGGCACGAGGCCGGTCATCTTCAAGATCGAGTGCATCGACATCCCTGAGAATGACGAGGAGCGGGTGTGGCTGGCGAAGCAGAATTTTAAGAATACAGCAGAGAATGCCTATGCAGGCTAAAAAGGAGTACAGATATGAAGATCAATCCTGAAATGATGGAATGGACAAGGGAACCAAAGCAATTCGCTGTCACGGAGAACCGCGTGAAAATCATCACCGAGCCGCATACTGACCTGTGGCAGCGCACTTATTACCATTTTCGTAATGATAATGCTCCGGCACTTCAGATGAAAACAAGAGAGAAGTATTTCTCCTTTGTGGTAAAAACGGAGTTCGATACCAAGGTGCGTTATGATCAGAGCGGGATCATCATGTATTTGGACAGCGATAACTGGCTGAAAGCCGCAATGGAGTATGAAAATGACCCTGAGAAGATCGGCATCCACATGCTGGAGATGCTGGCCAAGTTCAGGAATGAAGGTATAATAGAGTAAATAGGGATTTAGTGGAGAATAAATATGATTAGAAAAGCGGAATTTAAGGATTTAGAATATGTGACAAAAATATATGAGGATATAATTCTGCATGAAGAACAGAATACAAAATATACTGCCTTTCGGTTGAATGTATATCCTACAAAAACAACCGCCGAAAAAGCTTTAAATGATAATGCTCTTTATGTCTATGAGACGGGTGGTGAAGTATGTGCTTGTATCATCATAAATCAAAACCAGCCAGATGAATATAAAACGATAGACTGGCGGTACAAGTCGCCCTCCAATGAAGTTGTTGTTATACACTTGCTGTGTGTAAGTCCTGATAAGTCGGGAGCTGGAATAGGTAAAAAGATGGTTGCTTTTGCTGTTGATGAAGGCAGGCAGAGAAATTGCAGTACAATCCGATTAGACACAGGCGGTCAGAATACTCCGGCAAGATATCTTTATGAGAAAATGGGATTTACAATAGCAGGAACAAATAATATGTCAATAGGCGGGGTGATACAGCACAATAATCATTTATTTTATGAAAAGAAAATTACAGGTTGTCGGAAGATACTGTATCTCGTAAATATGCCAGATAGCCACCCGACAAGCTACAGCATTCGCGACCTTGTTCCTCAAAGGCTTCCGCCAGGTTGATGGACCGGACGCCTCGCTGGCAGTATAGGATTACGTCCTTTTGGGGATCAAATTCTTTTGCATACCGGACAAGATTGGCGTACAGTTCCTGTTCTGCGATATGGATCGCCCCGGGAATCATTCCGTATAGGATGCTCCCTGAATCTCGTGTGTCAATCAGAATATATGAATTCGGTTTCAGCTGTTTTAAGTTAGAATATGTCAATTCCTTCATGTTTTTCGGCGTAATTTGTTCTTTTCGTTAAATCCTGAATTACTTCACCGGCAATGATCAAACCTGCAGCGGAAGGCACAAAAGCCGTACTTCCGGGTATATCTCTGCGGTCAGTGCAGTGTCGTTTTGTTCCGGGCGGGCAGATACAATGGCTGCGGCAGGAGATGGCCATATCCTCAATGGGGCGGATCGGCTGCTCTTCTGAATAGACTACCTTCAGCTTTTTCACGCCGCGCTTTTTCAGTTCCCGGCGCATGACTCTTGCAAGAGGGTCCACCTTGGTCTTGTAAATATCAGCGACCCGGAAGGCTGTCGGGTCAAGCTTATTGCCTGCGCCCACGCAGCTGATGATTGGTATTTCCAGCCTCTGCGCAGTCAGTACCAACTCCAGCTTTGCCGTGACAGTATCAATAGCGTCGACCACATAATCGTATTTCTCAAAGGGAAAAGCTGATGCATTTTCAGGCAGAAAAAAACACTTATGCGTTGTTATTTCCGCTGCAGGATTGATTTCCAGAATACGTTCCATCATAACATCGGCTTTATATCTTCCTACAGTTTTCCGCGTCGCAATGATCTGCCGATTGATATTCGTCAGGCAGATTCGGTCATCATCAATTAAGTCAAATGCTCCAATGCCGCTGCAGGCCAACGCCTCACAGACATATCCGCCAACACCACCAATGCCGAATACCGCTACGCGGCATTCGGCAAGTCGTTCCATTGCAGCTTTCCCCAATAATAATTCTGTTCTTGAAAACTGATTCAACATATTTTTATAGTCCCACCGCACGAAGTGCCTGATCCAGATCCTCAATAATGTCCTCCGGCTCTTCCAGACCGACGCTGAAACGGATAAAGCCCTCCCGGAACTGCTTTGGATACAGGTCGATACGCTCATCATAGCTGGGCTGCGGGAAGATGAGGCTCTCGTCGTGTCCGAGAGAGACAGCAAAGGTCACCACCTTCAGCTTTGCACAGAATCGCTCCACGGTCTTGTCATCGGCATTCAGTCCAAACGAGATTACTCCGCCGTACCCGTTTTTCATCTGCTTTTTTGCAGTAAAATGTCCGCGGTTGCTAGGCAGTCCCGGATATGATACGAACGTTACATTTTTTCGCTGTTCAAGCCAATGGGCAATCCTCAGCGATGAATCATTTATTCGCTGCATGCGCAGGGGGAAGGTAACCGCGCCGCGGAATATCTGCCATGCATTAAAGGGACTGATGACCGAGCCCACATTGACCTGTGCCTCATAGCGGATGCGGTCCATCGCAGCAAGATCGTTGGAGATGATGGCACCGCCCTGAGCATCGCCATGACCATTTATGAATTTTGTCAGCGCATCCACAACGAAGTCCGCACCCAGCTCCAACGGGAGCTGATTATAAGGGGACGCGAATGTATTATCCACAGACACAATTGCGCCGTTTTTGTGCGCTATCTTCGCAACAGCCTCAATATCTGTCACGCCAACGGTCGGGTTGTCAGGCGTTTCTATGTGTACAAGTCTTGTGCCGGGGGTAATGGCCATTCTGACAGCGTCAAGATCCGTCATATCTACCATGACGGTTTCCACACCGAATTTTATGTTGAAGAGTTCATGGAACATGCGGTATACAGCCATGTAGCTCACCTTGGGATATACGACCCGGTCTCCGGTTTTCAGCAGTGTCCAGAACAGGGCGTGGAGCGCAGCAACACCGCTAGCCAAAACGATCGCATCATCCGCGCCATACAGCGCGGCGACCTTTTCTTCAAGCCAGTGCTGGTTTGCGTTTCCATTGCGTGCATACATCAGAAGGTCGGTGGAGGAGTAGTTTACCTTCGACAGATCATCCGGCAGTTTATAGCTGTTCGCCATGTGGAGAGGTCTGCGGACAGCTCCTGTTTCGGCATCATAATCCGTGCCTGTATGAATTGCCTGAGTCGTAATATCATAATCCTTAAATCTGTTTTCTTTCTTTGCCATACGAGTTCTCCTTGTTCATACTATTATCATTTCATCAATTTTATCCAATATTGCCTGTGCCAGTTTCCTGTGTCCGTCAGCTGTCATGTGCTCATCGTCGATAGGACTTGGTTCCACGATATCGGAGGCCGAAAGAAAATCGATTCCCTGCGTCTGCGCTATTAATCGATATACCTCCTTAAGCTGCCCACAGACACGAACGGAATCGGCATCAAACTCCGGATCTTTCTCCAGCTTCCATACATCATTTCCCAGCAACGGAGGCGAGATCAGCAGAATATTCCCGGCAGGAATCACCTGCTTTAATGCGTCGATACAAAGAGATATTCCTTCACCGATAACCTGCGCAGATGCATAATAAGCGCCCTCACGATCGCAATTCTTTGCTTCTGTCCGCCGGATAGCTGCCTTGGATAATCATTCTTTCGGTCTGCCAGCCCGACTCTTTCCAGAAGCTCCATTGCCTCCGCTTCAGCCTCTGCGCGCTTTCTTTTCTGAACCTTTACCGGTGCCAGAAGAATATTTTCCAAAACCGTTTTATGTGGAAACAGGTCATAACTCTGGAAAACCATTCCGATTTTTTGCCTCATGGATGAGATATCTTTTGCATTCTTCTGAAGCAGCTTGCCACCCAGATAGATTTCTCCACCCTGAATATCCTCTAATCCATTGAGGCAGCGGAGAAGTGTACTCTTACCACATCCGGATGGACCGATAATAACGATCACTTCGCCTTTATTTAAAAAAATCAGAGGATATTTCACCTCTGATTGAATAAGAAACTATTGTTTTGGACACAGGGGGGCTTACCTTAATGTCATTGGCACTGTCCTCCCTGACAGGCCGTGACCGTGCACTCCGGGTCCGCCTTAGTAGCAGCCCTTTATGCTGCACCCCTGTCCTTTGAAGATCTGAAGCTCGGCGAAATCCTCTTCCGTTTCTCCATCCCGGAAAAAGGCAGGTTCCTCGATTGAGATTTTGGCGGCGACTTCCTTTTTGTCGGCGCGTTCCAGGAACTGCCTGTATTTCTCCAAAGTGTAGATCCCGCCCTCCAGCCGCACAGCTCCATCCATGATGATCGTGGGCAGGGTCTTTGGGGACAGCTCTTCCAAAACCTTCCGCTCCTTTTCTTCCAGCCTCCGTATCAGAGCGTCGCTGTGAAGCGCTGCGATAAAGCCTGCCCGATCCAGTCCTGCCTGCTCCGCGATGGAGAGGAGGACCTCCTCCTGCCCGATATCCGCTTCCTCGAGGAAATAGGCGTCTGTGACTGCCTGATCATAGACCTCCCTGTGTCCGTGTTCCTCCGCATACAGGCCTCCCAGAGCGGCAAACCGGGTATAGGGCCTGGGTATGACTGCAGGGGGAAGATGGATCGGAATGCTGTACTTCTTTACATAGGGAGAGATTTCTTTTTTATACTGACGCTTTTTCGCCATATTGTGGAAGACATCTTCCCGGGGCTGGTCCGGGAGCGTGGATTCAAAAGAGATCCACTCCACCTGGACATCAAAATCCTTTGCGGCCTCCAGAAAGATCTTTTTGGCCACGTAGCAAAAGGGGCAGACATAGTCTGTGATAAACTGCACTCGGATCGTTTCCATTTTCCTGTCATCGTCCTTTCTTTTCGAAATCATTTATTCCAATCGAAATCATTTATTCAAACCTGAATCGATATTCAAACCTGGTTCAATATTCAAACCTGGATCAACATTCAAACCTGGATCGATATTCAACTCCCGGTCCGGGTCTATAATTCCCCGTCCAGGATCTGGTAGATCGGGGCGCCCTCACATTGCGCGGGGAAGCGGACGCCCAGCAGAGCGGCGCAGGTGGGGGCAATGTCCACCTGCCGGATAACCCTGTCAGTCGTGTGATCCGGCAGGATCCCCTTTCCCGCCGCAATAAAAACAGGCGCAACGGAGGTGGCGAAGTATCCTTCCGCTGTGGTCAGGGAGTCTCCGTGCAGACGGGCATGGTTTTCCCGGATGGAAAAATAGATATCTCCGCATTCGGGCCCGCTGACGCCCAGAAGTACGCCGTCGTGGTTGCGCACGGCCAGTCCCACAATCCGCTCCCCGTTTTCATCCCGATAGGCATACAGATCGCTGATGATCTGTTCTTCCAGCGCGTATTTTTCTTCGGGGGGAACGATTCCGTACCGGTCCCTGCCGGCCAGGTTCACATAGATATAATTGCTCCGGATCTGGACGGCCCTGGTCCTGGACCAGTCGACTTCCAGAAGCCGGTTCCCGTCCGCGTCCCGCTTCATGACCGTATAGCCGAGTTTTTCCATCACGGGGATATTCAGGCCTCCGTACTCGCCCAGAAGGGGAGGGACATTCTCGCCGACGATCAGACCATGGTCGGAGACGATCAGGATGGTCCATCCCTCATCCAGCCTGTACAGAAAACGGCCCAGGTAGTCATCGGTCTGCTCATACATGCGCTCGATCAGGCCCTGGTAGGTCGTTTCGTCCGTCTGGTCCCAGGGATCCAGCGTCTTGCCCAGATGCCAGATCTGGTGTCCCGCGCAGTCTACGTTGTGGAGATGGCTGAAGACGACTTCATAACCGCGCCGGTCGATCAGATAATTGATGCAGTCCGCCTGCCAGGTATTGTAATGATCCCAGCTGGGAATGAAGATTTCCTCGACGATATCATCTTCTTCTCCTCCGATGAGACTGACCGGGGGGACATAACCTACATGCTCCGTGATGTCCCGGTACAGGTCCTTTGTGTGCCAGAGCGTATCATTGGTCGTATCCAGCGCATTGCTGATCCAAAGGCGCAGATCCCCGGATTCCGGATCCAGTTCCAGGAGCTTGTAGTGCCGCACACTCGGGGCGGACCTCCCTTTTTTGGAGATCTCCTCCGGTCGTCCCAGCTTCATCTGCCCTTCCTCAAGTTCAACGACAGGATCGACCATCTGCAAAAGAGTATCCGGATCCAGATGCCCCGGATTTTCATAGATCTGCAGACGGTTGTAATGACCCTGGTCATCCCGGAACAGAATCCCGGTGCGTTCCACAAAGGCATCCGACACCGGAAAAGAAAAAAAGCCCGGTCCGGAGTCCCCGTTCGTCCTGATCGGTGCGTCGATGATGTCGTAACCGACTTTTGAACCGATCATGACCTCCGTGTCATCAAGAGTATCGACATACGTGCGGATCTCACTTCCCTCCCGGGATTTATCTCCCCACCAGATCTCCATCATCTCGTCATCGCCGGACTTGCGGTCTTTCATGATCTCCTGCAGATCGGTAATATTGCAGCCGACGCCGGCCTGCTTCTCTGATCGGGGCGTGAACTGGAGCTTCTCCGTGTAAGGGGACGCATAGATGATCTTTTCCCAGTCCATCTGGGAGATTCCCATATTCACAGATCCAGGCTGTGTGCCGTCCACGACACTGAGGGCAGGGCTGTCTGAACTGGGCGGCCAGGAGGAGCCGGGCCAGTGCCAGACAAGGGTCTTACGGCCGGCCTCTGCAGTCACATTCCACAACTGTTCCGCCCTGCAGAAACGGGAATCCATGTTGTATACGACCGCGTCCAGACTCTCGGGAGACTGACGCCAGTAACATGTGATCCCATGCGTCCCGGGGTAGGCACCGGTCGCAAGGCTGGTCCAGCAGGGAGGCGTAATAGTCGGCAGGCAGCCGATCTGCTTCAGATCCTCCCTGGCAGAGCCGCGCCGCACATACTGTTCTATATTAGGAAGTCTTCCTTCCTTCATAAGTCTTCTGGTGATCTTTGGATCCATTCCATCGATCCCAAGAATCATCAGCTTTTCTGTAAACGGTTTTCTGTCCATTCTCTTCTCCAAAAAACATGGGCCTAATGCGTAAGTGACATGAAATGCAACGGATTGTTCCTGTAACGTCAAAACACCATCACGAGTGCCGGATCATTAGCGGTTATGGAATTACTATAATCGAAAAAAAGTCTCCGCGAAAGGAAAAAACCGGGATGCAGTTACTCTCTTTACGGATAGAGGGTTATCAGTTAATCGAATAATCATGCATGTAATTGTGGCTGTATAATGAACAGCATATAATCACAGGGCCGACAATGGGCCATAGTGATTGGAGCGGAACCAATCAGTGAGAAACAGTACAGGAGACATCCGTTATGCTCTACGGTCTGATCGGAGGTTTTTTCTGGGCGTGTGACGGAATCCTGCTCACCCGGGTATTCGGGACTGGCAGCACCCTGCAGACAGGAAGTCTGCAAAAGGAGGTTTTGACCGCAGGTCTCCATGATACTTTTTCAGCGTCCACTGTCCTCCTGTTTTTTCTGTTGAGAAGAATAAAAGGAGCACTGGACAGTGTTTTCTTTAGTCCGGGGGTTCGTGCCGGAAAGCGTACCCGGCCTTCGCTGACAGTGACTGCATCGGAAAACATGCCTGCGAAGAGTTTGTCTCCTCTGCAGATCTCTCCCCGCAGGGCCGCCCTGTATTTTATCATCGCCTCCATCCTGGGAGGGCCGGTCGGAACAGGGAGCTATCTCGCAGCAATCAGTCTTACCGGAGCAGGATATGCCGCCGCGGTTTCCGCGATGTATCCGGCTGCGGGGGCCGCTGTGGCAGCTCTGACAGGGAGAGAATCGATACAGCCCGACCGGTTTCCGGGGATACTGCTCTGCGTAGGAGGCGCTGTGCTGATCAGCCGTACTCCTCAGATCCAGACGCTGCATCCGGCAGGATTCGGACTGGCAGCGCTTGCCGCCCTGTGCTGGGGGCTGGAAGGTGTAATCTGCTCAGCGGGTTTGTCTGAGACATCTTTTGCTTTTGACGCAGGGCTCTTGCTGCGCCAGATGACCTCTTGTTGTATCTACCTGCTTTTCATTTTCCCGCTGGCGGGGATCTACAGCATGCCGGTCCGGCAAGTTCAGGGAGGCGGGCAGCTCTGGTCCGGAGGATTCCCGGAGCAGATCCTTTTCATCGCAATGGCCGGCACTGCGGGAGCTGTCTCGTACCTTTGTTATTACAAGGCAATTGAGAAGATCGGGCCTTCAAGTGCCATGGCGGCCAACGTCACTTATACCGTATGGGCGGTCCTTCTGGAAGTCCTGGCGACAGGAAACCTGCCGTCTCCGCCGGTCATGGTATGTAGCCTCTTCATTTTTGCGGGGGCAGTCATGGCGGCGGGCAGCTGCAGGAGGCAGTTATGAGATGTTTATAACATAAGAAAGGAGTGTCCGTTCATGCGGGACAAGGCAAAGGATTTTTTTTATAAGCACAAGTTTACTCTGATCTCCGCTGCGGCTGTGGCAGCTCTTCTGATCCTGTGGGAGCTGGGGAGCATTTTCAACTGGTTCAATCCGAAATTCATTCCGTCCATGTCAACGGTCTGGAATTCCTTTGTAGATGTGGTGAAGAACGGGTACAATGGGTATTCTCTGCTCTTTCATCTGCTGTCCAGCCTGCGCAGGTTGTTTATCGCTGTCTTTGTGGCGTTTATCATTGCAGTGCCCCTCGGATTGATCTGCGGTGCGAATCCCTACATACGCGCCATTATCGATCCTTTTGTCGAGTTCTACAGGGCCCTGCCGCCGCTGGCCTACTATACTCTTCTGGTCCTGTGGTTCGGAATCGGAGACATGTCCAAGATCACACTCCTGACCCTCAATGCCTTTGCTCCGATTTTTATCCAGACGGTATTCAGCGTGGAGCAGGTACCACAGGACAGGATCAACGGGGCGAAGTCCCTGGGAGCGGAAAGAGTCGACCTGTTTCTGAATGTCATCTTCCCTTCCTGTCTGCCGGAAATCCTGACGGGACTACGGACTGCAGTGGGCGTCGCCTATGCCACCATGGTTGCCGCCGAAATGGTCGCCGCTGTTTCCGGGATCGGCTGGCTTGTCCTGGACGCGAGCAAATATGTCCGCTACGACATCGTATATTTCGGGATTATCATCATGGGGGGCATCGCCATTCTGATCGATGCCCTGATCCGTCAAGTGATCCGCAGAGTTTCCCCATGGAATTACTGAATTTAAGTTTTTATCATTCAGAAAGTTTTTATCATTCAGAAAAGGGAATGACATTTAGAAGAAAAGAGGTTTGAGAAAATGAAAAACAATGATGTTTGGAAAAAAATGATTTCTATCGGAGCGGCGGTTTTAGTCTCAGCCGCACTGGCAGCCTGCGGATCCTCCGGGTCTTCCGCCCCGGCCGGAGGAGCTTCGGAAACTTCGACAGGGGCAGGAGGAGGGGCTGAAGCTCCTGCACAGACAGAAGGGGAGGAGAGTGGGATCCCGGAGGAAATCAGAATCGGCTACTGGGCTTCTCCCAATTCCGAGCTCCTGGTAAAGCAGACCGGGACCCTGGAGAAAGCCTATCCGGATACAAAAGTGAGCTGGGTCGAATTCTCATCCGGCGCGGATATTCTGACTGCGATCCAGGCCGGCTCGATCGACCTGTCGACGATCGGAACACCTCCCGGTACGACCGGCATCGTCAACGAATACCCCTTCTACGTTTATTATCTGGAGGACATCATCGGAGAGAGCGAAGGCTTGATCGTCAGAGAGGATTCGGGCATTGAGACGCTCGCCGACCTCGAGGGCAGGACCATTGCGACCAGCTTCAGCACAACTTCTCATTTCAGCTTCCTGAAAGCACTTGAGCAAGCCGGGATCGACAGCAAGTCGATCAATATCATGGATATGGACGCTTCCAACATCTATGCGGCCTGGGACCGGGGAGATATCGACGGTGCCTATATCTGGGAATCCGTTAAATCCCAGATCCTTAATGACGGCGGCAAGGAGATCATCTCTTCTGCAGAGGTAGCTGACCAGGGGGCCGTCACAGGGGAGTTCGGGATCGTGCACAAGGACTTTTACGCAAAGTATCCGGACGTGATCCGCACATATGTGGATCTTTTGGATGAGGCGACCGATCTCTTTAACAACGACAGTGAAAATGCGGCCGCGATCCTGAGCACCGGTCTCGGGCTGACCGAAGAGGAGGCACTCAAGGCCATGTCCGGTATCCGTGAGATCACAAAGGAGGAACAGACTGAATACTTTGGCACACCTGAAACGCCTGGACAGCTTCCCCAGATCCTGAAGGATACCGCCAGCTTCCTCTATTCGCAGGGAAAGCTGACTGCTGATCCGGAGATTTCTGTTTTCCAGGACGCAATCCTGACCGAAATCTATCAGTGACAACTGAAGTCACGGGTAATACGCGATGAAGAATAAAACCAGGTGCTGCGCCCTGATGGACGTCATGTTTGAAAGAGAGGATAAAGGTGATGAAAACAGAATCTTTTTTTGAGCGGAAAGGAGCTCCTGTCATGGAGCTGTGCTCTGTGGAACAGTACTTTCCACAGGGTTCCGGCACTTTTCACGCCCTGTCTGACATCAATCTCCAGATCTATAAAGAAGATTTTGTCTGTCTTCTGGGTCCCTCAGGATGCGGAAAGACTTCTCTGCTGAATATTCTTGCAGGCTATGCAAAACCTTTTTCCGGGGAAGTGATCGTGGACGGGAAGCCTTTTCTGAAGCCCAACCCGGATGTCGGTGTGGTCTTCCAGCACGCCAATCTGCTGCCCTGGCTCAGTGTCCGGGACAATATTGAGTTTGGTTTAAAGCGCAAAAAGCTGCCGAAAGCGAAACGGCGGGAGATCACGGACTATTACATGGATGTCGTCGGGCTGACCGAATTTGCGGACAGCCTGCCTCATCAGCTGTCGGGAGGCATGAAGCAACGCGCCACAATCGCCCGAACACTCGCCCCTGACCCCAAGATCGTTTTGCTTGATGAGCCGTTTTCCGCGTTGGATGCACTTACCAGGGAGAAGATGCAGCGGCATATCTACAAAATCTGGAAGGAGACAAAAAAGAGCTTCCTCTTTATCACGCACGATGTAGATGAAGCGCTTGTCCTGAGCAACCGCATCGTCATCATGCACCCGAATCCCGGGCACCTCACCGTGAACCAGCCAAACCGGCTCAACAAGAATGGCAAAGATTTCTTCCGCACAGTCCGCGAGACCGATGAATTCTGGTATCTCAGAGAGGATCTGATCGACAAGATTACCTCTGAGGAGGAGCGTGAGAATGAGCGGCAGTGGTATAAAGCAGGAAATAAAAAAGTCGTTTCTTTCTGAGATTATAACCTTCTCATTTACAAAGGTTTCAGGCAAAAAGAAAGTCGTTTCTGAGCTTGGGTGGGTAAGTAAGTGCTGAATCTTACCCACCCAAGCTGCAGAAGCGCCGAAAATAGAGCAGGAATACGACAGCAAAGATGCCAAATGCCGCGTTCGGCGAGCTTCTTCGATTTGCCTCAATAATCTGCTGCGCAACCTTCAATACTTCTACAATGCCGATCATCATAACAAGACTGGTCGTCTTGATCATTCTCGTAATCAGATTGATGGATAAGGGTATCAGTCTGCGTATCGTCTGGGGAAGGATCACATGATAATAGATCTGTTTTCCATCCATTCCCAATGCCATAGCACTTTCATATTGAATCTTGGGAATGCTGATCAATGCACCTCGCACCAGATCCCCCATCTCAGCAATGCCCCAGAAACTGAATACAAGAATCGCAGATACCTCCGCTTCCAGATTCCAGCCAAATACTCTGGTCGTTCCAAAATAGACAATAAACAAAAGAACCATCTGCGGCATAATTCGTACAATTTCCAGATAAATACGGAAGATAACTTTCAAAATACGATTCTTCGATGTCATGAGGACGCCAACAGCCAAGCCGAGAACAATGCTGATCATAACGGAAATCAGGCTGATTCGAACGGCTACCCACAGGCCGGAAAGTAATCTTACAAAATTTGTTCCCTTGAAGAGAACGTCAATCCCCAAATTCTGCATGGCGAAGTCTCCTTTCCAGCAGGTCTCCGAGAACGGATACTGGCAAAAGCATAATCAGATAAAAGATGACCAGAAGCACCAGGCATTCAATTGTCTTGGCATACATTCCGATAAGGTCTTTAGCAGTAAACATCAGATCCATAAGACTGATCGTAGAAAACACACTCGTTTCTTTTAATAGAAAAATGACATTTGCAACCAGGCCTGGAACGCTGGATGCAACCGCCTGAGGGAGAATCACATAACGAAACACCTGACTGCGACTCATACCTAAGCTCTCCGCACTTTCAAACTGAATCTTCGGGATGTTATCCAGTCCACTCCGAAAAGTCTCTGTCATATATGCTCCTCCCAACAGTCCTAATCCCCATGTACCGCAGGCTTCAGGAGAGACGCGTATTCCGATTTTCGGTAATGCGAAGTAAATGAAAAACAGTTGAACCAGCAGAGGCGTGTTGCGAAATAACTGCGTATAGGCAGACACAATATATCTGGCAATCGGAATTTCAAAATGTATGATTGCAGATCCAATCAGGCCAATCAAAACAGCAATTGCAACGCCTTTCCATCCCACCCGCATGGTTAAAAACAGGGCATCTTGATATAAAGGGAGATAAGAAATCATCACATCCAGATTCACGATCCCGCACCTCCGTATTATTCGTAGAGTGTTCTCTATCTGCCTGTCATTAGAGAGCGGGCAGTGATAGCGTATACACTGCCCGCTCTTATCACCGGATTCTCGGTTTCATGGGCAGCATCATATGCCGCCGCCTTCTACAACGAGAGTATCTTCATAGTCCTTGCCATAGGTGTCCAGGAGGGTTGCTTCATAGTCGGCATGGAAGAAGTTTTCACTGCCGAGTGCAACGATCTCAGCATTCAACCAGTTCAGAAGGGTTTCGTTGCCCTTGGTAACTGCTGCCGCAATGGTATCTGCACTGCCCAGAGAAGGAATTCCCACGGTGTAGCCGGGATTTTCAATGGCGAATGCGATGACTTCGGTATTGTCATTGGCCCATGCAACGCCGTTTCCGTTTTCAAACGCGGTTTTTGCCTCCGCATATGCGTCATATTTCTGCAGCTTGATATTCGGATGATTCTTTTCCAGATACGTTTCAGCCGTTGTACCGGAAATCACGATCACTTCATCATCAGCTCCGATCTCATCAAGGCTGGTAATGACTGCACTGTCAGGGGAAACAACACCCAGAGCAACATTCATATACGGAAGTGCGAAGTCAACTTCCTGTGCGCGTTCTTCTGTGACGGTGAAGTTTGCGAGAATGATATCCACCTTTCCGGTCTGGAGATACTCAATGCGGTTAGCGGCCTCAGTTGAAATATAATTAATTTTTACGCCAAGATCTTCGCCGATGCGATTACCAAAGTAGACATCATAGCCCTGATATTCACCTTTCTCATCTACATAACCAAAAGGACTCTTATCAGAAAATACACCGATGTTGATTGTTCCGCTTTCTTTGATTTCGTCCACAGTTCTGTATACAATCTTTTCTGTGGACGCGTTATTCTGCGTTTCAGTAACAGTCTGTTTTGCTCCGCAACCAGTAAGAGAAGCAATAGCAAGTGTTAATCCAAGGAGCACGGCTCCTGCACGTTTCAAATATTTCTTCATAATCGTTTACCTCTTTTCGAATTTTTAGGTGATTGGTTGACACCGGTATAAGGAATCTGAGCGCAAAAAAGCCGGGGCTTCTCAGCAAGCTCCCGGGCAAATGGCGTTTATCACATTTCAGCTTAGCAGCGAAACGCTATACATCGGTGCAGCGGCAACGCAAAACAGACGAATGCACCTGGCCATATGGATATGCCCGGGAGAACAACATTCGACTACAACACATGATGGATTCATAAGAAGTATTTGTTCTATACATTGCATTCCTCTCCTTTCCTGATTGGTTGCTCAAATTCAATGTTCGTACTATACTCCTATTTTCCTACCTAGTCAATAGGCGAATAGGAAAAATTTTTTCTTGATTCGCCCTATTACCCTGCGGTAAAATAGGGAAAATGGAGGTGCTCAGCATGATTTCAACCAAAGGAAGATATGCCATTCGTTTTATGATAGATCTGGCGGAACAGCATGACGGCCTACCTGTTCCCCTTGAGGATGTGGCTTTGCGTCAGCAGATATCAAAAAAGTATCTGGAGACAGTTGTTAACTTTCTTGTAAAGGCAAAGCTGGTAAAAGGAGCCAGCGGAAAAGGTGGTGGATATCGTCTGCTCCGAAGCCCCGCGGATTATACAGTTGGCGAAATATTAAAGATTACAGAAGGCACGTTGGCAACAGTTGCATGTCTGGACGAAGATGCTGATATCTGCCCGAGAGAAACGTTTTGCAAAACCCTACCAATGTGGAAAAAATATGATTCCATGGTTCATGATTTCTTTTACAACATTACCATCGAAGATCTTGTAAATGGGAATATATAAACATTGTAACGATTCCGTTCCTGACTTATCAGCAGTTCAGCAACCTGATTGGATCTGTTGTCCCGATAATCGTAAAGGGACAGAACCGGCAGCCTATGACCAATACGATCTGGGCAACACGTGATGAAACCGATTATGGATCTCGTTTACGATGTACGCGAGATAGTCTTTCGCTTCCACGGAAACAGCCTCCCCTTGTCGTTTTTTCCATTTTACCATGCGGTGGAAGCCGACGCAAGCGCGTCGGCTCCGGGCTTGTGCCGCTGCTGGTGATTGGGCTGCTGCGGTCTGTTCTCTGTTTTTCCTTCGTTCTCGGGACACTTTGCGAGTGTGATCGCTGCAAAGGTCGCCGCGCCGGAGGCAAGCCCTATACACGTATTGCCGGAGGTCGGTTCGATGAATCGCGACAACATTGGTGATCCAGATGCGATGTCATTTTAGTCAGCTCGCCCAATTGCCGTGAAACCGCGCTCGAGGTCGGCGATGATATCGTCGATATGCTCTGTGCCGATAGAAAGGCGAATCGTGTTCGGCTTTATGCCCTGATCCAGCAGCTCTTCCTCCGAAAGCTGCGAATGGGTGGTGGAGGCCGGATGGATCACAAGGCTCTTGACGTCGGCTACGTTCGCCAGCAGCGAGAAGATCTCCAGAGCGTCGATGAACTTCCACGCTTCCTCTTTACCTCCTTTGATGTCGAAGGTGAAGATCGAGCCGCCACCGTTCGAGAAGTATCTCTCGTAGAGCGCGTGGTCGGGATGATCCGGAAGGGACGGGTGGTTGACCTTCTCGACCAACGGATGGTTCGACAGATATTCCACGACCTTCTTCGTATTCTCCGCGTGCCTTTCCAGACGCAGTGAGAGAGTTTCCACACCCTGCAAAAGCAGGAACGCGTTGAAGGGCGAAATGGAGGCGCCGGTGTCCCGCAGGAGTATAGCTCTGATATAGGTAACAAAGGCCGCCGGTCCCACTGCGTCATAGAAGGAAACGCCGTGATAACTCGGATTCGCTTCGGCAATGTTCGGATACTTTCCGCTTGCCTTCCAGTTGAAATTGCCGGATTCCACGATGATACCGCCCAGTGTCGTCCCGTGGCCGCCAATGAATTTGGTGGCGGAGTGGACGACCACGTCCGCTCCGTGTTCGATGGGACGGATCAGGTAGGGGGTGCCGAAGGTGTTGTCGATCACAACGGGGACGCCGTACTTATGGGCGATTGCCGCCACTGCGTCGATATCGGGAATGTCGCTGTTCGGGTTGCCGAGGGTTTCCAGAAAAACCGCGCGGGTATCGTCCGTGATCGCCGCTTCTACTTCCGCAAGGTCGTGGATATTCACGAAAGTCGTTTGGATGCCGTACTGCGGCAGGGTGTGAGCGAGCAGATTAAACGTGCCGCCGTAGATGCTCTTCTGCGCCACGATGCGTCCGCCGTTTGCGGCAAGGGCTTCGATCGTATAGGTGATCGCCGCCGCGCCCGACGCCAGAGCCAGAGCGGCGCTGCCGCCTTCCAGAGCCGCAAGCCGTTTCTCCAGAACGTCCTGGGTGGAGTTGGTCAGTCTTCCGTAGATGTTGCCCGCGTCCGCCAGTCCGAAACGGTCAGCGGCGTGCTTGCTGTTGTGGAAGACGTAGGAAGTTGTTTGATAGATTGGCACGGCGCGCGAATCCGTCGCGGGATCCGCCTTCTCCTGACCTACGTGCAACTGTAAAGTTTCAAATTTATAGGTACTCATGATTTTTCTCCTTTTCGCTTTTGATTTGTATTTTTGAGCGTATTGTGTCACAG
>Ga0256407_10006509_pt1 | contig 17989 bp, 11 predicted proteins | sample RumenRJG_04DNA_FD_193489 | JGI IMG/M metagenome (GOLD analysis project Ga0256407, IMG submission 193489) | Bovine rumen microbial communities from Lethbridge, Alberta, Canada - RJG_04 | ecosystem: Host-associated > Mammals > Digestive system > Stomach > Rumen | place: Canada: Alberta...
AAGAAAATAAAGAAAGTACAGAAAAAAAAAAAGAGAACCAAAATAAAGGAAATAATGAGAAAAAAGGATATATAGAAAATATAGTTAATAATGAAAAAAAAGAAATAAAAAAGAAAAAAGAAAATAATAAAATAAAGAAAGATGTTCATAATAAAAACGAAGAAAAAACTGAAAAAAAATCAAGTTTAAAAAAAGAAGATAATATTTCAATATTAAAACCAAATCAAAGTGATATAAATATATCACCAATAAGATATCAATTAAATCAAAGAAATAATGATTTAATATCATTAAGAAGAAAAACAAAATTCTCTTTTCTTTCTACTACTAAAAGTAATTTTAAAATGGATTTTAAAGATGAAACTTCAACTCATAAAGAATCATCAGGAAAAAAAATAAAATTAATTAATTGTAGTGATGAGCAAACTATAAAAACAAAAAATTCAATTATAAATGATAGTAAAATAAAAAAAATTAATTCAAAAAAAAGTTTTAAAACTCAATCAATTGAAGATGAAAAAATAATTCATAATTATAACAAGGAAAATAATAAAGAACAAATTGAAAAATTAACTAAAGATTTATTATCATTAAATCATAATATAAAAAATAAAAATATAAGTAAAAAACATTTAGTGGAATTAATAAAACAACAAATAATAAATTTAGAAAAAGAAAAAGAAAAAGAAGAAAATGAAAATGAAAATGAAATTTCTTTAGATGATAATAAATCAGAAAATATAAATGAAGAAGAAAGAAAAAAAAAGAAAAAAAAAATTATAAACAAATATGATTTTATTATTTGAATAATTTTATATAAATGATTATGTTTTAATCACATATTATTTATCTGAAATTAAATATGTAAATATAATTAATTAAGCTATTTTATTCATTAAAAAAATTATAATAAAAATTTTTCTTTAAATCTAAAATTTTTATTATTATTTGATATCATAAAAATTAAAAACATAAACAAAATTTTTTTCTGTTATATTTAAATAATTATATAATGTCATCAAAAAAGAATGTAGATAAGAAAAAAGAAAAAAATGAAGACTTAAAAAAAAAATCAAAAAAAGAAAAAGAAATAAAAAAAAAAGAATTTCCCCTTCCACCTCAACCAAAAAATTTCAAACAAATAGAATTTAATAAAGAATCAGGTATATTAAATTTAGTAGATTACAATAATGACATATTTGAATGTAATTTATATGGAGAAAAAAATCCTCAATTTCATTTAAATATAACAGGAATATCAAATTATTCAACAAGATTAAAAAAAAATTTAATAGAAGAAGTAAAATTAATTCCAGAACCTGAAAATTACTTTCCTCAAATATCAAAATTTGAAGGTTATTTCCCTTTTCCAAGACCAATTTCTTTACCTTTTTCAAATGAAATAAATGATCCAAGTATGTTAATTAATCAAGTTAAAAAAGAAAATCGATTTGAAAATTTGAAAGTTAAAAAATTATTTGAATTAAAAATTCCTAGTAAAGATAATAATTGTTTATTAACTTATATGACTACTACTTTAAGTGATAATGATAATTCTATTAAGTTACATTTGATTAAATTAATTAATGAATATATTGAAGAGAAAGTTAAAGAAAATCCTTTTTATGATAATTTGATTAATACTGATTCTTCGATTATTGCTTTGAAGAGATTTAGAAAAATTTTAAAGTCTAATTTATGTAACAATGAAATTAATGGGAAAAAATTACCTTTACCAAAAAAAGAATTAAAAATAAAATATAATTTAATGAAGAAAGTAATAAGAAAACAAGGTTTAAAAAAAATGAATATAAAATCACAAAATGTTAATTTTGATGTTTATAAAGAATTATATAGTGTTAGAAATGTTGGTAAAGAAGATTATATTTTAAAACCTCATAATTTACAATTATTAGGTAATTTAGATAATGTTGATAATATATATGAATATATAAATATTAGAAATAAAGAAATTATAAATCCTAATAAAACTCAATATACTACAAATACAAGTAATGCTTCATTAAGTAATGAAAATCAAACAAAAACAACTGGTTTTGATATTAAATTTCATACAGCTCGTACGAAATTTTTACCAAATAAAACTTCTATTACATTTAATACAATAAATTCTAAAGAAAATGATATAGAAAATTTATCAATATTATCATTTGACGAAAATTTAATTAAACCAAAACCAAAAATTAAATTATATAAAACCTTAAAAGAGATTAAAAATTTTACAGAAAAAGATAATAGATTATTAAAAGGATTTGAATATCCAGAATATAAAGAACCACCAATATTTAAAAATAAATATAAACCTGTGTTAAAAACACCAGGTGAAATTTATCAAAAAGAAACTGATTTATTAAAAAAAGTAAATCCAATAGCATTTAAAAAAGAAGAAGATAAAGAATTATTTGATTTAAAAGTCCTTCAAAAGAAAAAGCAAAACCAATTAGTATACGAACGTATAAAAATAAGTAAAAAACAATAAAAATAAAAAAAAAAAATAAATAAAATATTTTCAAATCCCTAAAAAAATTAATATTTAAACAAATATAACAAATACTTTTTTTAACTATATAAATATTTTTTAACAAAAAAATATGAAATAGGTAACCCAAGAGTAATAGAATCAATCCTATCCAACAACCCTCCATGTCCAGGGAAAATAATACCACTATCCTTAATATTCCCACATCTTTTCAAAAAGCTTTCAAACATATCACCAAAAACACTAGTAAACAATTCTAAAAAAAGATAAATAATATAAGTTTTAACATCAAAAAATTTTTTATGTAAAAGTGACATCATAACAAATCTAAAAATAATAGAACTAAAAAGAGCAAAGACAATTCCTCCATATAAACCTTCAATAGTTTTAGTTGGTGTTATAGGAGCACCAAAATTTTTTTTACCAAATTTCATTCCACTAAATAAAGCACCAGCATCACAAGTATAAGCAATCATCACAGTTAATGAAACATATTCAAATCCAACTCCTAAATGATGAAGTGATATACCATAACATAATGGTATTGCATATATGAAAATAAAGATAAAATCTAATTCAATTATTATTAAACATGCATTAAACATTTTTTCAGTTATATATTGTTTTGTATGGGAATTTTTAAAGGAAGTTATTGTACTTTTTCTTGTAAATTTTGAGTTTTCTTCTATTTGGTTATTTTCATTTAATGCATTTGATTGAATTTTGAAATTTGTTTCTTTTTGGTTCATTTGTAATGATAAATTTTTATTGTTTTCTAAATTGGTTTTCATTATATTTGTATATTTATTCATTTTTTCATAAATATTTGGTTGTACTGGCATTGGGTTTTTTAATTTTTTTATACCATTTTCATTTATTGCTTCTTTAAATTCTTTTTCTACTTGAAAATTATCTTGACTTTCAAAATCTTTTGTATTATTTAACATATAAATATTAATAAAACTAGTAATTCTATGAAGTAAAAGTAAAATTAATACAAAAAATGTTACAAAAAGTTCAGAATCTTTATATTTATAATTTAATATTGGTAAAAGTAGAATAATATAAGTTTGAAGAGTTGATGATAATAAAGTTGAAGCTGTAGAATCACTAAATTGATCACTGAATAAATTTTTAACAATATGAGTTGAAATAATATAAAATTCTTTATGTGAAAAATAAATTACTAAAATCATTAAAATAAGATAAAAAAATGGATATAAAAACATAGTAAAAAGAATTGGTAATACTATTATTGCTGTCTTTAATCTGCTTCCTAAAGAACTTTTTTTTGTAGTAGAATTATTTTTTATTTCATTTTCTCCATTTTTTTTCATTATATCTTATTTTAAATGTTTTAATGTTTTAAAATAAAAATTTTAGATAAAAAAAAATTGTTTTTTTTAATTTTTTTTAAATTTAATTAAAATGAGGAGAAGGATATTTTTTTAAATTACCACGACCGTCATTTATATTAGTAATTTTAGGCATTGCAGAATTAACAGAAAATTTTTTTTGATTATTAATTAATTTATTATTAACTGGAATATTTCTTTTAACTTGATTATTAATTGGTTTCTTATTAACTAAATATTTATTTTGATTTGGTTTTTTTTGTTGTTGATTATATAATTGTTGTTTTGGTTGTTGTTGATATGGATTTTTATTTTGATATTCATATGGATTGTCATTTTGATAATTTTGATATTGATTTTGATATTGATTTGGAATTTGATTAATATTTTGATTAGGATATTGATTAGGAATTTGATTAATATTTTGATTAGGATATTGATTTGGAATTTGATTAATATTTTGATTAGGATAATTCATTGGAATTTGATTAATATTTTGATTAGGATAATTAATATTTTGTTGTTGAATTTCTTCTTTTTTTTCTTCTATTTTATTTTTTGGATTTTTAGATTCTCTTTCTTTTCTCATTTCTTCTTCTATTTCTTTCATTAATTTAGGATCTCTAAATTTACTTAAATAATGATAATTATATGAATCTGGTGATAAATATTCTTCTAATCCTTGAGCACTCATTCCATATATTCCAAATCTTCCATTATTTTCAATTGGCTTTTCTGTAAAGGCATTATCATTATAATGAGGGTACATTTATATAATTTTATTTTTTTAATTTTGATATTAAATTTAAAATTAAAATATTATTTAAAATAAAAAATATTATAACAGTTATGTAATAAAAATTAGTAAATTAAAATGTCAGAAAAAAATATAAAATCTAAAGAAGATGTAGATCCAGAAAAAGAAGAAATTGAAAAACAAACCCGTTTATTAAAACAAATACAAGAAAATGATGAATTATTAAAATTTACACTTGATGAAAGAAAAAAATTATTATCACAAAAAAATAAAGAAATTGAAAAAAAGGAAAAATTAATACAACAAATGGAAGAAACAAATCAAAATTTACAATCAGAATTAGAAATTTTACAAGTTCAAATACAAGGAAAATTAAATAAAGAAGAAATAAATAAAAAAAATGAACAATTACAAAAAGAAAAAAAAACAAGATTAGATCCTTTAATTTCTTTATTAGAATCAGAAAAAAATAATTTAAAAGAAACATTAACAGAAATAAATAATTATAAAATTCAAATTAAAAAATTAAGAGATAAAATTGATGAAAGAGTAGATTTAGAAGAATTAAATTCATTAACAGATGAAATAAAAATATCATCAATGAAAAATGAACATTTAATAGAAGAAATACAATATTTAGAAAAAGTACAAAATGAACATATTAAATGTGGGATAATACAAAATAAATTAGAAAAAGAAATTAAAGATTTAGAAAATTTAATATCAAATCAAAAAAAAAATAATAGAAAAAATGCTATGATGATTTCAAAAGAAGGTTCTAATATTATTCAAATGAAAATTGAAGGAAAAAGTAAAGAACAAGTTGATGAAGAAATACAAAAAAGTTTAAATGAATTTTGGGATGATAATAAAGAAAAATTAGTTGAATGTCAAGATTTAAATGATGATACAATTGAAAAATTTAATAATAATAAAATTAATAATAATAAAAAAAAAAATATTTCTAATGAAGAAATTAATAAAATTAATAAAGAAATACAAAGAAATAAAAATTTAAAAGCTCAAAGAAATTTAGTTGAAAGAATAAGAAATGATAAAATTAAAAGTAAAGATGAATTACCTAAAATTTGTCTTTTTAATTCTCAAGAAAAAAAAATTTTATTAAATGTTTTACCAGAAAAAGAAATTGAAAAATATGAAAAAAGATTTGAATGTATTGATAATGCAAAAAATAATTTACAAAGAAAATTTAATCTAGAAACTAAAGAATTAGAAAAACAAACTGTAGATTTAAGAAAAAGATTTGAATATTCAAAATTACAAATAAAACAAAATGAACAAACAAATAAATTATTATTATCTGAAAATAATGTACAAAAAAGAGAAATTATTGAACTTAAAAATAAAGTTTTAAATTGTATTAAAAAATTAGAAGAACAAAAAAAAAATTTACAAGATAAAGAAGATGAGAATAAAGCAATTTCTAAAAGATTACAAGAAATTCAAATGAAATATGAAAAAGCTCCTCCTCAACAAAATAATGATGAAGAAGAAGAAGAAGAAAACGAAAATGAAGAAAGAGAAGATAATGAAAAAGAAGAAGATGATGAATAAAAAATATAAATTTATATATTATAAAAGTTAAAAAAATAAAATTTTAAAAAATAAATAATTTATTAAAAAGTTAAAATAAAAAAAAAAATAAAACAAATTTTTTTTAAAATTTTCAAAAAAAAAAAAATTAAAAAAAAAAAAAAAAATAAAACAAATTTTTTTTAAAATTTTCAAAAAAAAAAAAATTTGATAAATAAATATATATATTTTTCTAAATGGATTCAAGTTTCCAATTTACTTTACCAAACTACGACATAATAAAAATAATAGGAACAGGAGCATTTGGAAAAGTATATTTTATCCTAAATAAAAAAACAAAACAACCATACGCATTAAAAGCCCAGAAAAAAAACCAAATAATAAAAGCAAATCAAATTGAACATGTCTATTCAGAATATTGTGTATTAAAAGAAATAAATAATACATTCCTAATAAAATTACATGAATTTATCCAAGATAAAAAATATATTTTTTTTATTATTGATTACATTCCAGGAGGAGAATTATTTACTTTAATGAGAACAGAAATAAATTTCACAGAAAAAAATACTCAATTTTACATTGCTCAATTAATAGAAGCTTTAAATTATCTTCATTTAAAAAAAATAATATATAGAGATATTAAACCAGAAAATATTTTATTAGATTCAAATGGTTATATTAAATTAACTGATTTTGGAGTTAGTAAAAAATTATTAAATAATTTTACAAATACATTATGTGGAACACCAACTTATACAGCACCAGAAATTATTTTAAAAAAAAATTATACTTTCTCTTCTGATTGGTGGTCTTTAGGAATTTTAACTTATGAAATGATTGTTGGTATTGATCCTTGGGATGAAAATGATCCTTTTCAAATATATGAAAAAATTAAAATTGGAAAAATTTTTTTCCCTAAAAATATGGATAAGAAAGTTAAAAGTTTTATTCAACATTTATTAATTGGAAATCCTGAAAAAAGAATGGGAAGTAATTTTATTAATGGAAAAAATGATATTTATTATCATAAATGGTTTAAAGATTTTAATTGGGAAAGTTTATTAAATAAAAGTATGGTTGCTTGGCATATTCCTAAAGTTAAAAAAAATAATGATACTTCTAATTATAAAGAGTATTCTGATAGTGAAAGTGATGTTGAAGAAATTGAAAATGAGAATGATCCTTTTTTAAATTGGTAATTTTAAATTTTTTTTTTTTTTAAGTTTTTTTTTTATATTTTTTTTTATAATGTTTAATTGTATTTTAGTATTATATAATAAATTATTATATTTGTTTTATTTTTAAATTATTTTATTTTTTTAGTAATTTTTTTTTAAAAAAATTTTTTTATATGGAACAAAATCAATTAAATAATCTTTCATATCATATTATAGGAGCATCATCAGAAGATCCAAATCATCCTTTAATATCATTAATTTCTAATACAAATATTCAAGGTTGGAACTCAAAAAAACAATGTAAATATCCTCAAGAAATTATTATTCAATTTCCTAAACCAGTTCATTTACAAAAAATAAATTTACTTCTTCATGAAAATAAAATTCCTAGTAAAATAGATTTATATTATTTTTTCCCAAATACAATAAATGATTTTAATATAAATATTAATTCAATGATTTTTAATCAAATTGGTTTTATTAAACCAAATACAGATAAAATTGATATTCAAACAAGAGAATTAAAAAAAATAAATTTAAATGAAAATGTATTATTTTTCAAATTAATTTTTCATAAAAGTATTTATAATATTAAAAATCCATATGATCAAGTTGGTTTAGTTGGATTAGAATTTTTTGGTTATGAATTAACAAAAGATAATATTGATAAATTTTATCCAAATAGAAATAAAAATATTGATTTTTTTTCAAAAAATTATGAAAGTCTTCTTCCAAATTCAAATATTAATGATAGTGAATTAGATGATTTTTCATTAGCAAAAATAGAAGAAATTAAATCTCAATTAGAATTCGTTGTTCAACATGATAATTATGATCAAGCTAAAATTTTAAAAGAATTAATTCAAAGAATAAAAGTTTTAGGAGTAAAATTAAAAAAATTAAATGATTTAAAATTGAAATATATTGAAATTGGAAATTATAAAGAAGTTAAAGTTATTAAAAATGAAATTGATAGAATTAAAAGTATTATTGAAGGAGGATATTCTTCAATTGATTATTTACCTAAATATAATATTATTAATTAATATCATTAAATCTATTTTTCAATTTTATCTATTTTTTTTCAAATGTTAAAAATAAAACGGAAAAAAAAAATAAAAAAAATATAAATAAATATTATTATTTTAAATTCTATTTTTTTATAAAAGATTTTTTTATTGAAAAAATTAATTATTAGTACTATTTTTTTTTAAAAAAAAATATTAAAAAATAACGGTAATAAATCATTTATTAAAAAAAATATTTCATATTTAATATAAAATCAATAATTTTGATATTTAATGAAAAAAGTGAAATTTTATTAAATATTTTCAATAATGGCTTATTTAAACAATATAAAATTAAATTCTCAATTTACAAATTCAATAAAAATAAATTCTCCTTTATCATTTCCTTTTTCAAAAATAGAAGAAATTCCTCAAAAAGAAAAATCATTTAATGAAAAAAATTCAACATTTAATTTTAATTTTTTTAATGAAATTAATTCACCATTTTCAAGTTCAAATTCTTGTACAACAAAAACAACAAATATTTTTTCTCAAAAAAAATTAAATTGTATGTCAAGTCTTTTAACACAAAATTATGATATAAATGATGAATGTAATGAAGATGAAGAAGAAAATAATGATTCAAAAAATGAATCAAATAATAAAAATATATTTGATATTTTATCAAAACATTTAATTTATCAAGGAATTGATTCAGAAACAAGTAAAAATGAATCTTTTGATGATGATGAAGAAAATTTTAATAATTCAATTTATAAAAATAATGAAGGTGAAGAAGAAGAAATAAATGATATAAAAAAAAACGTCAATCATGAGAAAATTAATAATAATAATGATAAAATTAACAATACAAATAATAATAATAATGAGAAAATTAATAATAATAATAATGAAAAAATTAACAATAACAATAATAATAATGAGAAAAATAATATTAATAATGATAAAATTAATAATAACAATAACAATAATAATAATGAGAAAAATAATAATAATGATAAAATTAATAATAATAATGATAAAATTAATAATAATAATGATGAAATAAATAATAAAAATTATATTAGTTTATCAAAAGATATTCAATTAATTATAAATAATTTTTTAAATCTTGCAAAAGAACAATCTTCTTGTAGATTTCTACAACAAAAAATAAATTCAGAACCATATATTGTAAAATATATTTTCCCACTTATATTAAATAATATAAATGAATTAATTACCCATCCTTATGGAAATTATTTTATCCAAAATATTTTTTTTTTCTTATCTGAAAAAGATATAATTAAATTTATAGATGTTATAAAAAATGATATAGTTAAAATATCAATGAACTTTTTTGGTACAAGAGTAATACAAAAATTAATAGATTTCATACATAATCAAAACATAATGCTAAATTTATTATATTCATATAATAATTATTCAATAATTGCAAATGACATTTTTGCATCTCATATAATAATAAAATTATTATCATTAAATCAAATGTATATCACATCATTTATATATGAAAAAATAAATAAAGATTTAGTTAATATTTCAATAAATAGACATGGATGTTGTATAATAAAAAAAATTTTAGAATACAAATCTTCATTTAATGATACAATTATTAATAATATAATTAATAATTCAATGCAATTAATAACAGATCAATATGGACATTATACAATATTATATATTATTCAATCAAATATGAGAGTTTATAAACAAAAATTAATTTTAATGATTTTACCTCATTTTATTCAATTATCACTTCAAATTTATTCTTCTTCAGTTTTAGAAAAATGTTTTGAATTTTGTGAAGATGATATTAAAGGAATGTTATATCAAGTTTTAGGAAATGCTAATACTTTAAAATTATTAATTTGTGATAAATATGGTAATTATGTTGTACAAAAAGCAATTTTAAAAACTACAAATGATAATATGAGAATTTATTTATTTAGGTTAATTATTAGTATTATAAATGATATTAAAAAAGACAATTTTGGAAAACAATTTTATGTAAAGTTATGTAAATCTTATCCTGATTTTAAAAAATGCTTAAATTGTTAAAAAAATGATAAATTTGTTTTTTTATAATTTTATTTATATAAATGTTTTATTATGAAGTTATATATAATAATTTTAACAATTAAAAATATTTATTTATGTTCTAAAAACTTGTATAAAAAAAATAAATATTGAAAATAAAATAATTTTATTTATTTTAATTTACATTAAATTTAGAATTTTGGGGTCTTTAGGATTTCCTAACATTTTTTTTTTGTTTGAATACAATTAAATTTTTTTATTTTTTTACCATTTTTTTTTTTTATTTTTAAGTCAAAATATTTTTTATTATTATATTTATTTATTTTAATTTTATATTTTATTGAATAGGTCTTTTATTGATTTTTTTGTTGAGTTTAATTTGTTTTATCCAGATTGAGAATAAATTTATTCAAAATAATGAGGAATAAAATTATTAACAAAATAAAACTATAATTTACATACTAGCAATTCTTTCCTTTACTTATATTTTAAAATCTATCGAAGATAAGAAATAAAATAAATAAATAATAATCATATAAAAAATAAAACTTAGAAAAATATTTCATTATAAATAAGTGATATTAATAAATTTTTATTTTTTTCAAAACCTTTTTTAAGTTTTTGAGAAGCTAATTCAATATTTTTAATTTTTTTTTCTTCTTCATTTTCCAATTAAATATTCTTTTTATAAATTCAAATAAATATTATGTATTAAGAAAAATCATTGAAGGAATATGAAAAATATGATAGGGATTTGAATAATTTATATATTCTTTTTTTTTAATCGTTATTAAAAAAATCTTCATTCAATAGTTTTCCCATTTTTAAAATTAAAAAAAAATAAAAAACTAAATAAAAATTCCATAAATGTACCTTTATTATTATATAAATAAAAAATAAAAAAATATAAAATAAGAAAACTCATTTATAAAAAAATTTTTATTATTACAAAATGAATTCATTGAGAAATAATCAAATATCACATAATAACATCAAATTCAAGTGATATGGCTGAAGCTTATTTAAAAGTAATTGTAAAAAAAAAATAAAAGTAAAGTTTTGTAAGCCAGTTCTTATTATTATATTCAAAGTATATATATTAAATTCCTGCTCCTGTTCATAAAATTATTCATAAAAAGTATTTTTTGTTTATTACCTATAAAATCAAAGTTTAAATATAAGAAAAATTTAAATTTTAATAATTTTGTTTTTTGCTAAAATTAGAATAGAATTTAAAAAATAATTGTAAATGCAAAGAATATATAAAATATTTATATTAATATTCTTTTTATTAGATTGAATTTTGAAAAAAATTTTGAATAAATTTAATTTTATTCTTAGATTTAAAAAATTAAATGGATCTTTAAATTTATATAAAGGATAAACTTATTCAAAAAGTTTTTTAATATAATAAAAATAACAATTATACATTTGTTTAAAATCCATCTGACTTATTTATATTATATGAAAATAAACTATATTTTAATATATTATAAAAATAAAGCAAAAAAACAACTGATCTTTAGGTCTTGTTTTTTCAAGAAAATATAATTAATTATTTGTTCAAAAAAAAATTATATGCTATTATTATAAGTTAATTTTAATATAAATATTTTATTGAAAAATTATATAAAAAAATATTAATAAATATGTGTTTTAAAATTTAAAATAATTTTTTAATAAAATAAAAATGATTTTTTGATATTTTTTATTTTGGGAAAAGATATTCATTATTTTCATTTTTGAATTTTAATGCCAAATAAATATCAAATCCATTATCAAGAATAAAATATATAACTAAAGACCAAGTATAAACAATTGCATAAAATTTATATTCGATATGTGAAAAAATTCTTACACCAATTATACTTCCTAAATATAGTACTAAATAAATAATTCTTGTTAAAATAATATGTTTATTTCTTTTATTTATGTTGCAACGATTATAAACTTTTAAAAATATACAAATAAATCCAGGTAATAAAATTAAAAAAGTAAAAGGAAGATCAAAAAGTCCACGTAATCCTCCCCTACAAGTAAATTTAGAAATTAAAATAAAATATAAAATATAAAAAAATATTAAAAGAATCTCACAATATTTTAATATTTTATGTTTAGATTGTCTGTCACATTTATAACAAATAAGAAAAATTATAATTGTTATAATTATACATATTGAAATAAAAATTATCTCAAATAAATCATTTATTTCGTTTTTTAATAATTCATAATCATATATTAAATTTCCTGTTTCAATCTCAATTTTTATATATAAAAAAGATTTTCCTAAAATCCATCCATCAAAAATATTTTCTCTATCATCAAAAATTATTTTTAAATATGTACTACCATTACCTTTATATTCATAAATATCATTTTCATTATAAAGAATAAATAAATGAGAATTTGATGATAAAGGAAAAAATCTTAAACCTTTTTTTTTATTAAATGTATAAGATTCAAAATAATTTTTATTACATACAATATAATGATAATACTTTATTTTATCATCTATTTCTTCATAACAAAAGTTAGAATTGAAATATTTTTCATTAATTATTTTTTTTACTTGATTGAAATATTTATATGGTAAAATACAATAATTTGTATCAATAGTAAAAGTAACTTTGTTTGGTAATTTAATTGAACTAAAAATATTACCAAAATCAATTTTATAAAATTCATATTCTAAAGAATTTAAATTTAAAGGCTTTAATGAAATTATATTTCGATAACCATAACATCCAATTCTCAATGAAAAACTATCCAATTCAAAATATTTGTATTCAGATAGATTCGGATTATTTAAATATTTCATAAAATTCATTTTAAGATTTTTACCTGGAGCTAAACCCATAAATGAAGGATAATAATTATCATAATTATTTATTTTATTTTCTGTAACTAATAAAAATGGAAAATTAGTATAATTTTTAGTACGATAGTTATCTATTTGAAAAAAATCTGTTGATTCATATCCATATAATAAATTATTTGAAATATTAATTTCTTTTTTTTCATCATTTAATTTTATATATGTACTTGAATTTAAAAAATCATATGAAGATGAATTAATTAATACATAATATGAATTAAAAGTTGGTTTAAGCTTTATAATAGTATTATTCATAAGTAATTTAACATAATAATTATGCATTAATGATTTTGAATCTGTTTTTTCATCTATCAATTTAAAATAAATTGATTTTGTAAATGATATGAAAAGTAAACAAATTAAAATTATTTTAAGATTCATTATTAAAATAAAATATTAAAAAATAAAAATTTAAGAATAGGGTAAAAATATATTTTTTGAATGATTAAAATTGATTAATTTGATTTTGAATATATTGTTTTTTTAAAATGATAGTTTTTAAGCATATTAAAAAAATATTTTTTTCTTATAATATCTATATATTCTTAAAAATCAAGAAATATTTTATTATTAGTAGATAATATTTAAATTTAATGAATAAAAAATATAATAAGATAAGTATTATTATATTTGGTTTATAATCTATTGTATTTGTAATTAACTTTGATATTAATTTTATTTCTTTAATAAGTTAAATATTTAAATCATAAATATGTAATTAACTATTTTTGTTGGGTTTGATTTATTTGCTAAAAGAGGAATTAGAAATACATTAATAAATAAATTTTAAATATAATTTTAATCAATAAATAAAAATGTAATAAATTTTTAAATAGATAGAAATAAAGGAAATAACAAAAAAGAAATTTAAATATCTTTCAAAATTATTTCAAAAAATTAATATAAAAAAAGAAAATAATAGTATAAATGAGAATGATTATATAAATTTATTATTCAAATGATATTATATATTAAAAAAAATATTTAAATCCTTCAAATATTAATTTTATTAATAATTATTAAATATTAATAATATATTAAATAATATTTATTTAAATATCAATGTTCTGGATAAAAATATAAATCTAAAAAATAAATATAAAATTGATGATATAATAAATGTATTTTTTTAATATTCAAAATTTCCAAATTAAATTGGAATTAGAAAATAAAAAGAAATATAATTTTTATGTATAAATTTTATAAATCATTAGCATATATATCTAATTAAATTCAAATGAAGATTTATTTTTTTGATAAATGATAAAAAATTAAATGAAATTCTGATAAATTAAAATCTTTTTTATACTTATATTAAATTTAATATATATTTTGAATTAATAAATAATACACAAATTTTTTATATTTATATTAAATAAGAATATAATTTAATAATGTTTATATCAATTTTTATTTAGTTAAATTTTAAAGTCAGTCAAAATATTTTACATTAAAATATATTGATGATTTTAATAATGAAATATTTTCAAAGAAATTGAATTAAAAATAATGAATTATTTAACCAAATAAAAAATAAAAAAAAGATAATGAAAAAAATATATCTTATTTTATGTTTCTTATATTTTTACTGTATATTATAAACGGCAATTAATAAAAAATAATGATTATTAAGTCATAAAATAAAATAATAATTAACAATTATTTATTTATTATTTTTAATAAATAATTTTGATTATGAAAATCATGAAAGTTAATATTTTGATTATATTGATAATATTTAATTTCAATAATTCTTTGTTCATTTAAAATAATATTAAACATATTTTTATAACCTTCTATAATTTCTTTTTTAACTAAATTTATATTATAAAGAAGAAAGATAAATGGATAAAATGATATAATATAGGTATATTCTGGAAATAATAAATCTGCAGGATTTACCAAATTGGCTATAATTGGAGGAATAAAAGATATTTAATCATTCAATTATTTTTATTCAATGAAAATAATTTAAAATCTCATTAATATTCTTATTTTGTTTTAACTTTAAATTATTATTTACTAAATTATTTAAAACAATTATTTGTGTCTTATATTTTATTTATTTATTAATAATTTACTTATTTTTGATTTTATAATTTTTATTTTATATCATATTATTTATAAGAATCATATTAAATTTTATATTTTTAAAATTTTTTTTTGATATTCATATATTTAATAATAATATCTTTAAATCTTTTATTTTATTTATTATTTTATTTCTATTTCAACTTTTAATTTTAATTTAGTTTTTTTATTATTTTATATTTTAATGTATAATAATATTTTTAAATATATACATTAACAAAAGTTCTTTTTTTGATTTAAAAAAATTTGAAAAAAAAAACCTCAAAAAAAAAAATATAATAAACTAATCCCTAGTAAAATAAGCATAATATTTACGATAAATATCTTCACTAACAATTAATTTAAAATTTATCATAATATAAAATTCATATTCTAATTTATTCAACAAATCAACAGAAAAATTTACCATTTCTGCATAATAATCATTTCCAAAAGATAAATCTTCATTAAATTTAATACTCAAAATACAACTTGCCATAATAATTCTATGAATATTATTTAAACAAAGAATATATCTATTTAAATAACAAAAATTATCAATGTATATAATTGCAATTATTAAAGTAGAAATATCAATTTTAGTATAAAAAAAAATTCTTTTTATATAATTTTCTAATGAAATTAAAGGAAGATGATAAGAATAAAATGGATCTCCTTTTCTATATGAATATTTTATATTCATTTTATTTTCATATATTATTTCTTGAAGATTTAAAGAAATTGAAGAAATTATTCTTGCGTTTATTGGAGAAATTGGATATAATAAATTTTTTATATGAGGTTTTTTTAAATTTATTGATTTTTCTTGTTCTTTTTCTGTGTTATTTGTTGATGTATTTAATATATCTATTTTTGAAGAGCTATTTTTTTCTTTTTGAAATTCCTCCATTTTATGTTTTTAATATATGATTTTTTTAAGCATATTATAAATTTTCTTAATGAGATTTGTGTAGATTAATTCATTTTTATTATTTAATTTTATTTTTTTTAACTCTTTCCTGATTTTATATCCAAGTTTTTTTCAAAATGAACTAATTTTTTTATATTTTATTATTTAATCATAAAATAATTTGTTAAAATTAAAATCATTATTATTAAAGACTAATATTACCAGTTATAAATATTTTTCTCATATTATCCTTTAATTATTAATTAAAAAAACAAAGCATAAATTCCCTAATAAAAATAAAAAAAAACACATTTCCTTCAAAAAAAAAAAAAAAAATTAAAATTTTTAAAAAATATTTTTTAAAAAAAAAAAAAAAAAAAAAAAAAAAAAATACCAAAAAAAAAAAAAAAAAAAAAAAATTCCTTTAAAAAAAAAAAAAAAAAACTTAAATTTTTTAAGATATATCTTTATTTTTTTAAAAAAGCTATTATTACATTTGAAATATTATTTATTTAAGAACAGCAGTAATAACATAAGTATTAACACCACAGACACCTTTACCTCTAGCAACTCTAACATAACCTTTTTCTCCCCATCTTTTACCCCATGAATTTCTAATAAGCCAATAATCCTTATCTTCATCTTCATCATGTCCATAACCAACTAAAACAACACCATGATTAAGACCTTCAGGATCACAAGAATAAGCACTTTCATCAATAATACCTCCCATATAATATTGGAAAGGATCAGCATTAATAGCAATAGCAAGTGGACCAACATTATATAAATATTTCTTAATATATTCTTCATCAGTAGTATTTAATAAAACAAAATCACTAACAATATCATAAAGTTTAACATCTTTTTTGCATTTACCATCATAACCACGATAAGGATATTCATCTTCAGTAGTAATACCTTTATTTTCAATAATCCATTTATAAGCAGTTTCCATTAAACCACCATTACAACCTGAATCATAAGTATCACAATCAACTAATTGTTGTTCTGAAAATCTAAGATTTTCACCATATTTAAGATAATAAAGAGCTTCAATATTACCAACTGCAGAGAAAGCCCAACATGAACCACAAGAACCTTGATTTTTAACATCTGTTAATACTTTTTTATCTAACCAATTAAATGATTCTGGTGGTTCTTCTCCTTTAACTTCATTAATTGTTGAAAATTTAATTGTGTTTAAAACACTAATTTTTAAATTGAGATATGTTCTTCTAAATTCATTTGGTGTCATATCTGAAAATTGTGTTATTCCTTGTTTGAATGATGAATTTTGGTTTAATCTTTTTAAATTTGATTTAAATACTTTGAATCTTGCCATGTATTCTTCAACAGAATTGTATTTTTTTTCGTATTTTTTTACAAAGTGTTGGAAGAAACGGAAAAGATTTTTTTCTTCAGTTAATCCTTGACGAAGGGTTAAGGTTAAAGAAAATATTGAGAGAAGGAGAAGGATTTTATTCATTTTTTTAATATTGATTTTTGTTTTTTTTGGGGTTTTATATATTTTTTTAGGATATTTTTTTAGATTATTTTTTTTTTATTATTTTTTTGTTTATTTTTTAATTTAGAATTTGTAATTATAATATATTTAATTATTATTTACTTTTATTTATATAAAGACAATTTTATAAAATAAAAAAATTATAATGAATAAATAATTAAATTAATAATAAATTTTGAATATAAAAAAAA
>Ga0256407_10006510_pt1 | contig 17987 bp, 13 predicted proteins | sample RumenRJG_04DNA_FD_193489 | JGI IMG/M metagenome (GOLD analysis project Ga0256407, IMG submission 193489) | Bovine rumen microbial communities from Lethbridge, Alberta, Canada - RJG_04 | ecosystem: Host-associated > Mammals > Digestive system > Stomach > Rumen | place: Canada: Alberta...
TATCTTCCTGTTAAAACTTTTTGAAAGATAATATTAAATATCTTGAAAGAAGTATTATTATTGATGAACATAAAAAAAAAGGGGGATGAAAAGAAAAACTATTTTCAACCCTGATTGAAAATTTATTGATTTTATTTTTCAAAAATTGTACAATTTATTTATTATTATATTTTTTCCAATAGATTAATAATGATTCTTCTTCTTTATTTTTAATTATATTATAATTTAAAATATTTTTAGTGTTATTATTACTATAATTGTGAAAAATATAAATATGGATAATTTTATTATTATTATTATTTTGAAAAAAATTATTTAAAGATATTATTATTTTTATAATTTGTTCTCTATTGAATGAAATATATCTTATTATTATGATAATTATCAGTTTGATTTTATCTTCAAAAGTATTATATTTGTTTATTCTTTGTTTTGATTTATTCATTTTTTTAATGAACATTTCATTGTCTTTATTTTCATTTATTTGTAGATTTCATCCAATATTTTTAATTATTGGAATTTTGATAATAGATATTGTTCTTCAAATTTTTATTAGATTTATTTTTATCATTTTTATGATAACTAAAGAAAAATATTACTCTTTACATTTTATAAAAAACTAGTAATTTTTTAATATAAAAATATATTAATTTTTAGCTACAAATTTAAAATAATAATAATAATAATGAAATAATATAAACTTTTAAAAAAGAACTTCCAGAATCATCCTCACCATCATCACCATTAGAATTAGAATTAGAATTAGAATTAGACTCACATTTACTATTTTTTGCAGTATATCCGTCTTTACATTTACATTTACTGTCTTTACATTCAGCATTATCAATACAAGTATCAGTACCAGCAGTACATGTTCCTTCAAGTGCAACATTTGCAGTACAAGCATCACTTTTAGCATAATATCCAGATTTACATTTACATAAGCTATTTGTACATTCTGCATTATCAATACAAAGATCTGTAGCAGCAGTACATGCACTATTAAGAGCTTTTTTTTGAACACAAGCAGTTCCTTTTGCTCCATATCCAGTTTTACATGTACATGCTGTACCTTCTGTACATGCTGCATTAGCATCTGAACAAGTATCGTCTTTTGCACAAGTTTCACCTAATGCTTTTGCAGCACTTAATACATAGGTAATTAAAAGTAAAAGTAAAATAAATTTAATGAATGATTTCATTGATTTAATTAAAAAATCTTTAGAAAAAATATGATAGTAAACAATATTTTAAAAAAAAAAAAATGATAGTTTCATATAAAACGTATTGAAATATTAAAAAAAATATATAAAAAATAAATTAATTATGTTATTATCTATATTATATATGATAAAAAATAATAAGCTATATTATATGGGGAATGAGGATTTATGATAGTTTCATATAAAACGTTTTCAAAAGTTAAAAAAAAATATATAAAAAATAAATTAATTATGTTATTATCTATATTATATATGATAAAAAATAATAAGCTATACTATATGGGGAATGAGGATTTAATCAATCCCCAATCTCTCCTTTATAATTAAATTAAAATAAAAACAAAAAAAATATAATTAAAAAAAATAAATTAAATTAAAAATTAAATATGGAAAATAGGAAATTAAAAGTTATATATAAATCAAAGGAAATTGAAATAGATTGGACAGATAGCTTAAATGATTTAAAAGATAATTGTCAAAGGAAATTTCCATATTCAGATTATGAGAAAAGAATTGCAAAAGTTTTTATTGTTCTTCCAAATGAACAAGAATTAGAAATAACAGATGAGATGGAATTTAAAAATACAATTGAAAATGAAATGATCAAAACAATTATTATTAAAATTAATGAAGAAGGAAATATTAATAATAATAATAATAGTTATTATAGTAATAACAATACTAATTATAATAGCAATAATAATATTAATTATTTTAATAATAGCAATAATAATAATAATTATTTTAATAATAACAATAATAATAATAATTATTTTAATAATAATAATAATAATAATAATTATTTTAATAATAACAATAATAATCCTAATAATTCTAATAATTCTTATTTTAATAACTCTAATTTTTATAATAATAATAATAATAATTTTATAAATAATGAGAATTTAATTAAAAGAATTGAAAATCTTGAAAAAAAATATAAAGATTTAATTAATGATAAACAAAAATATCTAAATAAAATAAATGAACAAGAAAAAAGAATTGAAAAACTAGAAAATTATATTCTTAATTCAAATAATTCACATAATAACAAAATTCAAGATAACAGAATTACTAAACCTGGATTAATTGGAGATATTATTTTTGACCAAAAATATATACCTGAAATATGTATTTCAAAATTTTTAGATGGAGAGCCAATTAAATTAGATATTCAAGTAAAAAATATTGGAGAAATTGATATAACTGGAAATTGTAAATTAATTGAAGAAAATGATTCTTTTTTTAAAATTAAAAATCCTAATTTAAATGATATTATTGGAGTTATAAGTTCTGGTTATAAAATACCTGTTTCTTTAGAATTAATTTATTCAAAAAATAAAAGAATTAATATTGGAAAAAATTGTATGAAAATTGCTCTTTTTTCTAGTTCTTTTGGAATTATTTCAAAATGGAAAAATATTTATATTATTATTTATGAAGATAAATAGATCTTTTGATTTTAATAATGTTAATTTTAATCATATATAATGAATATATTTTATTGAAACAAATATTTAAATTAATTTTAAAAATTATACATAAAAAAAAGTATATTATATTTAAATAATATAATTTGAATTACTTTATATGAAAAATTTTTGGAATTTTTATTAAAATTAATAAAATTCTTTATCATAATAATTAACATATGAATTAAAATCTTCTTCAGATATAATATTAACAATTTTAGCATTTTCATAAGAAGGTAAATTTTTAATAACAGAATCAGAACTTTCATTACTTTCTTCATTATCTGATTTAGATTCATCAATATCCATATTATCTTTATCATCTTCTTTTTTTTCTTTTTTTGCAATACACCCAATATCAATTCTCTTTGCTTTTTTATAAAAAAATTCATTATAAAAATTAATAACATCTTCTTTTGTAATTTCATTTTTTATACAATTAATCATTTTATCAACTATTTCAAAAATATAATTTCCAGTAATAATTTGAATAATATTTCTATTAAATTCATTTAATAAATTATAATCTTTTTCTTCTAAAATAATTAAAAGTGATTTTTTATATGATTCAAAATCTTCATCTGAAAAATTATCATTATCATTTAAATCATAATCACAAAGAAATTTATTTATTTTTTCTTTTATAAAATCAGGTTTACTTTTACTTGATTGTACATAAAAACACATTCCACAAACTGAAAATTCTCTTTTAATTGAAGTTTCAACTACATAACCTAATTGTTGTTTTGTTCTTAAATCATCATAAAAACTTTCATTTAATATTTGATCCATTAATTTTAATAAACTATAATTTTTAATTCCTTTTATATTATAAATATCACCTATTTGAAAATATGAATATAAACAATTATTTTCGTTTTCTAAATCTTCTGATTCAAAAAAATATTTTAAATAATTTTCATTTGAAAAATTAGTAATTCTACTTTTTCTAATATCATTATTTGTTAATTGTGTTTTTGAAATATTTGGATTGTTAAAATTTAATAATTGAGATTCAATAAAATTTATAATTCTTTCTGAATCTTTTGGTAAAATATTTCCTTGAACTAACCATTCAAATTTTGTTTTTGAAAATAAATTATTTATAAATAAAATAAATTCTGGCTCAATAATATTATTTTCTATTAATTTGTTAAGAATATCTTTATATTTTTTTAATTGATTTTCATAATTGTCTTTTGGATTTAATAATATTTTTGAAAATTTATAAGTTGATTGTAAATCTACAGTATCAAATTTTTTATTTTCAAGAATCCTAATTTCATCATTTAATTTAATAATTAATTTATTTTTAATATTTTCAATTTTTGAAATATCCTTTAATATTTGTAATTTAGTAAAAATTAATTTAGTATAATTTTCAATAGTATCACTAAATCCAATTATATCAATATTAAGTTTATTAAATGTTAAATCAAACTTAATATTATTATTTGATAATTCCCCAAAATAACTATCTTCATTTAATTCTTCTTCTAATAAATAAATAAATATTTCACTATAATTATTATATGTATCATAATTTAAATTTAAATTTGAAATTGTACATATACAAGATATATAAACTTTAGGAATTTGAAATTCAATATCTGGTTTATAATATACTGTATGATATGTATCAATTATTTTTTTTGGATATTTAAAATCTTCTGGATTAATATTATATTTTTTAAAATCTATTAAATCAAATTTTTCAGGAATAAATAAATTTTTCATTGGATAACCTAAATCAAAATTACTTATATCAATTAAAGGAAAATCATTAAATTTTTCTTTATAATATTCAATATCCATCCATTTTTCTTTTATATAATTATTATCTTTTCTATCTCTTGATAAAATATAAATATTTAAATTTTTTAAAGTAAGTGAATTTAAAGTTTTTTTAATTAATTCTGGTTCATAATCTTCAATAATAAAATCAGATAATATAATTTTATTAATTGGATATAATCTTAAATTTTCTGCTAAATTAGTACAATTATCAATTGGATCATCTTTTTCATAATAATCAAAACTTATTTTTGCAATTTTTTGTATTTCTCTAAAAAAATTTTCATTAATTTCAATATTTTGAAGTAATTTAATATAAGATAAAATTATTGAAATAATTTCCATTATATTTTTATATCCATCATCAGTTAATTTAATATGTATTTCAAATTCTGTATAAAAATTCCCTATTACTAAATATGATGTTGTTAATTCAATAATATAATGTTTTTTTTTTAAAAATGAAGTTAAAGAATATTTTCCTTCATGTCCTAAAATACTTGTAACATATTCAAATGGTTTTGATTTATAATATTTATTATAATTTTCATTTATAATCCAATATAATTTTAAAATATGTTTATTTTTAATAGAAATAACTTTATAAATATAACCCATATTATTTTCATCATATAAATAATTTTCATTTATATTTATATCATTAATATATAATTCATCTTTTTTAATTAAAGAAAAATTATCAACAATTATTTTATTAATTTCCTCAATTTCAATATTTGATTGAACACAAAGTGACATTTTATCAGGAGTATAATAATTTTTATAAAATTGAATAACTTTATCTCTAATATCATTTCTTTTTAAAGTTTTTAAACAACCACAAACAAATTTATTATAATAACAATTTTTATATCCTTCAATAATTTTCAAATGTTCAATTCTTTCATCATCATCTCTAATAAACATTTTAAATTCTGAATTAATAGCATTTAATTCTTTATCAATTAACTCACTATTAAAGATAGGACAAATAAAATATTGAACAAACATATCTAAACTTTTTTCAAAAGCATCATTTGAAATATCATAATAAAAATTACTATTTTCAGTTGTTGTATATGCATTTGAAGAACCTGAATTTTTATTAATAAAATCATCAAAAGAATTTTTTTTATATTTTTCACTACCAAAAAAAAGAGAATGTTCTAAAAAATGAGCTAAACCACTTATTTCATTTGGATCATATGATGAACCTATATCTATATTTAATGATACTGCTCCTGTTTTTGAATCTGGATCTCTTATTATTAGATATTTTAATCCGTTTGATAATGTGTTTGAATAATATGTGTTTTTGTCTTTTGGTGATTTTATTATTGTGTTTTGAGACATTTTTTCCAATTTTTCAAAGGATTAAATATTTTTTTTTTTTAAATTTTGAAATTAAAAAATTAGTTTTTTTTTTTTTTTTTTTTTTTTTTTTTTTTTTTTTTTTTTTTTTTTTTTTTTTTTTTTTTTTTTTTTTTTTTTTTTTTTTTTTTTTTTTATTTTTTTAATGTTTTATTTTTTTTTTTTTTTTTTTTTTTAATTTTAAAAATTATTTTTTTTTTTTTTTTTTTTTTTTTTTTTTTTTTTTAATTTTTTATTTTTTTAATTTTTAAATGAATGGATTTGTTATTTTTATTTTGCTTTATTTATTTATTGGTATTTTATTAGGAATCATAAAGTTTAAACAAAGTCAAATATATCAAAATTATTTAAAAGAAAAAAATGAAAATACAACAGAAAATTATGTAAATTTAGAAAATGATGAAAATATTAATTTTTGAAAATAATATAATTAATTAAAGTAAAATCAATTCATTTATAAAACCTAAAATATAATTTAACATCTTAATAATATTAAACCCCAAAAAAAGCAACTTTCTTTTTCTTTTCTCCATTATCCTCAATTTTATGATTATTATTTAAATTACTTTTATTAAACAAATTATAATGAAAATTATTATACTCAACTAAATAATTCCCAATTTCATCTTGTTCTTTCTTAAGATTAATTAAACATTTATTAATTTCTCTTTCAGAAACTCTAATATTATTAGTCAACTTATTAATATATCTTATATCATCAACAATTGGAGCTAAATTTTCAGAATCTTTATGAAATTTTTTATCTAATTCACTTAATAATTCATCACTATGAATTGTATTAGTTTTCGCAATTCTACTTAATCTATAAAATTTAACAGCAGAAGCTTTAACATTAATTAAACAATTTAAATAATCTCTCAAAGTAAATTTTTCTTTATTTAAAATACTTTCATTAATATCATTTTTACTATTTAAATCCTTCTCAAAATTAATTTTACTTCCTTTTTTAATTTTTGCCAAAAGTAAAATTTTCTTAATTAAAAAAACAGAAAATTTCTCACATTCATTAATTTTATTATTCTTATAAATAATATTATGAACTTTCTTTTCTTTAGGAGAAAAAGTAACAAAAGAGCCCATAGCAGCAATTAATAAAGAAGTAAGAATAGTACCAAATAAAGCAGAAATAAAAACAACAATTCTACCAAAATGAGTAGAAGGATAAATATCACCATAACCAACAGTCATCATTGTAATAATAATAACCCAGAATGTATCTGTATAATCTTCAAAGTTTGGATTTGTTATTGCATTTCCTTTATATTCAAAATTTTCATTTGGTTCAAATCCATATTCAAATGTTCTTAATAAGAAACCAAATATTCCTATTAATGATATGAAACTTATTAACATGAAAAGATATGATGAATATTTAAATTGAGCTTTTAATATGAAACTTGTTCCTATATTTAATTTATGTTTTATTCCTATTTTATATACTTGATCTGATGACCATATTGTGAAACTTGATATTACTTTTAATATATAATATATTTTTATTATATATAATAACATTATTAATGAATCAATTGAATAAGTAAAAGTACCATTTAACATTTTTCCAGATATTATTTTATCATAATTTGGAGGAGAAAAAATTCCTAAAAGTATTATTTCTAATAATAAATATTTCCATGAACCAGTAGTAAAAATTGAATCTTCTTCACAAGCAATATTATAAGTTTTCATAACATCAACTTCTAAATTATATTTATAATATAATAATATTTCAATTCCTATAATAAATATTACACAAATCCATCTTAAACTTGTAACTAAATTATTACTTGAAAAAGCATCTTTATATATTATTGTTAAATTACATTTATTATCACAATTTATACCATAATATGGATAATTTATTGAATTTGATTTTTTTATTATTTCTGAATTATTTCCATATCCTCTTGTTAAAATACCAGTTAAACAATTTAAAATTATTTTTTTTGAGTCACCTCGTCCTGAAGAAATAAAAGTTTCTATTTCACTTTGTAATGTTATATTTGAACATTTTTCTTCTTTTAATATATAATAATTATGTGATATGAAACCAAATATTATATTTAATAATATTAGAAGTGATATTATTATATTTACTATTTTTATTTTTTTTTGAATTATTAATGCCATTACTGAAACTAATTTACTTACTCCTTCTTTTAAATTTTTTTCTTCGTTATAATGGATTTTTTGTAATGTTTTCTCTTTTTCTCTTTTCTTTTGGTTTATTTCATTTTCAAATGTTGCTAAACGAAATGTTGTTGAATTTCTTGTTATTCCTTTTTGAATACTATTATTTATTACTTCTTCAGTCATTATTTTTTTATTTTTTCTTTATTTTTATTCAATTTAAAAATAATTTTCATTATTTAAATTAAATATAATTTTATTATATTATTTATTTTATTATTTTTGTGATTTTTTTAAATTATTTATTTGAAGTTGCATATCAATTACTATTTGTTCTAATTTTGATACTCTATGCGTTAATGATTCTATTTCTTCATCTTTATCATATTCTGAAATATTTCTTTCTTTAATTTTCTTTTTCTTTTTTTTCTTTTGAATATTATTTTCAATTTTTAAATCATTTTCATTATTTTCATTATTTTCATTTTCTTCTATTTCTTTTATTTCATTTGAATTTTCATCTTCAGATGAATTATTATTATTTAAATTAATATTTTTCTTTTTATTTGAATCAATATGATTTAAATCATTTATTTTATCTTCTAATTCTTTTTCATATTTTTCAATATTTATAATATTATTATTTTTATCATCTTTAATTTTAAATCCTTTATAAATTTGTTTAATATTATTAGGATAATAAGTAAGTTTTTTACTACATAAAGGACATTTATTTCCACAATTTTTACAAATGCATCTACTACAAGATAAACATTCATAAGGAGGAAAAGATATTTTTTTACATATTACACATTCTATTAATGGTAAATATAATTCAAATTTATCTATATTTATAATTTTTTCTTTTTCAATTCCTGAATTTAATTTAATCATTTAAATTAATAAATTATATATTAAATAAAAAAAAAAAAATTGTTTATTTGAAAATAAAAATAAAAATAAATATTAAAAAATGGACTTTTTATCTAATGTTGATAAATATGATGATGAAGAAACAAATATAAAGAAAGAAATTATAAATATAACAAATGAAAAAACAAAAAAAGAAGAAAATAAAGAAAAAATAAAAGAAAAAACAAAAGAAGATATATTAAAATATACTGATTTAACACCAATTAAATTAATAGAATGTATAGAACACAAATATAATTTATTTTTACCATCATCAATTCATGAAGATAAAATAAATCAATTATTAAAAAATAAAATATCCTCAAATACACAATTTAAATTATTAGAATTTGAAAAAAAAGAAAAAATTTCCCAAAAATTTTTTACTCAAAAAATAAATTCATTAACAATTCAAACAAATAATTATCTTTTTATAGGAGAAAATGATGGAATAACAAGAATGATTTCAATAGAAAATGAAAAAGAAATAAAAACTTTTATAACAAATGAAATTAAAGGAAAAAATATAAGTGTTTCTGCAATTGATGTCGTAACTCAAATGACTTATATTATAATAGGATATGAAAATGGTTATATTTCAATTTTTGATATTGAATTAAATAAATTAGTACTTTTAATTAATAATATTTTTAAATCAAAAATTTTAGCTATTCAATTTTTATTTATTGATCCAAAAAAACAATATGAATTTATTTCAACTGATTTTGAAGGATATGTTTATAATATAAATGTAACAATTGGTTTTTTTAAAAATTCAATTGATAAAGAATTAATTTATAAAGATAATTTTCCAACATATGGAATAGATTTTTTTAAACCTTTCTCAAATAAAAATATTATATTAGGTTCATTTGCAAATTTTAATAGTGCTAGAGTTTTTATAATAAAACCATCAATTAATGAATTATATATAGAAGAAAAAAATAAAGATAATAATAATAATGAAAATAATGATTTTTTACCTGATATTTCAATTGGTTGGGGATGTGAGCCTTTAATAGGAAAAGATAATATAATTATAAATGTAAATAATACAGATGATAATTTAAAAAAAAATCAAATTTTAATATCAATTGCTTGGGATAAAATAATTAAATTTTTTACTATTGATGTCTTACCAGGTGAAGAAGGGGATATTAGTATATCTTTACATAGTAAAAAAACAATTGGTTATTTAATTAATAATTCAGGAATTATTAGAATTGGTTTTATTTCTCCTTCTATTATTTATATTTTTGATAAAAATTTTAATATTAAAATTATTAATACTGCTTATTGTATTTATGGTAATTTTGATAGTAAAAATAATGATATTAATAATAATAATATTATAAATGATAAAGCTTTTTTAGAAAAAGGTTTTGTTGTTGATCCAAATATAAAAAAAATTAATTTATCAAATGATAATTCTGGATTAAGACAAAAAAATTGTTATAGACAATTTATAAGAATGAAAAAAAAAACTATTTATTTAGGTTGTGAAACTAGTTTTTATATAGGAAAATTATTAGATTATGAAGATTGTTCAAATGAATTAGAAAAAGAAAAAAAATGGTTTGATACTTTATCATTAGGAATTGATATAATTCAAGGAAGAATTACTTCATTTCCAGATGTACCAATAAATGAAATTGATAGAAGAAAAACAGTAATTCCATTTTTAAAAAAATTAATTAAAAGATATATTGATTTTTCCTTTCAACAAATTAATAATAAAATTAATGATAATATTGATAAAATTATAAATTTAATTTATATTTCTATTGAATTTTGTATTGAAATTAGAAATATTTCTTTTTTATTTAATGAAATTTTAAAAATTTTTGATTCAAAAGGTTTAAATGATCAATTTTATCAATGTATTGAAACTTTTATTTTTTATGATAAAGTGAAAAGTGATGATATTTCAAATTCAATTCCTGAGATTTATGGTACTTATAAATTAAAAAAGGAATTAAATATTTTTTCTCATTTAATTATTCATTTAAATTATAAAAGTATTAATAATGAATTTATTAAAAGATGTTCTGTTGGTGATAGATTATTTAGTAGTATTATTTATTTGTTTTCTAATGGAAAAAATTCAAAAGATTTTTTTTTACCTATTGTTAAAATGTTTAATGAATTTATTGAAAAAAATATGTTAAATAATAGACCTTATCAATCTTATGAGGAAGCTTTTAAAAAATTAAGTTTAAATGATATTGAATATGAAAAAGAATTCATTGGACATAAATTATTATGGTATATTGATTTATGTTTATATGGGAAAAAATTTTTTTTATATGGTTTTGAAGATGAAAGTTTCTTTAAATTTAATGAAAATAGTGAAGAATATCAATATTTTATTTGTTTAATTTATATTTTTTTATTAAGAAAAAATGTTATTGTATATTTACTTCCTTTTGATTCTTATAATTATTTAAATATTTTATCTAGATTTTTCATTGAAAAAAATATAAATGATATTATTAAATCTCAAAATATAAATGAAATAGAATCAAAATATGATGAATTATATCAAGAAATTTCATTATATTTAGAAAATAATAGACCCAAAACAGAAAAAGAATTTAATTTAAAAAATATGAATAATAATATTCAATTATTAAATATTGAATTGGCAAAAATAAATTATGATAATATTAAATCAATTTTACAATATGTAATTGAAATTGGGAAAAATTTTAACTCATTTTATTTACAACATGATATAAATTGTTTCATAATAAAATTAGTAACAAAATTTGGAAATGGTATAATAGATAATAAATTAGTAATTGAAACTTTAAGTAATATATTGGAATATTATGATCAAATAAAAAAATTAAAAATTGAGAATAAAGATATATTTAAAACTCATTTAGATAGAGAAATTGATACAAATGAAAAAATTTCTTATAAAAAAGAATTATCTCAAATAACAGAAAAATTTGTTAATTCTGGATATAGATTTTTATCAAATGATTTATCTAAATTAATAACTCTTTCATCAAATGATATTTTTGTAGAAACAAAAATAAAATTATTAGAATTAAAAAAAGATTATAATGAATGTTTAACTTTATTATTAGATAATAAACAAAAAATAGAACATCAAAAAATTTTTGATTGGATAAATTCAATATTTATAAAATTTAATGACAGAAAAGATAAAAGTTTAAAACAACAAGATTTAGAAAATCTTAAAGAAAGTGTATTAAATAAAATAACACAATTAATTGAATTAGATGTAATTTTAACATTAAAAATTATTGATTCTTGGTATGATAATTCTCAAAAAATTATAGTATTAAATAAATTAGAATCTCTTCCAGAACTTCAATTTAAATATTTAGAAAAAATATTATCTTTAATTTTCGGAGGCTCAATTGGAAAAAATTCAAAAATTGAAAATGATGATTTTCAAAATGATTTACATAAATTATTATTAATGCAAATAAAATTATTTATAAAATTAGATAAAACAAATGAAATATTACCAAATATTAAAAAAAGACAAAGTTATTATCCAATTGATGATATTTTAAAAATATGTTTAGATAATAAATTGACTGATATATGTGTTTATTTATATCAAATTAAAGGAGATAATAAAACTGCTTTTGAATTAATAAAAAATGATTTAATTGATAATTTTAATTTAGCTTTAGAAAAAAAAGATAATGAAGAAGAAAAAGAAAAATATATTAAAGAATATTTTAAAATATTATCAACATGTACTCAAATATGTGAAAATAATTCAGATTCAATTAATAGAATTAGAAAAATTTCTGAAGAACAAATAAATGAAACTTCATCTTTATGGTATAATTTATTAGATGTAATATATGATTTATATAATAAAAGTAAAAAAGATAAAAAATTAGAATTAATTATTCAATCAAGTATAGAAAATATTTTACAAAAAATGTGTTTATTTGTTAATATTCAAAATATAATTGAGACAGTATCAAAAAAAAATGAAAATGCAGAATTGAAAGAATTTAAAGATTTATTATTAAAAATGTTAAGAACATATGGTAATTTTTCAAAACTTTTAGGTTATACTAAAATAATATTAGAAAAACATATTCAAGATAATTTTGAAAATTTATATTTAGAATCAAATAAAGGAAATATTTTTCCTCTTCAAAAATGTGATTTATGTAATGAAAAATTTGAATTATCTTCAATTAAAACTGTTTTTACTTTTCATTGTGGACATAAATTTCATAAAAAATGTACTGATAAAGATGAAAATAATAATCCAACTTGCTCAATTTGTGGAAGAAATGAATTAGAAAGTTTATTATTAAGTCATGAAAATATTTATAGAAAAATGAGTGATAATGAAAATGAAAAGAGTCAAATTGATTATTTAAAAGAACAAAAAAAAAAAGAAAATAAAAAAAATATTTTTAAATTAAAAATATTTGAAAAGGCTTATAATGAAAAACTTAATACTGTAAGTTTTATTTTTTTTAATTTTTTAAATTTTTAGTTTGATTCTGAAATAAAGAGAATAAAAATGAATACATCAAATTAAATTTCTTATTTTAAATATTATTTAAAATAATAATAATTAATTTAAAATTAATTTAAATATAAAAAATGAATCATAGTCAAAGGCAAAATAATAAATTATTATATCTTACAAAATTAATGAAAAATAGTAGTAAAGATGATAAATTCTGTATAACAAATTATTTATCAAAAAACCCTAAAAGTTGTAATGTAACACCAATTCCAAATTCTGCAAAAAATCATAAATCATATTATACATATGAAACTGTATCAGAACTTAAATTACAAAATAAAAAATTATCAGAACAAGTAAAAGAACTTAAATCAAAAATATCAGAATTAAATGATAAATTAAATCAATATAATAATATTTCAAATAATAATATTACATATAGAAATAAATCAAACTTTAAAAATTCAAATTTAGATAATATAAACATAACAGAAAATTCTCAAAATAATTTATCTCAAAATTCAAAAAAAACAAAAAAAAGAATATCATTTAATTTTACAGCTTATCCGACTTCAGATAATTCAAAATCAAAAATAAGTAGATCATATACAAATTTTTCAAGTGGGAATACTGAAAATTCAGAATTCGAATTTGCTATTCAAGATTTAGAAAAAAGAGTTAATCAAACTACACAAGTTATTCCTTCTTTAATTCAAAAATATAAAAAATATAAAGAATTATATGAAAATATTAAAGAAGAAAATATTAAATTAAAGAAAGATAATGAAGAATTAAAAATTACTTTACATAATATTAGGAAAGAATTAATTGATTTTCAGAAACATAGTGAAAATAATATTAATGATCAAAATAAAAAATTGTTTTATTTAAATAATTTTATTGTTAATCAAAAAAAAGATTTTGATGAAGAAAAAAAGAAATTAATTAATTCACTTACTAATTTAGCTCAGGAAAATAAATTAATTTCTGAAAGATTAATACAATTATCTGAAAAGGATAAAAAAATGGATTTTACTGATTTAATTAATAATCGCTTTTTAAATAATGAACATATTATGAAATTAAATGATGATGGAATTGTTAATTTAAAAAGAAATTTTAATTCAATTAATAATTCAATTCTTTTTAAAAATTATTAAATATTAATTAATTATTATTTATTACAATATAAAAAATTAATTAATATTTTTTATATTAAAATTATAAAATTTTATTAAAAAGATTTTATTATTTATTTTATTTAAAACTCGATAATTTTTGCTATAAATAAATATTAAAAAATTACCATAAGTTAAATAACAACAATTTATAAATATTTTGAATATGTTTTTTCTTTATTAAATAAAAACATATAAAATTTTAACAGAAAAATAATTTATAAGAATAATATAAATATAATAAATTAAATCATTAGTTTTTATCTATTTCTTTTAAATATTTTATTTTTGAAACTTATTGCATTAGATAATAATTACTCTTTATTAAATTATTTCTTATAATTTAGAAAAAAAATTATAAATTCAATTTAATCCCATATAATAGTACTACAATAAAATAAAAAAATTTTCATATTTATTTGTATATTATTATCATCCAAAACTTTTGAAACTGTTATTAACAATTTAATAAATTCAATATATTCATTATTAGATTCAATTTAAATCACATAATAAAATTTATTATAAATAAGTTAGTATTAATATATATCCGGAAATATTAGTTTATAGAAATAAAAATATTTAAATTTTATAAAAAAATCAAACAATGGAAAAAAAAAATTTCAACCCTAAAATAAAAGATTCAATAAAAAATATTTATTTATCTAATGAAAATTTATTGAATATAATGTTCAAATATTGTTCCTTTTTTGATATTTTAAATATATCTTTAGTCTCAAAAAAATTTTATAAAATAATTCAAAATTTAGATAATCATTTTAGAGATTTAATAAACACAATTTTCTTTTCAAATTATGAAAATTACAAGTAAGTAAAATAGTTATTAAAAATAATATAGTCTTGATATTAAACTTTCAAATGATTTTCAAATTTTTTGTAGTGTACCAAAAAAAAATAATAATATAATATTAAATAATATTACATCATCATACTATACAACATGGAAAAATTTATTATTATCAGGATTAAAAATTAAAAAAAAATATTTAGATAATAATTTTTCAAAAGACTTTAAAAACGAATTATTTGATTTTTCAAATTTTTTATATAAAAATTTAAAATTTTGTGAAAAAATGCCAAGATTAAGACAAGAAAATAGAATTGTAGAAAATGAAATTAATTCATCTTTACAAACTTATTTATATGATTTTTTATACGAACAACAAGATTTATATTTTAAATATGATAATATATTTAGAAGTTTAAATTTAAAACCAAGAAATGAAGAATTACCTTTTAAAGATTTTATTTTAAATTTTGATTATTATTTAAATGAAATACAAAATGATAAAAATAAAATTAAACAATTAAAGAAATTAAGATGGTATATTTGTTTTGATAAAGATAATTATTGTCAAAAAGAATTTAATTATGGTATTAATTTAGTAAATTCTAATTTTGATTTAAATAAAAATTATAATGAAAGTTCAAATGAAGATAAATCAAATGATTTCAAAAAAAATATTATTTTTCAGAATCATTTTTTTAAAAAAAGTGATTATTTAAAAGAAGAAGAACCTATAATTATTGATTACAAATTAATAGATAAAGTCATTAATGGCGAGAATAATAAATTATTTTTTCTATTAAAATGTATTTATTTATCAATAACATCTTTTTGTCAACAAACAATGAATTATTTATATTCAACCTATAAAAATGATAAATATGAATTTATAAAAGAATATAATAAAAGATATAAAAATTTTATTGATTCATCAATTTTAATAAATGATTTATGTGAAAATGTAAATGTTACTGTAAATTATTTATATGAAAAAATATTAAAAGATTATCCTTCTTTTCCAAAATTTTCAATTTTTAGATTATTATTAAAAATTTGGTATAGTGAAGCAACAAATAAAATTAATGAATCTGATTCAATAATCTCAATTTTAAAAAATAATATTCTCTCTATTTATTTAAATTTTTTTTCAAACGATTTAGATACAATTAAAATGAATATAATTTTTTCAAAAAAACATTCTTATTTAGATGATTATTTTATTCAAAACTCAACACACACTTTAACTGAATTTACAAATACAAATTATACTTCAAAATGTTTCTCAAACCAAAATTCTACAATAAAAAATAAAATAATTTGTCCATTTGGTTCATATTATGAAGATAATAATATTTGTTATTCTATTATTGAACAAGGTTTAAATTGCATTAATGATATTTTTTGTAATGAATATTCTGTTTATCATTTAAATTTAACTTATATTGAAACTAATATTCTTTATAATGAATTAATTTCTAATATTCTAGATTCAATTGAAAGTAAAATTACTAATTTATATAAGTCTTTAATTATAGAAGGAAAATATTCCGAAAAAATAATAATAAATGAAATTATAAAATATTTTTCTACCTATTTTTACACAAATAGAATTTTGAATAAATTAAAATTAAAAATTTATTCTACTGTTTATACAGTTTTATCAATATTATTATCATCTTCAATAAAAGAAAAATTTAAATATTTTATAAGAAATTTAAATATTAAATCAATATATCATAAATCAAATACAATTAATTTTGGAAATATTAATCAAAATATTTATGATATATTATATGATGAATTAAAAATTTATTCATTTGAAAATACAATTAAAAAATTAATAATTAATAAATTTTCAAATGAAAATTTTGCAAATCAATTGATTTATTTTAATTTAATTAAAGAAGTTGATAAATGGTATAATAAAGAAAAAGAAAAAATGTTAAAAAAGAATAAAAAAGTTGAAAAAGAAATCTCAAGAAGGAATATTCCAATTGAATTTAATGAAAATATAAGATTATTACTTTCATTTAGTATAAAACCAAATTGGGATACTATAAAAAAAGTAAAACAAATGAATAAAAATTCATTAAATAATAATGTAAGTAAAAATGATGATGTAATTCAAATGGAAATTGAAAATTTTAATGATAATAGTTTTGATATAAATCAAATTTATGATATTAATAATTATGATTTTAACAAAAATAATGATATTTTTAAGTGAAATAATTATGAAAAGAATTTTGTTTGAATATTATTGAAACGAATATATATAATTTATAAATTACATGTTTTTAATTTTTGATACTTTAAAAAATTATTAATATATTTATATGATATAAATGAAAAAATATATATCTTTTCAATAATCATAAGGAAAATATTTTGTTTATTAGTAAAAAAGTTATGTAAATATATATAAATAATATTTAAATTAATATATTTAACATAATATAATATAAAAAAGTAAAAAAAAATTTTATACATTTTCAAAGAAAAAAATAATTAAATAATAAATAAATAAAAAAATTACCCATTAAAATAAAATTTAAACTCCAAAAAATAAACTTAATAACACCCAAAAAAAAAAAAAAA
>Ga0256407_10006512_pt1 | contig 17981 bp, 12 predicted proteins | sample RumenRJG_04DNA_FD_193489 | JGI IMG/M metagenome (GOLD analysis project Ga0256407, IMG submission 193489) | Bovine rumen microbial communities from Lethbridge, Alberta, Canada - RJG_04 | ecosystem: Host-associated > Mammals > Digestive system > Stomach > Rumen | place: Canada: Alberta...
CGGAGTCGACGCGTTCGCTCTAACTCCGAAACGCTTAAACTGACGAATCTTCAGGGGGATACGATGTCGCAAGAGTTTGCTAAAACCCACGATTTTCTCGTCGGAATCGACTCCGACGGTTGCGCTTTCGACACGATGGAACTCAAGCACAAGGAATGTTTTATTCCGTGCATTATCCATCACTGGAATCTCAAAGGCGTGAGCAAATACGCGCGGGAAGCCGCCGAATTCGTCAATCTTTATTCTAAGTCGCGCGGAGTCAACCGTTTCCCGGCGTTAATCGAGGTCTTTAAACTACTGCAAAAGCGTCCGGAAGTCGTCGCGCGCGGCGTTAAGATCGATATCCCGCAAGAGATCGTCGATTGGATGACGACCGAGACGAAACTCGGGAACGCGGCGCTCGCCGATTTCGTCGAAAAGACGGGCGACCCCGTCATGAAGAAGACCCTTGAATGGTCGCTCGACGTCAATCAAACCGTCGATCGCATCGTCGGCGACGGCGTCCCGCCCTTCCCAATGGTTCGCGAAAGCCTCCAGAAGCTACAGGGCAAGGCCGACGTTCTCGTCGTCTCGGCGACGCCTCAGGCGGCGCTCGAACGCGAATGGGCGAACCAAGGACTGGCGCCGCTCGTTCAGACGATTTGCGGTCAAGAGTTCGGAACCAAAAAGCAGTCCCTCGCGTTCGCCTCGCAGTATCCCGAAAATCACGCGCTTATGATCGGCGACGCGCCCGGCGACTATAAAGCCGCGCTCGCCAACAACGCGCTCTTCTTCCCAATCAACCCCGGCGAAGAAGAAGCGTCGTGGAAGCGCTTTTACGAAGAAGGCGTCGACAAGTTCCTCGGCGGCGAGTTTGCGGGCAATTACCAGCAGGCTCTTCTCGACGATTTCGACGCTCACCTGCCGATCGATCCTCCGTGGAAGACCCTCGACTGACGCGCCTTAGACGCGTCGGGATCGACATTCTCACGTCGCGGACGTCGCCGTTAGGACGTCGCGCGTTCGCGACGACGCTCTTGTTTGATTATTGGAAACTGTCGTCTGTTATTGAGAGAAAGGAAGTCTCCGTCATGAAGTGCCCCTTCTGCCGCGCCGACAACGATCGGGTTATTGAAACACGAACCAGCGACGACGGTTTCGTCATCCGTCGTCGACGCGCCTGCCTCACGTGCAGACGGCGTTACACCACGTACGAACGCATCGAAGCGGTAAATCTGCGCGTCGTCAAACGCGACGGTTCGCGCGTGCCCTTTGATCGCAACAAAATTCGTCAAGGAATTGAACGCGCATGCTGGAAGCGTCCTATCAGCGAATCCCAGATTTCAGAGCTGATCGCGACGCTTGAAACGTCCCTCGAGGGCGAAGTCGAAGTCGCCACGGAAAAAATCGGCGAAATGACGATGAACCTCCTGCGCAAGCTAGACGACGTCGCGTACGTTCGATTCGCAAGCGTCTATTATAAATTTGAGACGCCCGAAGATTTCGGCGCCGCGATTACCAATATGCTCGCGACTCCCCCTAAAAGATGACGGTCGGCGCGGAACGACTCCGCGCCTCTCGCTCGTTGATCCTCACGTTCCATCATAGAAGTCGACGCCATGCCCAAAATTGACGCTTTTCGTGAAATACTGCAATTCGACGCGCCAACGTCGGAGTTGACTTGGCTCAAGCTCGGCGGACCGATCGAATACCTTGCGCGTCCCCGTTCCGAGCAGGAGTTGCTGGCGCTCCTTAACGCGTGTCAGGAGGACGGAATCGAAACGCGCGCGTTAGGCGACGGTTCGGCGCTCCTCGTGTCCAACGTCGGAGCGCCGGGAATGGCGATTCAGCTCTCGGAGCCCGCGTTTACCGATATCGTCGTCGAATCGCCGCGCGTGGTCGCGGGCGCGGGCGCAAAGCTCGGGCGTCTTGTCACGACCGCCGCGAGCGCAGGACTTTCCGGAATTGAAGGACTTGTCGGAGTCCCGGGAACCGTCGGCGCCGCCGTCGTAACGAACGCGTCGACGACCGACGTTTCGCTTGGACAGTGGGTGACGTCGGCGCGCGTCGCGACCTACGACGGCAAGATTGTCGAACTTTCCGCAGACGAACTCGTCTTCGGATATCGCGACAGCAACCTTGACGTCGCGCTCGTTCTCTCCGTAGAATTACAACTTGACCCCGACTCTGCCGAAACGCTCACGAAACGGCTTCAGAAGATGTGGATCGTGCGCGAACAAGCGCGTCCCGACCTTAAACAGGGCGAGGGCTACGCGCGGCTATTCAAAAATCCGCGAGGAGAACGCGCGGCGGATCTTATCAAGGACGCGGGCTTTAGCGGCGCGAGCGTCGGCGGCGCGAGCGTCTGTCAAGGCAATCCGAATTTAGTCAAAACGTCGCCGAATTGTTCAAGCGCCGACGTCGCGCGTCTCGTCGCGCTCATTCAAGAACAGGTTCGCGCGAGGATCGGCGTCGAACTCGAAAGCGAACTGACCGTTTGGTAACCGTCGACGTTTAATTCCACTTTTGAAAGTTTAAAGCGTTGGCGCTGGAGTAGCTGCAATGGATGAAAAAACGTTCTATTTGCCGAAAGGATATCGATATGCGGGCGTAAATTGCGGAATTAAGCCCGGTTCAAAGAAACTAGATTTTGCGCTCGTCGTCTCGGAGCGTCCGGCGACCGCCGCCGGAGTCTATACGCAGAATCTCAACTGCGGCGCGCCCGTCGTTTACGACCGAGAACGCACGCCGGGGCGCGGATTTGTCGTCGTCGCGACGGATTCAGGATGCGCAAACGCGTGCACAGGCAAAGTCGGACTCTTTAACGCGCGTAAAATGGCGGAATACGCGGGCGAAGCGGTCGGCGCGACGGGCGATCAGGCGCTCGTTATGTCCACGGGCGTCATCGGGGTGCAGTTGCCGATGAAGGCGATCGCGATCGGAGCGGAACGCGCCGCCGCGAAGCTTGGAACGAGCTATCACGACTTTGAAAAAGCGGCGACCGCGATCCAAACGACGGACACGCGGCTTAAGGTCGTTTCTCGACAGGCGACGCTTCCGGGCGGGGCGACGATCCGCCTCGCCGCGATGTGCAAAGGCGCCGCGATGATCGGCCCGAATATGGCGACGATGCTCGTGACGATCGTCACAGACGCCGCGCTCGACCCCGAAGACGCGCAGACTGCGCTCCGCGGCGCCGTCGACGACACGTTCAACTGCATCAGCGTCGAAGGACATACGAGCACGAGCGACACGTGCATTCTCCTCGCGAACGGCGCCGCCGACCCGACGCCCCTCAAGGGCGACTCGCTCAAGTTCTTCTCGAATATTCTTTTGGACATGTGCCAAGAACTTGCGCCGATGATCCCTAACGACGGCGAAGGCGTCACGCACCTCGTTACGATCGACGTGACCGGCGCGCCCGATCGCGCGTCCGCGAAGCTCCTCGCGCAGACCGTCGCGAACGACGCGCTCGTCAAGACCGCGATCTGCGGCGCCGACCCGAACTGGGGCCGCGTCGTCTCCGCGACCGGACGCTGCGGCGTCCCTTACGACCCCGCGAAAGTCTCGCTCAAGATCAACGGCTATCTTCTTTATGAAAACGGCGTTCCGCAAAGTTTCAACAAGGAAGAAGTCTCGAACTCAATCCGCTCCAACCGCAACGTGAGCGTCGAACTCTTCTTCCAAGAGGGCGACGGTAAAATCCGCTTCTGGACCTCCGATCTGACGGCGGAATACGTCCACCTCAACGCGGACTACACGACCTGACGTCGTCGACGCGTTTTAACTTGACGTCTTAGAAAGAAACGGGAGTCCAAAGATATGGACTCCCGTTTTTGTAGGGGATTTAAACGCCCGATAATAAACGCCGCGCCGTCGGATTGAGACGCCGGGTCGCGGCGTGATCTTCTATAAATTTAGCGTGAAAGACAGAAACGGCGCGACCTCAAAGCTTGGCGTCGTCTAACGAGTCGAGTTCGATTCGACTTTCAACGAGATCTTCAAGCGTCACGCTGTCGAGATAATCGGAGACGATCCGCGAGAGCTTTTTCCAAAGAGGATATGTCGGACACTTGTTGCATTTATCGCAGAAACACGACGCGTCGGGACAGACGCAGGTCACCGGCGCCAGCGAGCCTTCCGTCAAGCGAAGGACTTCGCCGACCTTATACTCAGCCGGCGTACGGGAAAGTCGATATCCGCCTTTAAGTCCTCTTGCCGTTTGAAGATAATTCTCGTGCGACAAGAGAGGAATTATCTGCTCGAGATATTTTTTCGAAATACCTTGTTTTGTGGCAATGTCCGTGAGAGAAACATAACCGTCGCCTTGGGTTCGGGCAAGTTCAACCATCATTCGGAGAGCGTAACGACCACGAGTCGATATTTTCATAGGTGTAATTTCTTTCAACTTGGGGAAATGAATTATCCCGACCCTTGTTAATCTATCCAACGAAGTATACTAAGACATGAAGCGCCTCTTGTCAAGAAGTTTAACCGTTTCCCAAAGACGTTCTTTTTGACCTTACGAGACGGAACCGACGACGTACGACGCTAAAACTTCCAAGAATTTTAAAAGTTCTTCTTGACGTCAATTGTGGAGAGATTAAAATACCTACTATTCAGATAGGTATTCCCGCTATCCACAATCTGGAGGTCTAACATTATGGGAAAGCTCTACGACAACATCATTGAAGCCGTCGGTTCCACTCCGTTGGTTCGCGTAAACAAGCTTAATCAGGGCAAGGCAAACGTTTTCGTCAAGGTCGAATACTTCAACCCCGGCGGAAGCGTTAAGGACCGTATCGCCGTCGCGATGATCGAAGACGCGGAAAAGGCCGGTATTCTCAAGCCGGGCGCCACGATTATTGAGCCGACAAGCGGCAACACGGGCGTCGGTCTTGCGTTGGTGTGCGCGGTCAAAGGATATAAACTCATTCTGACAATGCCCGAAACGATGAGTATCGAGCGTCGTAAACTCGCCGCCGCGTACGGCGCGACCGTCGATCTCACGTCAGGAACGGAAGGAATGAAGGGCGCGATAAAACGCGCCAACGAGCTCAACGCGCAAATTGAAGGCTCGTGGATTCCGATGCAGTTTGAAAACGCGTCGAACCCGAAGCGTCACTACGAGCGCACGGGCGTCGAGATTTACGAAGCGCTTAACGGCGAGGTCGACGTTTTCGTCGCCGGCGTCGGGACGGGCGGAACGGTTTCCGGCGTCGGAAAGGCGCTCAAGGAGCGTCGTCCGAGCGCGTATGTCGTCGCGGTCGAGCCTGACACGAGCGCGGTTCTCTCGGGCAAGCCCGCGGGCGCGCATAAGATTCAGGGTATCGGCGCGGGCTTTGTTCCGAAGACGTACGACGCGGCGGTTGTCGACGAGATCGTTCAGGTCTCTTCGGCGGACGCGGGCGAAGCGGCGCGAGAATCGGCGAAAAAGGAAGGTATTCTTGTCGGAATCTCGAGCGGCGCGGCGCTCCACGCGGCTCTCGAATTGAGCAAGCGACCTGAATTTGAAGGTAAAAACATTGTCGCGCTCCTACCGGACACGGGGGAGCGTTATCTCTCCACCTGGCTCTTTGACGTTTAAGTCGAAGAGCGCAACATTAGAAGGTTTTCCATGAAGGCTCTTTCAGATTACGAAAATCTCTCCCACGAAGAGCTAAGGGAAAGAATTCAAGCGGTTCGCGACGCGGCGGGGGAACGTCTCGCCGTGTTCGCGCATTACTATGTCGTCGACGAAGTCGTCGAAATCGCCGATTTCGTCGGGGACAGTCTCGCGCTCGCCAAGCGCGCGGCAGACTCGAAGGCGGAAGCGCTCCTCTTCTGCGGCGTTCATTTCATGCTCGAAACCGCCGATATCTTGGCGAATCGACCTGAAAAAGTCGCCGCGCGCGGCGGAAAAGAAATGATCGTCATGGCGCCCGATATAACAGCCGGGTGCCCAATGGCGGACATGATAACCGCCGAGCAGGCGAACGCGTGGAAAGACGCGCTCTCGGAACTCGTCGATTTCAGCGAGTTTACGCCCGTCTCCTACGTCAACTCGTCCGCCGCGACGAAGGCGTTCTGCGGCGAAAACGGCGGCGCGATATGCACTTCCGCCAACGCGAAAAAAGTCCTGAGCGACGCTTTCGCACGGCGTCCGAAGGCGCTCTTCATGCCCGATTCGAGACTCGGACGCACGACCGCGCTCGATCTCGGGATCAAGCCGGAGGAGATTGTCGTTTGGGATCCGCGCGTCAAGAAGTCCTACGGAGGTCTCGACCCGGAAGCGATTAAACGCGCTCGCGTGATCCTTTGGGACGGATTCTGCCCGACGCACCAGCGTTTTTCCGCAAACTTCATTCAAAATCTTCGCAAAGAGAACCCCGACGCCCAAGTTTGGGTCCACCCGGAATCTCAGCGCGCGATCGTCGAACTCAGCGACGGCTACGGCTCGACGTCGAAACTCCTCGAGGTCGTTGACAAAGCGCCCGCAGGATCGACCCTCGCGATCGGCACCGAGTGGAAACTCGTTCAGCGAATGCAGAAAGAGCATCCCGATAAGACGATCATTTGGCCCGGCGACGATCCTAAGATCTGCCCGAACATGACCAAAGCGACGCTTTGGAAGGTCGCGTGGGTCCTCGAGAACTGGCTCGAAGGAACGCCCGTCAACGTCGTCAAGACGGAGCCGCAGTATGTCGAATCGGCGTATCTAGCGCTCAAATCGCTCCTTAACTGAAACGATCGGCGCGAATATTTAACGTTTTAAGGCGAAGCGCGAAAGGGCGCGTCGCCTTATTGAAATCGTCGTCGGTTCGCGAAGAATTCGACGGCGATCTTTACGGTATTCCGTCCGGCGCTTGCGTCGCCTTGACGGAATTCGGCGCGTCGTCGACGCGTCGTCCCACAACCAACGAGCCGACGGCGGCGTCAAGAATGTCGTCGGCGCACGCAAGGAGAGCATTTTTAAATGAAACGAGAAACGATTTGTATTCAAGGTTGCGGTCGTCCCGCTAACGGCGAGCCGCGTCAGCTTCCGATTATCCAAAGCACGACGTTCCGCTACGAATCGGGCGAAGCGATGGCGAAGCTCTTCGACTTGGAAGCGAGCGGATACTTCTACACGCGCCTCGCGAACCCGACGAACGACGCGGTCGCGCGCAAAATCGCGGCGCTTGAAGGCGGAACGGCGGGCGTTCTCGTTTCCTCGGGAATGGCGGCTGTGTTCTATTCGCTTTTCAATCTCGCTTCCGCCGGCGACCACATCGTTTCGAGCTCCACAATCTACGGCGGTACGTTCAATCTCTTCAACGTCACGCTCAAAAAAATGGGTATCGACGTCACGTTTGTCGAACCGGACTGGACCGACGAGCAGGTTAACGCCGCGTTCCGCCCCAACACGAAACTGTTCTTCGGCGAAACAATCGCCAACCCCGCGCTGACCGTCTTCGATATCGAACGTTACGCTCGAATCGCTCACGAACACGGCGTTCCGCTCATTATCGACAACACCTTCCCGACCCCGATCAACTGCCGTCCCTTCGAATGGGGCGCCGATATCGTCGTCCATTCGACGACGAAGTATATGGACGGTCATTCCGCGTCTCTCGGCGGCTGCGTCGTCGATTCAGGAAAATTCGACTGGAACGCCCACAAGGACAAGTTTCCCGGTTTGACGACGCCCGACGAGAGCTATCACGGACTCGTCTACACGGACGCGTTCGGTCTTGGCGGCGCATACATTACGAAGATTGTCGCTCAGGTCGGGCGCGACCTTGGGTCGATGATTAGCCCCTTCAACGCCTACATTCTGAATATCGGTCTCGAGACGCTGGCGCTTCGCATGGAAAGACATTGCCAAAACGCTCAGAAGGTCGCGGAATGGCTTGAAAAGCATCCGAAAATTTCGTGGATTAACTATCCCGGTCTCGAGAGTTCCAAAGATTACGCGCTCGCTCAGAAGTACATGCCTAACGGAACATGCGGCGTTCTCTCCTTCGGGCTCAAAGGCGGTCGCGAAGCGGCGGAAGCGTTCATGAAGAAACTCAATCTTGCCATTATCGCGACCCACGTCGCCGACGCGCAGACGTGCCTTCTTCACCCCGCAAGCACGACGCACCGACAACTCAGCGACGCCGAACTCGTCGAAGCGGGCGTCAGTCCCGACCTCGTTCGCCTTTCCGTCGGAATTGAAAACGTCGACGACATTATCGCCGACCTCGAACAGGCGCTCGCCTGACGTCGGCGCGTGTTCGTGTTTAAACCGCAAAAAGCCTCGGAGGCGACGAGTGCGCTCGAATGAGCGCAAACGTTTGTGGCGAGTGGGACGCTTTGCCTCCGGGGCTCCACAACTCAACGTCGCCGCGGACTTCTCGGCGGCGTTTTTTCGCTCTCTATTCTTCCCTAACCCTCAAAGTGAGAAACATTTGTCAACCACAGTTCAATCGTTTTTCTCTAACTGTTGATAAATAAAGGCCAGCCGATTGGAATTCTTGAAATTTTTGAACGATTTAGGCCGCGGCGGCGCCTTCTTCCCTTTACAAAAATTCAAAAATGCTCAACAATGGGCGGCGTATGCCCAGAGACTGAAAAGGATTCGTCGCGCTCTAGTCGCGGCGCGCGCCTCAGGAGTGTAACGGGCGCTTACATTAGATTCTAAACGAGGACAGAAACAACATGGTAGAAAACAACGTCGACGGCGTCAATTTGACCGCCTATCAGAAGTGCGTCGAGATGGCTCATAACCTTTGGTGGAGCTGGCGACCGTTGCTCAACGAAATGTTCCGGCTTATCAATCCGCCCCGATGGCGCGCGCTGGACCACAACCTAATCGCCCTTCTCAACGAATACACGCCCGAAGAATTTGAACAGCGAATCATGGAGCTTTCGCTCCAGACGAGCGTTAACATCGCGTACCGACGCTTCAAGGAATACATGGCGGAACGTCCCCTTTGGGCGCGTCAGCACGTCGGCGTCCTCGGCTCGCGTCCCGTCGCGTACTTCTCGCTCGAATTCGGCATTCATGAATCGGTTCCGATTTACTCGGGCGGTCTTGGAATTCTCGCGGGAGACCACGTCAAAAGCTGCAGCGACCTTGGCGTTCCGCTCGTCGCCGTCGGACTCTTCTATGACAAAGGCTACTTCCGGCAGCAAATCGACGCGAACAACAACCAAGTTGAACGTTACGTCGACACCGACGTCAACACCGTCCCGTTCGAACCGGTCTACGACAAGGACGGAAATAAACTCAAGGTTCACGTCACGACGAAAGCCGGTCCGATTTACGCGCAGGTTCGCAAGCTTCAAGTCGGGCGCACCAGCCTCTATCTCCTCGACGCCGACGTCGAAGAAAACTCCGACGAGAATCGTGAGCTTACGAGCAAGCTTTACGGCGGCGACAGTCGTACGCGAATCCTTCAGGAACTGGTTTGCGGCGTCGGCGGCGTTCGCGCGCTTCGCGCCCTCGGGATCAGACCGGGCGTCTTCCATCTCAACGAAGGACACAACTCCTTCGCGACCCTCGAGGCGATTCGCATTCTTCGTGAAGAAACCGGGCTGTCCTTCGACGACGCCGCGCGCGAAATCGCGCAGAAAACCGTCTTTACGACGCACACGCCCGTCGCCGCCGGGCACGATTATTTCGAGTCCAATCTCGTCGAGCAGCACCTCGAGCCGCTCTATACCGCGCTCGGACTGAATTTAAAAGAATTCATGGCGCTCGGTCGTCGGAATCCGGAAGATCCAAACGAAAAATTCTGCATGACGATTCTCGGAATGAAACTCTCTCGTTATGCGAATGGAGTCAGTTCGTTGCACGGCGTCGTGACGCGTCGCATGTGGCACGGTCTCTGGCCCGACAAGCGCGAAGAAGAAGTCCCGATCGGGCACATCACGAACGGCGTTCACGTTCCGACGTGGATGGCGCCGCAAATTTCGGTATTGCTTGAACGTCACGTTCCGAACTGGACGCCAGACTCGATCGATCCGAAAATATGGACGGGCGTTTACGATATCGATCCCGGCGATCTCTGGGAAACGCACTTTGCCCTTAAGAAGCGGCTCGTCGATTTCGCGCGTCGCCAGGTCGGACGGCAACTCCGCCGCAACAACGCGACGGAGGCGGAACTCGAGCAGGCTGGCCGTATCCTCGATCCCAACGCGCTCACGATCGGTTTTGCTCGACGTTTTGCGACGTACAAGCGCGCCTATCTCGTCGTCCAAGACGAGGAACGCTTCGACAAGATCGTGAACAACGCCGACCGTCCCGTTCAGTTCATTTTCGCGGGCAAGGCGCACCCTGCCGACAATCTTGGGAAAGCGGTCATCAAGAAAATCTTGGAAGTCCAACGGAACCCGAAATTCTCGAGTCGCGTCGTTTTCCTCGAGGACTATGATATCAATGTCGCGCGACATCTCGTCCAAGGCGTCGACGTGTGGCTCAACAATCCGCGCCGTCCCCTTGAAGCGTCGGGCACGAGCGGACAAAAAGCGGTGCTCAACGGCGCGCTGAACTTCTCGATCCTCGACGGATGGTGGGCGGAAGCGTATGACGGTTCCAACGGCTTCGCGATCGGAACCGGCTTGACTCACGTCGACGAAAGAATCTGCGACGAGCGCGACGGCAAAGACCTCCTCGACACGCTTGAGAACGTCGTCGTCCCAACGTACTACGACCGCGGTTCGCACGGGATTCCTTCCAAATGGATCCGTCTCATGATGAACTCGATGGCGACGCTTTCGTGGCGATTCAGCGCTCACCGAATGGTCTCCGACTACGTCCAGCACGCGTATCTGCCCGCGGCGGGCGGCTTGAGCGTCAAAATGCCGCGATAACCGATAATAGAGACGCGTCGTTCCTTCCCCACAGACTCCGACGGGACGTCTTTCCCGTCGGAGTTTTTTTATGGCGCGGAGCCTCAATAAAAAGACGTTGTCTAAGAAAAGGCTCTCTGGTATAATGACGACGGACCGATTGGCTCGAGACCGTCGCTAAAATTCTAAAGCTTGACAGCCGCGCGTATTTGCGAAATCTTTACAGTCGGTTTATTTGTTACAACTGCAAACTCGAAAAACGGAAAAATCTACAAAATTTACCGAATTTCATTGATTTTTAATCTGCGTAATATAGAATACGAGGGAGTTTTGGTAAAGTTAAAAAGAATTATGCAGGGCGTAGAGGCGAACGAAAATCGCAAAGGCGCAGGCAAAGGAACGTCGGGACTCGCGTTAGCGCTCGGCGTAGGGCTTGTCGTCGGCGCGATTCTCGGCGCGTCGACGCTGAACGCGGGCGCGCAGAATCCGAATTTGTACGGCGATCCGAGCGGTTCGACCAACTTACGCGAGGCGTATGAGCTCAACGCGGCGCCCCGAGTGTCGGCGGGGCCAAACGGACAGGCGCGTTTCTCGCGTCCTCTTGAGGTTCCGCCTCTTTACGCGTTCGATTCTCCGCTCGACGAGACGGGACGTCAAATTATTCTGGTGGACTCCGAGATGAAGCGCATTTGCGTTTATTGGATCCGTCAGCGCGGTTCAAACAGCACGATCGAGCTCGTCGCGACGCGCGCGTATGAACTCGATTTAAAACTAGAGAATTTTAACGGCGAGGGTCTGACGCCCGGTCAAATTCGCGAGCAGCTCAACGGCGAATGAGACCGGCTTAGGGGTCTCGCGGCAGTAATAAACGCTAAAATAATCATAAACGCAGATTTTCACAAAAAACTTATTTTGTCGAAGTCTGCGGACGAAAGTTATTGAAGCGGTCTTTTTCGATTTATTCGGACGGGTCGCGACGAAGGTACGGGAAAGCGGCGCTCGCGGCGCGATCGCCACGCTCTTTTGACCTCGGTCAGCCCCTATAGTTAGGCATATTCAGGAACGTTCGCTATGTACTATAACCTCGCAAAAACCGCAGAACTCTTAGGACTCAATACGGGCGACGTGAACCGCCTTCGCGAACAGGGTAAGCTTCGCGCGTTTAAGGACGGCCCCGACTGGAAATTCCGCAAAGAGGAAGTCGAGCAGTATCTCACGAAGATGATTAAAGAACGTTCCGCGCAAAACAGCGACGACGGGCTGCTCGCGTCCGAAGACGACGACGATAAAACGGCGTTTGCCGTCGATTCCTCCGCGTTTGACGCGATGTTCGACCAGGCAGGCGACGATCTCCAGGTTTCCGCGAACAACGACGACTTGGTCGTAAACGACGATAACGACGATCTTCAACTTGCGCCGGCGGACGACGACGATTTCAAAATTGTCGACGACGACGACGAACTTAAGCTTGCTCCTGAGGAAGCGCCGGAAGACGCGCTCGTTAAGGAAGGCGACTCGCCTCTTACGAGCGAAGATTCCGCGCTTGCCGAGGATCTCGCGGCGGTCGATCTCACCAGCGCCTCCGGCTCGGGATCCGGCGACGGCCTCACGCTCGGTAGCGACAGCGGTCTTTCTCTGCTCGACGACGTCGGCGGTTCAAACATCGACCTTGCGGGCGACGGCGACGACCTGATTCTCGGCGGAAGCTCAGGGTCCGGCTCCGGCGACGGAATGAGCCTTGGCAGCGACAGCGGACTTTCTCTTATGGACGACGCGGAAGGCGGGTTTGAGCTCGACGCGGCCGTTTCCGAACAGGGCGGTCTTGACCTTGCGCCTCAAAAGGACGACGAAGACGACAGCGTATTCGCGCTCGCCGGTGAAAACGACGCTTCCGGACCTCAAATTCTTAACCTCGATCAAAACGCCGATTCCGAAGCGCCGACCGAACTCGCCGCCGAAGAAAGCGTCTTTGAACTTTCCTCGCAGACGACAGACGCGCCGCAGAGTTCCGAATCGATGAGTTCCTCCGTATTCATGACGGAAGACGCTCCGTCGGAAACGGCGAACCCCTTCCTTACCGACGACTCGTCCGAAGGCGAAAGCGATATTTTCGCGCTTGCCGGCGAGCCGGACGCGCCCGCGACCTCCGGCGTCGACGACAGCGCGTCGAATTCGATCGACGTTCTGGACGACGCTTCAACCGAAACGGTTGAAAATCCGTTCATGAGCGACGAATCGACCGATTCGCCCTTCGGCGATTCTACGAGCGACATGGCCTTCACGCCCAGTTCCGACTCGTCTCCCTTCGGCGGCGACGCGGGCGGCGATTTCGGAAGTTCCAGCGACTTCGGCGACGCCAGCGGCTTCAGCGACTCGTCCGATTTCGGCGGCGCGACTTTCTCCGAAAACGAAACGGCGCCGGCGGCGTCTGGCGTTTCGTCGATGCAGTTTACGGGCAAGGATTTGATCTTCTTGGTTCCGTGCCTCATTTTCCTCCTTCTCGCGACGATCGGCGCGCTCGAACTGTGCCGTACGATTTGGAGCTATCAAGAGGGAACCTTCGACATTGGCGGCCCGCTCCTCGAGGCGATCGCGAAGATGGTCAAATTGATGTGATTCTATCGCGCGCATGAAGTAATAGACGACGAAAACGCCGGGTTGACGCAATCCGGCGTTTCTTTTTTCGCATAAACGTCGGATCTCGCCGCGGCGGCGAGATTTCAGTCGTTACGGCGCTCGCCCTTGCGCGTAACGACGAACAGGATAAAATGATGCGGGTTTGTCGTCGAAGAAGGACGACAAAGCGCGCAAGTCTCTGTTCTTGTGGTTTGGCGCTTTCACGCGCTCAAGGAGAAAGACGATGAAGACCTACGACGCGGCGATCGTCGGCGCCGGAATGTCGGGGCTGGCGGCGGGAATCCGCTTGGCTCAGTATGACCGCAACGTATGTATTCTTGAGAAGCACAGTATTTTCGGCGGGCTGAACTCTTTCTATCGCCGCAACGGTCGGAACTACGACGTCGGACTTCACGCGATGACGAACTACGTTCCCAAAGGGTCGCGAGTCGGTCCATTGGCGCGCATCATCCGTCATCTAAAGATTTCATGGGACGAATTGGGGCTCGTCGAACAGAACGGCTCGTCGATCGCGTTTCCTGGGGTCGAACTGAACTTTACCAACGATTTCGAGCGATTTGAAACGGAAATCGCCGAAAAATTTCCCGCGCAAATCGACGGATTCCGCCGCATGGTCGCGGGGCTGGCGGACTACAATCAACTCGGACTCGGCGTTTCCGGCGGTTCGGCGCGAGAATACGTTTCGGGCTTTATCTCCGATCCTCGGCTCGTCGATATGATCTTCTGTCCCCTCCTCTATTACGGCGGCGCGCGCGAGCAGGATATGGAGTTCGGTCAGTTCTGCGTGATGTTCCGCTCGATCTTTCTCGAGGGGTTCGCGCGTCCTTTCGACGGCGTGCGGCATATCCTTTTCAAGCTCGTCAAACGATTTAAGAGTCTCGGAGGCGAAATTCGCCTTAACGCGGGGGTCAAGAGATTCGTTCACAACGAGCGCGACGAAGTCGATCATATCGAACTTGAGAACGGCGAGGAAATTCGCGCGAAGAATTATCTTTCATCGGCGGGCTGGCCGGAAACGATGAACCTTTGCGGGATGGGCGAAAAGGTTTCGGACAAAGAAATCGGCAAGCTCGGCTTCGTCGAAACGATCAGCGTCCTCGACAAATCGCCGAAGAAAATGGGACACGATAAGACGATCGTTTTCTTCAACGATTCGGATCGTTTTTCATATCGCAACCCCGACTCCCTCGTCGATCTCCGCAGCGGCGTCATCTGCGCCCCGAGCAACTTCGCGTACAACAAGCCGTTTGAAGAGAATATGATCCGCATCACGGCGCTGGCGAATTACGATCTCTGGCGTAAACTCTCGCCGGAAGAATACCGTCGTCAGAAGCTTTTACAGTATGAAAAGACCCTTGAATCGGCGGCGCGTTTCGTGCCGGAATTCCGCAGTTCCGTGATCGACGTCGACATGTTCACGCCCCTCACGATCCGTCGTTTTACAGGTCGGGAACGCGGCGCAATCTACGGGGCGGCGGAAAAACGCTACGACGGGCTCACGCCGCTGCGCAATCTCTTCATCTGCGGCGCGGATCAGGGAATGGTCGGAATCGTCGGCGCGATGGTGAGCGGGCTCGTCGTCGCCAACACGCGCGTATTGAACACGTGAGCGACGACAGTTTATAGGTTTAGGCGAACGTCCGAAATTCTCGCGGAAAGCGTCGAGTTTCGGACGTTTTCGTTTTCTTGGTCGCGAATCATAAAAATAACGGAAAAATATCCGACGCGACTCGCGCCGCGCCCGAGGATTTTGTATAATGCGTGGAAAATAAGCCGATTCGACGCGATTTGCGTCGGCGCGGCGTAAGAGCATTAATTGGGAGAATTCTATGAAAATCGAATTGAAGCGGAAACTTGCGAGCCTAACCGTCGCGACGTGCATGGCGCTCGCGTCGTTCTTTGCCGTTATGAACGCGAGCCCGGCGTTCGCGCAGTCCGTCGATCCTGCGACCGTCGCCGCGCTGCCGCAAGGTTTTGCGGACGACCTCGCTCCGAACGCGGTGCAAGACCAGCGCGTGCGGCAGTATCTGTATCCGAAGCGAATCGTCTGGACGTCGGAAACGGGCGTTAAGAACGTGGAGAAACTCTTAGAGCCGGTTTTGGGCCAGACGTCGACGTCGATTATGGGCGACGAGAATCAGGCGTGCGTTCTCTCAAAGGGCGGCGCGATTCTCTTCGATTTCGGGTGCGAAATTCACGGCTCCTTCCGCGTCGAGGCGCGCGACCTTAAGCCCGGAAAATCGAGCGTCGGCAAGACGGTCAAGCTCCGCGTTCGATTCGGCGAATCGGTCGACGAAGCCAATTCGACGGTCGGCGAAAAGGGCGCGATTAACGAACATTCGACGCGCGATCAAGTGATCGAGGTTCCGTGGCTCGGCGCCGTCGAATGCGGCGAATCCGCGTTCCGCTTCGTCCGCGTCGATCTTGTCGACGACGACGCGAAGCTCATTTTCGACTCCGCGCGCGCGATCTTCATCTATCGCGACATGCCGCGCCTGGGTCAGTTCAAATCCTCCGACGAACGCCTCAACAAGGTCTGGGACGTCGCGGCGCGCACCGTCCATCTGACGATGCAGCAGTACGTCTTCGAAGGCGCGAAACGCGACCGGCTCGTATGGTACGGCGACTTCACGCCCCAGACGATGACCGCGCTCCGCGTTTTCGGCGACTCCAAAGTCCTGCGCGACACGCTCGGTCGCTACGCCCGCGAAACGTGGCCTCTCCCGAAGTGGATGAACGGCATGCCGAACTACTCGCTCTGGTGGCTCATTACGATCGGCGACGAATACCGTCATACGGGCGACAAAGAGATCGTTCTTGAGCAGTGGGATTATGTGAAGGGGCTCGTCGATCAGCTCCTGCCCTATATCGGCAAAGACGGACACGCTCAGTTCCCGAGCCCGTTCTTAGACTGGCCGACGAACGACAAGCCCGCCGCGTTGGACGCGGGCACGCACGCGACGTTCGCGCTCGCGTTTGACCGGGTCGCGGAGATGGCGGCGATCGTCGGCGACGCGAAGACGGAAAAGCTCGCGAAGGAGACGGCGGCGAAAGTTCGTTCGTTCCGTCCTTCAAACGCGAAGAACAAGCAGGCGGCGGCGCTCCTCGCGCTCGCGGGAATTGAGCGCGACGGCGAAGACAACGTCGCGACGGTCGCGAAGAACGGCGCGGAAGGGTTCTCCACGTTCTACGGATATTATATGCTCGAAGCGCTTTCGGTCGGCGGTCAGGATCAGGTCGCGATCGACGTCTGCCGCGACTATTGGGGCGCGATGATCGACGTCGGCGCGACGACCTTTTGGGAAGACTTCGACCTCAAATGGCTCGAAAACGCCGGACGCATCGACGAAGCGACCCCGGAAGGACTCGAGAGTCTCCACGGCGACCGCGGCGCATACTGCTACATCGGGCTACGTCATTCGCTGTGCCACGGCTGGGCGTCGGGACCCGCCGCGTGGATGAGCGCCCACGTCCTCGGCGTCACGCCGATCGAGCCGGGCTTCAAGAAGGCGCGCGTCAAGCCGTTCCTCGGCGACCTCGAATGGGTCGAAGGAACCGTCCCCACCCCGTTCGGCGTCATTAAAGTCCGCGCCGAAAAGCAGAAAGACGGCTCGATCAAGACGAAAGTCGAAGCTCCGAAAGAAGTTGAGATCGTCGAAGAGTAATCGCGCAACGTTAACGCGACTTCTCATGATACACGAATAAGCGACAGGCGCCGCCGGATTTATCAAGTTCCGGCGGCGTTTGTCTATTCTCAGTCAAGTCGAATTCGCCAATCGTCGTTATTTCTTGAGTTCTTCTAAAAGGAGACGACGTCTCACGCCAACGTCGAAGCCGAATAACATACCGCTCAACATTGGCGAATTGTCTGGCTGAACCAGCGTAAAAGCCGGCGCGTCGTAGTATTTAGATTCCTACTGTTTTGATAAAAATTTAAAAAATTTCTCACTCTTCTCTCTCTTACTTGCCGATAAACGTTGCGTAGCAAGGATGCGATCCCACACAAATTCTTTCCTACGCCGTTCCCACATAAAGTATTTACATAACTCGCTTGAACGGGACAAACGTTGTTTGCTTCACGGGTCGCGTCAATTTCTTTTTGCGCCAAGTTCCTTAAACGGCCAAGCGCTAATTGTCGGACGTCGTCAATGAAAGAGCGAGGAGCCAAATTCGGAAAGAAAGGATTCTTTCAGTGAAGAAGTTCGATTTGATTAGAGGCGCGGCAGGTCTTAGCGTCGCGCTGTGCATGGGCGCTTATTTGCCGTCCTCTGTCGTTTGGGGTCAGACGGTCGCGGGTCCTTATGCGGCGCCGTCGCCCGTCGTCTATCAGGGGGAATATGTAGACTTCGAGGAAGTCGAGGTCGCTCAGGGGACGGCGACGCCGCAATCCGCCGATTCTCTCGTCGCGTTCCAGCTACAACTCGAAGAACTGCAGAAACAAACGGAGTCATTAAGATCGGAACTCGACGCCGAAAAGAAGAAGAACGAAAAGAAATTGAACTCGCCCTTCAGCATGAAAGTGGGCGCGCAGGTTCGGTTCGACGGAGTGTATATTCGGAAAACGCGGC
>Ga0256407_10006514_pt1 | contig 17972 bp, 11 predicted proteins | sample RumenRJG_04DNA_FD_193489 | JGI IMG/M metagenome (GOLD analysis project Ga0256407, IMG submission 193489) | Bovine rumen microbial communities from Lethbridge, Alberta, Canada - RJG_04 | ecosystem: Host-associated > Mammals > Digestive system > Stomach > Rumen | place: Canada: Alberta...
AAAAAAAAAAAAAAAAGAAAAAGAAAAAAAAGAAGAAAAAAAAGAAGAAAAAAAAAAAGAAGAAGAAGATGAAGAAGAGAAAAAAGAAAAAGAATTAGAAAAGCAAACAAGAAACGTCTTAAAAAAAATAAAAAATTACACATTAATGCCAAAACAAACAAAAACAAATAACAACGATGATGACCCAGAAGAAAGAATAAAAGAATTGGAAAATGGCAACAAATCTCGTACTCCATGGAAGCATTTAACTCATGGAGGATTAAAAAATATTCAATTAATTCTTCAAAAAGAAAAAATAATAAAAATAAGTAAAGAAAAAGTAACAGACTATTATCAAATATTAGATGATTTAGGTCATGGAACATATGGTAAAGTAAAAAAAGTTTTACATAAGCAATTAGGTGAATTTAGAGCAATGAAAATTGTAAATAAAAAATTACATTCAAGTCACAATGAAATAGAAATACTAAGAAAAATATCTCATCCAAATATAGTAAATATATTTGAAATATTTGAAGATAAAAAAAATAATTATATAATGAGTGAATTTTGTGAAGGTGGAGAATTATTTACTGCAATATCAGAAAGAGGTTTCTTTAATGAATATGAAGCAAGTAGAATAATGAAACAATTATTAGAAACAATAAATTATTTACATTCAATAAATATAATTCATAGAGATATTAAACCAGAAAATATAATGTTAATGCAAAATGGTAAAGATTTAAAAGTAATTGATTTTGGTACAGCAATTGAATTACCAAAAAGGAAAAAATTAACAAAATTAATAGGAACATCATATTATTTAGCACCAGAAGTTATAAATCATAATTATGATGAAAAATGTGATATTTGGTCAGCTGGGATAATATTACATATTTTATTATGTGGTTATCCACCTTTTAATGGTCCTTCAAATAATGCTATTTATAGTGCTATTCAACATAGTAAATTATTATTTAAAAGAGAAAATTGGGTTAATATTTCAAAAGAAGCTATTAGATTAGTTAAAAAAATGCTTGATAAAAATCCTAGAAAAAGACCTTCTGCTGAAGAATGTTTAAAAGATTTTTGGTTTGAAAAATTATCTTTTCATGGTGAAGATAATAATGGTATTGGTAAAAAAAATAAAGTTGAAATTATTGAAAGAATGGCACAATTTGTTCAACAAAATAAATTTAAACAAGCAGTTCTTCAATTTATATCTACACAATTTAATTTGAAAAAAGAAGAAGAAAATTTAAAACAAATTTTTAAAACATTTGATAAAGAAAATAAAGGAGTAATTTCTAAAAAAGATTTTGAAGAACAAATTGATAATATTTATGGTGGTGTTATTAGTCAAGAAATTACACATGTGTTTTTTAGTCATTTAGATTTGGATAATTCAGGAGAAATTTCTTATAATGAATTTTTAACTTCTGTTATTGATTCACAGAAAATTTTAACTGAAGATAGATTAAGAAAAGCTTTTGATATGTTTGATAAAGATGGTAGTGGAGCTATAGATCTTGATGAAATTAAAGTTTATTTTGGTGGAAATGATAAAACTTGGAAAAAAGTTTTAAAGGATATTGATTTAAATGGTGATGGACAAGTTGATTTTGAAGAATTTAAAAAAATGATGATTGGGATTGATCCTGGGGATATTGTAGCTGATAATACTGTTGGAAAGGATTAATTTCTTTTTTAGTCTTATGTAAATGTTATTTATGATTTAATCTTTATAAAATATCATTCATCTTATGATATATTTTTATTGTTATAAAATTATTTTTTATTGTTAATTTTATTTGGATTATTTGTTTATAATGTGAGATATAATTTTTTATTAAAAGATTTTTAATTTTTAATAAAAATTTTTTAATAATTTTTTAATATAGTTAATAATTTATTTTAATAGAATATATTTCATTTGATAAGATTATTAATTATAATTCTTATGTTAAAATCATTCTTAATGTGTTTTTAAAAAGAGATTAATAAATATATTTTTTAATATTTTAAAAAAAAAAATTTATTTCTTATTTTAAAAAATTTGTAAATATTAAATAATTAAATATTATTCACCTTTTCCCCAAAAAAAACTTATTTTTCCTTATTTAATACTCCATGTTCAGGATTTAAATAATCAGAACTATATTTTCCTTCAACATCATCAAAAGGAGATAAATAAACTAAAATAGCCCCAGCACAGCAAAAAACACAATATAGAATATAAGGAAGTCTAAAATAAACATGATATAAAGCCAGCATCCAAATTTGAGAAAAAGCACACAAACCCATATAACAAGCAATTTGAAATCCAGAACCTAAATCTTTAGTTTTGGCTTTGTGAAAATCTATTAAATGAGATACTAAAATATTTGCACCTATAAAAGTTACAGAAGTATAAATTCCAATTAACCAACTGAATGTTGCTTTAATAAAAATTGCGAAAAAGGTTACTAAAGCAGCAAGAACAAAACAAACCATTAAAAAGAGTTTTTTTGTTAGAATTTTTAATAGAATTAAAAATGCTGCTGCAATTGAAAAAATTAATGAAATTAAATAAATTAAAACTTGACTTTTAACAACTCTATTATAAACATTTTCTTTATTTCTATATAATCTTGCTTTAGTATTTGGAGTTAATATTAAAATTCCATAATAAGCTCCTGCTAAAATTAATATTGAAAGATATAATACAATACTGGAAGAAGCATTATTTTTAACTGAATCAAAAGTAGATAAAGAAGAATTATATAAACTTGAATTATAAATATCATTTTGAATTGTCTTTTGTTCATCATCAGATAATTCAGTATCTTTATTTATACTTTTTAATATAATAAAAGCATTATCTTTATCACCATTTAAAATTAAATTAGAAGGACTATCATATATAGTAAAGAAATTAAGTAATGCAGCACAGACTGGTAAAAATAAATAAATTGCCAATAATCCTCTTAATCTTTTTCTTTCATAATTAGGCATAACCCACCATCCTAATAAAGCATCAACAAAACAACCTAATTGATAAATTGCCCAAAGTAAAGCAATATAAAAATTTCTATTTTTATTTGATCTATATTCAGAAAAAATATTAATAATTATAACAACATAAGCACCTAATAAAAATCCCATTAAAAATCTAAAAATGAATAAAATAACTTTATTTAAAAAAATCATTAATATTAAATGAATAACTGCAATTCCAATTGAGCATATTTTACAAGGGAAAACTCTACCATGAACATTAGTAATATAACCAATAGCAAAAGCACCAATTGCAAATCCAAAAAAAATTGAAGAAGCACAAAATTCTTCAAATACATTTCCATAGTTCATTTTATTTTTATAGGGTATTAGGAGAAATATATATAAATTCATTTCCATTCCTGTTAAAAATATTGCTATTGCTGCATTTAATAATGAAAGAAGAGGAAAATAGGAAAATTCTGATTCTGTGATTAGTTTATCTACTGTTATTGTTGCAGTTGTTTTATCTACTGATGAATAGTTTTCTTTTTCCATGTTTTTCCTTTATTTGTTTTTTTTTTATTTTATATATATTTTTTAAAATTTATAATTTTTGGATAACAATATTTCCTTTTTGGATACACAAATTTTTTATTTTTATATGTAAATATTTATTTTTATAATTTTTAATTAATTATTTTAATTTTCCTATATTTTTATTTTTCATCTAATTTATAAATGAAAGTTAAAATCAAAAGGAAGATAATATGGACATTATATTGTATTGAAATATTTTCAATAATAATTATAATAATTTTAAATATAATTGAGATTTTATTTAATCCTTTTAAAAATGGGAATTATTTAAATTTAATTAAGAATTGGAAAAAGAATCCAATTCCATCAATATCAATTTCTAAATCATTAAATGAAAATAATTTAATTTCTTTATTTGATTTTAAAGGAACTCCGAATTATAAACAACAAAAATTATATAAATGGTCGAATAAAAATTTTGCAATGACAATAAATGAAAATAAAAATTTAGATTATATTGATTTTTTATTAAATTACAATCATGTTATAAAAGAATTAAAACAAAATAAAGAATTGAATGAAAAATCATATAATTATTCATTATTATTTAATAAAAATTATTATAATTTATATGTTGATAATTTAAATAAAATATTTTCTAATTCGAAATATAAAATTTGTGGAACAGATTTAAGTGGAAATTATATTATTTATGAAAAAGAAAAATCATGTCCAATAAATTATATTTCTATTGGAATAACAGAACCAAATGTAAATTTTTCTTATAATACTTATAAAATTGATGAATATAAAAAATTATTTATATCTAATCAAAATATTTTAGGAAATATTGTTATAGACCTTAAAATAAATAATATTGAAATTTGTTGTAACTCATATAAATCAGATAATTTACAAATTTTAATTAATTCATATAAACATAAAAATAAGATTTGTGAAGATGAAAATGATGATTTAACCTATTCTATTTTTGACACTGATATGATTTCAAATTTTCTTTCTTCTAATAATATTAATCTTAATGATGGAGAATATTTTACTTCAGGTAAAATTAATTTATATTATAGAACATATTTTAGTATAAGAATATATAATAATGATTTATTTGATGAACACAAATTAAATTTATTTCTCAAATCTGAAAATTTAATTAAATTATTGTATATTATTAAATTGATATTAAATATTTTTATTTTGATAATATTATGTATTTCAATTGTTTTATTTTTACAATATATAAAATATTGCTATATTATTCCAATATATTTTCTTCTTTTAATAATGGATTCATTAATTATTATAAATATCTTTATATTAATATTAACCTATTACATATATAAAACTAATGAAAATATATTAAAAAAAGTTGACATAAACAATATAATTTTGAATAATTTTAGAAGTAAATATTACATAATAATCAGAAATATAACAATAATATTCAATTTAATAATGATATTGATTGAGATTATTCAAAAAATATTGAATAATATAAAATATAAATTAGTATATCCACAATCTTCTCATAATATTACAACAAATCTTAAATTTCCAAAACTCTCTACAAATATAAATTTAGGAGATTCACAATTACCTATTGATATCAAAAAAGATTTTTTAAAAATTAATAATTACATCAAAACAAAAGATTTTTCACTAAATAATTCAAATAAACTTAATTAAAAAAAACAATTTTTAAAAATCTTTTTCTAAAATTAAAATGTAATATAAATTTAAATAAATAATATAAAAAATTTAAAATAATTAATTTCCATTCAAAGATGGAGAATTATTATTTTCAAAATCAATTATATTTTTTTTATGTTTAATCATATATTCATAACCATTTTTTTCTAAATCAAAATTAGTTTCAAAAGTATAAGTATATGCTAATACTTTTCTTTGTTCTTCATTAAAGAAATTTTTTGTCATAATATTAAGTGTGTTTTCAGATTTAAGATAATGAACAATATCTAATAAAAATTGAATTTCTTTAAAATTATCATTTACCTTTTTTATAGTTTTACATAGATTTTTTTTACAAAGAAAATCAGACCAAAAATTTGGAACTTTAATAATTCTTACCCTCGTTTTTGGCAATGATATATTTTGTAATCTTCTAATTGATGATTGTTTTGATAAAATAATTGTACTTTGCTTTTTTATATCTAATAAATCATTATTATTTGATAATGATTTCCTTGAATTATGATTATAAAAAAATGATTTTTTTCTTAAATCTTTATTTTCATTAACTAATGAAGGTGGTAATAAAAAATTATTTGTTTTTTTTTCATGTGATTGATTTATTTCATTTTTTATTGAATTATTATTAATTTGTAGATTTAAATCTGGAGATAAATAAGTTTGTCTTTTAAAATTTTGATTAATTTTTTTATTTGATTCTTTTTTATTAATTAAAGAGTTATCAATACTTATTCCACTTACACTTGATAATTTAAATTTTTTTGAAGATGAAATTTCATTTTTGATATTTAAATATTTTTCTCTTACTTCTTTTAATCTAATTTCACTTTCATCCAAATTAAAAAATTCTAAAATATAATTTTTATAAAGAGTCATTCTTATAAAATAAATTGAATATTCACCAATTAATAATATCATTTTTAACATACCACCAAAATTTGAAAAAATAGTTTGAAGTTTTATATATGATCTTTCATGAATTTCTCTTTTAGAAGAAAGTCTTAATGTTAATGATAAAAAATGATCTGATTGTCTATGATCAATATTAGTTTGTAAATAATCATAAACTACAAAATTTAACATATTTTTTTTAGTAAAAAAATATCCTATATCTGTAATAATTTCAATATTTTTAAAATATAAAAAAATTTCTTCAAAATATTGAATAGAAAAACCACTATATACATTTTTTCCATATATTCTATATGGATCAATATATTGTTTAGGAACAATATTATAATCAGTCATAAACATTCCTAAAAAACCTCCTGATAAATATTCATTTATTTCATTTAAAGGTTTACAAGTGAAATTATTTTCAGTTGAATTTACACATTTTGAAAAATTTAATCTTATAAAACTATATATTTCTTTTTTAAATTCACCTTCAAATTGATAAATACTCTTATTTAGACAATATATATTATTCAAAGGTAAATATTTAAAATATTCAGGAATAATTTCAAATTTATATTGACTACATTTAATTATATCAATGTTTTCTATATATATTTCACTTGAATCATTATTAGTTAAAATAATTTTAGTTTGAACTGCAGTTACATTATATATAGTATCATCAATATAACTTTCATATTCTTGATTTTGAAGACTAAAAGCAAATGAGAAATTTTCACTTGTTAAATTTACAGATTTAGGAATTTCATCATTATAAATTGAAGATAAAATTGTTGGTTTTGTATGATAAATCATTTGATTTAAAAATATTGAAACATATATTATCATTATTAATATACAGAATAAAGTTAAAATTGCTCCAATTATTGTTTGAAAAGTTTGATATCCACGAATTGTAAATAATGGCTGTACTCCAAATAAATCTAGATATCTAAAATATAAATGTTTTGAATCCATATTTTTATTTTATTTTAATTCATATAAAATTTTTATTCAAAAAAAAATAATTATGTAAATACTTATGATTCATTTTTGAATTTTTATTTGTTGTATATTATTGTATATATTATTTTCAATTCAATTTTATTTTTTTTAAATCAATTTAATATATTGAATCAATTTTATTTATATTATTTAATTATTTGAAAAAATTGGTTTCTAAATAAATAAATAATTCAAATAAAAAATATTTTTCATAAAAAAAAATAATGAATCATAAAAAATATATAATCTACACAAATCATAAAAATTATTTTAATTGATAATTATGTTATTAAAATATTTTGAAAAAATAATATAATAAATCTCAATTAATATTAAAAAATGGCAGAAATATTTGGATGGATTTGCTTTACATTAAATATAATATTTTATTTATCTTTTTTAATACCTTTTTATAAATTAACTAGAGAAAATATAACATTTTTAGAAAGTCCCTTTATTCTTGTATTAATGACTTTCTTAAGTTCTCTATTTAATGGAATATATGGTTTAATAAAAAAATTAGAAATATTTTGGATTTCAAATTTTATTGGTTCTTTCATAACATTTATTTTTATTATAATATTTTTTATATTTATTTCAAATCAAAAATTACTCAAATCACAATTATTTAATATTATTTTTTTAGGAATAATAATATTTATTTTCTATATATCATATACATCAGGTAACATAAATATAATTAAAAATATTGGAATAATATTTAAAAGTTTAATGTATATTTCATTAAATGAGAAGATATATACTGTTTATTATTATTCAAATAAATATCAGCTAATACCAATTTTTTCTGCAATTTGTGGATTGGTTTGTTCTATTTTTTGGTTAATATACTGTATTTTTCCTAATAATAAAAATAATTACAATATTATTCCTTATATTTTTGGAATTATTTTTTCAATTATACAGATTTATTTTTATTATAATTTTTCTAAAAAAGATGTTAACAAAAATGATAAAAAAAGTCTTATTATTTCTGAAATACAATCTTTCCCAAATAATTAATTATTGATTAAACCTATTTAAAAATGTTTTAAAATATTTATATTCAAATATTAAAGATTTCAAAATTATTTAAATATTTAATTAAAACAATAATAATTTTTTTTTATTATATTTAATTTTTATTGAATTTCCCAATAACAAAATAAAATCCAATAAGTTAAAATTTACAATTAAATATCAAAATAAAAAATAAATATTTTCTAAAAATCAAAATAACATATTCTTATATAAAATAATATTATAATAAAAAAATAAGAAAAAAAAATTTTAAATCTAATATCAAAAAATATAATAATAAAAAAATGAAAATATCATCCTTCCTTTTTATAATATTATTCCTCTCAACAAAATCATCAAGTCTCAAAAAAGTATGTCGTTCACCTGAACTCAAAGAAGTTGACTGGTATGTAATAATTTTATTGCCTTTATTATCAACAAATAATAAATTAAAATATCTATATATAGATAATACAATATCACAATTTAAAGAATATACATATAAAGAAAAAAATTTTCCACCATCATTAATAACATCATACACATTAAATAGTAAAGATAATAATTTTAATTATTTTTTCTGGAATGATGATCAAAAATATGAAAATGGTCCTGAATCATCAACTTTCAATGGTGGTCATTCAAAAGGTACTTTAATTTATGATAAAAATTATGGTTCATTTTTATTACATTCATTACCAAGATTTCCAGCTAGAAAAATTGGAAATTATGTTTTAACAAAATTACCTAATAATGCTGGAAAGTATGGACAACATTTTTTATGTATTAGTATTAATAAAAATACTGCTGAAAAAATTGCAGAGACACTTAATTATATAAATGTTTTTGTTAATAAAAGTGTTAAGAAAGATAGAGTTAATTTAATTGAAAATAAATGGGTTAAGGGTCTTATTAAAACTTCTTATAGTTCAAAGTATGATATTTTTTTTTATTTAATTTTTTTTTAGTCTTCCTAAAAATGCAGAAAATAATATTATGAGTATTAAAGGGATTAAATTTACTGTTTTTAGTAAATCTCCTTCTTTTAATGTTATTCCTTTTGATTATAGATTAAGAGATTATTATCAAGATCATTTTTATGTTAGAACTTGGACTAGACCAAAACTTGCTTCTCCTATTTGTGAAAAATATCAAATTAGAAATATATTAAATTTAAATTTTTTAGGGAAATTTATGTTTAAGGAAACTTATGAACATTCTAAATGGGCTGTTTCTGCTAAAAAAAATATTGCTTGTTTTGGAGATTTAAATCATAGTGTTTCTCAAAGTAAAAGAGGTGGGAATATTGTTTGTTTTAATAATAAAAATGTTGCTGATTTTTTAAAAAATGCAATAATATCAAAAGATAAATGTTAATAATAGTTTTTTTTATCTAATCAATTCTTAAAACTTTGATAATTTTTTATTATTAAAAAAATTAATTTTTTACTGGATAGTTTTTTATATTATTATATTAGATTTATATATTTAAAAATTTAATAACTATATAAAATTTGAAATTAATTGTTAAATAAATTATTATAAAAATCTTTCTGTAAAAATATTGTTTATTATACAAAAAGGATATAATATAATATTTAATTTGTATTTTATATAAAAAAATATCCAATATATAAATTATTTCCATGAATCTTTTTTTCAATATTAATAAAAATAGACTATCTTCCTTATTTCCTCACTTAAAATATGACAATAAATTAACAAAAAGCAAAGAAATCGAAATATAAATATATTTTAAAATTCAGCATCCCAAGATGAATCTTCATAAGCAGTATCCTCTAAAAACTTAGCAGGGAAATTATTAAGTTCTTCCAAAATATAATCATCATACTTCATTTTAAACTGGTCTAACTGAATTTCACTTAAATTAGGAACATCAGGTATAAAAGGAGGTTTTAATTTTTTATTTAACAAATCATTCCAATTAAACTTATCAAAAACTTTTAATTTTTTAATTTTATTAAAATCACAAATCCTTTTTTCTACTTTTTTACAAAGTAACCCATCAATTAAAATATTAATATTTTTAAAACTAGAATTATTAACAGGATAAGTAAATCCAGAACTATACATAATATCATGATAAATTTCCATAACATCTTTAGAATGACCACCAAAAGGATAACATTTATAAACCATTTCATAAATAACAACACCAAGTGACCAATAATCACATGAAAAAGAATATCCTTGTCCAAGTAAAATTTCAGGTGATAAATAATGAGGAGTTCCAATTACTGTACTTGTAAAATCCATTATAAATTTTGCAGTTCCAAAATCTATTAATTTAATATAACCTTTTGATGTTATCATTATATTACTTGGTTTTATATCTCTGTGTACTATATTTTGTTTATGTAAATATTCTATTGCTAAAAGTATACTTGCTATATAAAAACGAGTATCTTTTATTGATAATTCTATATTTTTCATTAAGTGACTCATTGTTACTCCATTTATGTATTCAATTAAGAAAAATACAAAAAAATCGTTTTTGAAACTTTTTACCATTTTTCCTATAAAAGGATGATCTAATGCTAATAATATTCTCCTTTCTGAAATTATATATTCTGCTATTTTTCTTTTTAAATTTGCATCATGTTTTAATATTGCTTTAATTGCAAATATATATTCATTATTATGTACTAATGATACACTACCAAATTGTCCCATTCCTAAATGTTTCATATAAAATAAATTTTCAAATTTAATCATATCATTTTGTAATGAATTTGCTTTTTTAATTAAATCCTTTGTAATATCATTTTTTAAAAAAATATTAAAATATTCTTTTGGAATGAGATAACAAGTTGAATTTGATATTGCAACAACTGTTGCAGTTCTTTTTTTATTTTCACCAATTAAACTTAATTGACCAAAAAAACTTCCTTTTTCTAAATCTCTTAATCTTTTCCCATTTCTTGATACTGTAACACTTCCTTTAAATAATATATAAAAATAATCTGAATCAGTTCCTTCTTTTATTATTTCTTGTCCTTGAATATATTTTTCTGTTTTAAAATGATTTGATATTATTTTTAATTCATTTTCTGTTAAATAACTTAATAAAGGAACTTTCTTTAATTTTTTTACTGTTGTTTTTATATTATTTGCATTTTTTTTGTATTCTTCTCCTAATGTTTCTTCAATATCTTCTAAATTTGCTTCTATTGAAGTTACATCTGGGAATGCTATTAAATTATTTGGAATATCTGTTTGGTTTTTAATTATATCTTCTCCTATTAAATCTCCAGATTTATATTGAATTTCTCTTGTTTTTTCATCTATGAAATTACCTTCTATAATTATAATTATTCGTTTTCTTGATAAACTTTTTTGTTCTAAATTTTCATTGATTTTTTCTTTTTTTTTATATCTAACAATTTTGAAGAAATCATATAAATCATTTATATTTTCTTCATTTATAATATCATGTAAATGTAAATTATGTTCTACAACAGACTTATATATAGAAAATAATATTATATCTACATAATTTTCTCCAATACTATCAATTATATCTTCTCTTGTAATTTCAAATATTAATGTATCATCTTCACCAATTATAACATCTAAAGTTCTTTCTTGTTCTAAAATTAAAGCCAACATTCCAACAATACTATTTTGTTTTAAAACTCTAATTACATTATTATCTAAACAACAATTAACAAAACCTTTTTTAATTAAATATAAAGATTTATTATTTTTATCACCTTTTTTAATAATAACTTGATTTTTTTTATAAGGTATTAACTCCATTTTCTTAGCAATATTATGTTTAATAATAGAATCCAAAGTTTTAAAAATAATAATATTATTCAAAAATTCATATCTATCTTTTAAATTAAGATTAATAATAGTTTCTTTTATTTCAACAAATTTCTCAGAATCCAAAACTAAAACTTCAGAATCACTTAAACTTAAAAGTGAATGTTTAACAGTATTAATAATATTATTAGACATTAAAGTATCAACTCCAATATATTCCCATTCTTTATAAATTTTAGGAGCTTGAATATCAGGATTTTTTATATCATTATACATTTCAAAACTACCTTTAATAATAATATAAAAAAATGAATTTTGACTTCCTTTAAGATATAAATATTCACCTTTTGGAACATGTAATAAAGCTAAACTTTCAAGAACTAAATTTAATAAGGAATCAGGTACTGAATCAAATATAAATAATTTTCTAAAAATTTCCTTTATTTTTTCTTCTTCTTCATCACTTAATTCTCTATTTAAATTTTTTGTTATTTCTTTATCATTTTGTGCAAGATATGAATTTGCTCTTTGATTATTTATTTTTGATTCTTTTTCAGTTTTATCTATTTGTTGAGTTATATTTCTATTTGAAAGATTATTATTATTTTGTGGTATTGAAAATATCGATAATCTACTTTTTTTAGTTTGTTGTTTTTTTATTGTTTCAGTTGAATTGATATGATGAAATTTTTTTTTATTTTCTTCATTTAATACATTTTTTACTTTTACTTTTAAATCATCATCTGGTTGATTTGCAGAAATGTCTTTTTTTAATTGTAATTGTGATGCTACAACTTTTTGAAATGATAATGATTTTCTTATATCATCTATATTTTTATGATTATTTATATTTTTTTCTATATCTTGTCTTTGTTTCATTTTTTTTTTCATTAAAGCTTTTTCTTTTTCTTTTTCTGTTTCTATTGTCTAATCTATGATTAAATAATTTAATTAATTACACATGAAGATATTCCCATTTTTTTTGAATGAAATGTTTGTAAATTTGTATTATTATTTGTTGTAGGAATGTCATCTGACTTAATTTCAGTTAAAGGCTCTATATTATTTATTTTAATATTTACTTTGATTATTATAACAACATACTCCCATCAATTTATTTTAAAATATTTATTTCATAAGTAATTTTAATTATTATTTTTTATGATAATAATTAAAAACCATTGATTTAATTTTATCCAATTTACATTAATAAAATATCATTCATTAAAAATATTATATTTAAATTATAAGATTGTTTTAAATTACATATATTAAATAGTAAATATAGTATTTAAAAAGCTAATTATAAAAATATTTAAAATAAAATAAATAAATAAAAAATATAATCATATTAAAAATGTCACAAAATTATTCAATTCTCGATCTAGGGAAAGAATTAAAAATTGCAAGGTAAAAAAATATTTACATAAAAAAATAGAGAACATGCAATATTAGGATTTTACAATAGAGCAATAGACAAATACAAAATATGCATTCCAATAATACGAGGTCGAATCTTAGAAATAAGTGATTATATGGTAAAAGAAAAATGGAAAAAAGTAGAAGATAACATAAATCAAGAAATGCAAACAATAATTCAAATTCAAAAATATTGTGAAACTTTCAATAAAGTTTATTCTGATTCCAGTCAACAAAAAGCAGAAAATTTAGAAGGTGTAAATTTAGGAGGAATGAATGATGATCCAAAAGCAGCTCAATTAGCAAAAGATGCTGATTTACTTCGTCAAATTCAAGGAGGACCACCTCCAGAAAAAAATTATAAAGCAAAACAAAGTAATGATGCCCAAGATATATTAAATAATATAAACTATGCCAAAAATATAAGTAATCAAGTCCAAAATCAAATAGATAACATTCAACAAAATTATAATAATAATAGAAGAAAAGAAGAACCAAGTGGAGGATATAATAATATTTTAAATGCTTTAGATAATGTTAATATTAATAAACCATCAAGACAAGTTCAACAACCTCAACAAAGAAATCAAGGTGGTGGTTCTAATAATAATAGACCAGTACCTGGAAATAAATATCAAAGAGTTAATCCAATGAATCAAATTAATAATGCTTTAAATAATTATCAACCTAGTAAGAAAATGTATGATAAATATGGGAAATTAGCTAATTATGGTCCTGATGGTTATTATAAAGGAGGTGGTGGTGGTGGAAATTATGGTCAAAAAAGTGGTGGTGATAAAAAAGGTGGAAGTGATAGTAAAAGTGCTTTTTTACTTAATCATTATCCTGATGGTAATGGTCCAGATGCTGAATTAATTGAAATGCTTGAGAGAGAAGTTGTTGATACTAATCCACAAGTTAAATTTGAAGATATTGCTGAGTTAGATGGTGCTAAAAAAACACTTCAAGAAGCTGTTTTATTACCTCTTTTAATACCAGATTATTTTAAAGGTATTAGACGTCCTTGGAGAGGTGTCCTTTTATATGGTCCACCTGGAACTGGTAAAACTATGTTAGCTAAAGCTTTGGCTACACAAGGTAAAACTACATTTTTTAATGTACATTCATCATCTTTTGCAAGTAAATGGCGTGGTGAAAGTGAGAAATTAGTACGTATATTATTTGAAATGGCACGTTTCTATGCACCAACAACAATATTTATTGATGAAGTAGATTCTTTATGTTCAAAAAGAGGAGAAGGTGGTGAAGGTGAAGGTTCACGTAGAGTTAAATCAGAATTCCTTGTTCAAATGGAAGGAGTAAATTCAAATACATCAGCATCAGCAAATGAGCAACAAAGTCCAGAAGAAAAACGTAAAAATGTAACAGTAATGGCAGCAACAAATCGTCCATGGGATTTAGATGATGCACTTCGTAGAAGATTTGAAAAAAGAGTTTATATACCACTTCCAAATGTTAAAGGAAGAGAACAATTATTTAATTTAAATTTAAGGAAAATTAATGTAGCTAAAGATTTAGATATGGATAAATTAGTTAAAGCAACTGATGGTTATTCAGGTGCTGATATTGCTAATGTTTGTAGGGAAGCTGCTTTAATGCCTATGAGAAGGAATTTAAAAGCTAATAAAGGGAGAGATATTGAAGAATTGGTTGATGATCCTAATTTTAGAGCTGGATGTGAAGCTCCTATTGGAATGGATGATTTAATGAGTGCTATTGGAAATATTTCCAAAAGTGTTTCACAGAAAGATTTGGAAGTTTATGATAAATGGACTAGTGAATTTAGTTCTGTTTAAAAAATTGATTATTTTTTTTTGTATTTTTGTTTATTTTATTTCATTTTGATAAAAATTTTTTATTATTCTTTTAATGAAAATTAATTTTTATTTTATTTTTTTAATTTTTTATTTTTATTTTTTGAATTATTTTTTCTTTTATTTTTTATTACACCAGGAAAAGTTATTTATCAGTCTTTTTAAAAAATAATTTTATAAAAAATAAAAAAATGAATCAAGACCAGCAATTCTTAGTAAATAACTTGCAAAAAATGATAAAATACATTCAACAAGAAACAGATAAGAAAGTACAAATGATAAAAAAGGAAGCAGCAAAAGATGCAGATTTAGAAAAAGCACTTTTAATAAATCCAGAAAAGATAAAAATAGCAAAAAAAATGGAAAAAGAACTTGAAAATTACAAAACAAGTATGAAAATAGAGCAATCAAAAAAAATGAATAAATTACGATTGGAAAAATTAAAAGTAAAAATTGATTGTGTAAATTCAGTTTTTGAAGAGGCAAAAAATCAATTAACATTAAGAATAAAAAATGATCCAAATGAATATAAAAAAGTATTAAAAGATTTAATGATTCAAGGATTTATTAAATTATTAGAAGAAAAAATAAATATTATTTGTAAGAAAGAAGATTTTGATATTGTAAATGAATTAGTTGATGAAGCAAAAGAAGAATTTTTAGATAAGTTAAAAAAAGAAGCAAAAAAAAGTATTAATCTTTCTAATATGGAAATTACTATTGATAATAAATATTATTTACCTGATAATATGTAAGTTTTTTTTTTTATTTTTTTTAGTATTGGTGGAGTTTTTCTTACTTCTTTGAAAAGTAAAATTAGAGTTGATAATACTTTGGATAAGAGACTTGAGTTACTTAGACAAAATTCTACTCCTGAAATTAGGAAAATTTTATTTAATAATGAAGAAAAAAGTTAAATAATGTTTTATTTATTTAATATTAAATAAGGTAATTTCAAGAATTTAATTTGTGGTTAAAATAATATTGTTTAATAAAATATTTTTATTATTTAAATTTAAAATTTTTTATTATTTCACAATTATAATCTCAGATATCTATTCTAAACTTATATTTTATATTAATTAAAAAATCTAAAGCCAAAAATTAAAATTTACAAACTTACCTATAAAAAACATAAATAAAATAAAAAAAAAATCTAATACTAAAAGAAAATAAAAATCGATTTAAAAAAATATTTTAATCCAAAATGGAGTTATAAAAAATAAATTAAAATGAGTACCCAACATCATAGTGCCAAAAACGATCAAAAACAATTAAAACCCAATATAAAAAATGTGAGAATAGTAAAAAAAAATATAAAAAAAATTAGAATCCTTAGAAAAATCAAACGGAGATATTAATCTTCATTTTTAAAAAAAATAAACTTAACAAAAATAAAATATGATTGAGAAGACAAATGAACAGTTTAAAAAAATAAAACAAGAACATTTAAAAGCAATAAACGATATAATTCAAATGTTAAATGAACAAAAGATGGTAACATCACTTTTTATTTAAAATATTAAAAATGTAATGGATATGATTAAAAAAAAATATACCGAAATTCAAATAGAAATAATATTATTTTAGGAGTATCAGAAATTGGAATAAAAGAAGAAGAACTAAATCATTCTTGGACTCATATTATAGGAATTTATGATATTTTCTTACAATTAATTATTAATAAAACATGTGATATTAAAATTTTTATCCTTTTATTACTTCTAATTTCATTAGTGAATTTTTAAAATTATTGATAGTGATTTACTTGAATAAAGAGAGTTTTTAAAAAATATTTTATATAAATTATATGTTAAGTTAGTTACTAGAAGAAAAATGATTAGGAAAGTTAATAATGGATGTTTTCATCTTTTAATTATTGAATTGTATAAATTTTATGGAGCTTAGACACTATTAGATACAATGGCTTCTATTATTTCTGGATTTGCTCTTCTATTAAGAGAAGAATATGTTATTTTTTTTAAAAATAATATTATATCTCTTTAAAAAGTACAAACATCAAATTTATATTTTGATAATTTTATTAGTTGTTCAATGTTATTTATAACTAATGATTCTATATTAATTATTCCTTTATTATATGATATTTCAAAATATTGGTCTTTTACAAATTATCTAAAAGAACTTTATTTTTAGAAGAATTACAAAGAAGTTTTCTAATTTTTATGAGCCTAAGAAATTATAATCTTTCTTAGTTGAATTATTTAAAATAATTATAAGATGTATTTCTGATAATCCTTTATAAGTTACATATCATACTATGTGTTATGTTAAAATGAATCATTTATTTCTATTATTAAACAATATAAATATATTACTTTTAATATGTTAGTTCCTATTGTAAGTTATTTAGCTAATAATCATTAACATCAAATACTTAAAGAAAGTTTAAATGTTTTAAAGGATATTTTACAAAAAATTGAACCTCAAACTTATAATAATGCACTTGAGAAATTAGATAAAAGAAATGTGATAAAACTTTAAGAATTACTCAATCTCCTGACAGAAAATAAAATGAAACATAAATGGAAAAATTTGTATAACTTAGTAATGAAAAATAATCCAAATTTTAATCAAAAGGTTTTACCTTTTAGTGATGGATATATTATTAGTGATTATATTTCTGTATATAGAAGTATTTATAATAAGGAAAAATATTTGAATGATTAGAAAAAAGTTATTTTTTTAGTATTTTTTTATTTATTTTTATATATATTTTTCATTATAAAAAACTTAATTTTTTTATTTTTTTTAAAATAT
>Ga0256407_10006515_pt1 | contig 17970 bp, 16 predicted proteins | sample RumenRJG_04DNA_FD_193489 | JGI IMG/M metagenome (GOLD analysis project Ga0256407, IMG submission 193489) | Bovine rumen microbial communities from Lethbridge, Alberta, Canada - RJG_04 | ecosystem: Host-associated > Mammals > Digestive system > Stomach > Rumen | place: Canada: Alberta...
TACATGTCGACAGCCTTTTTTAATGTACGTTTTAACTTTTTACGATTTTTTTAATTTACCAAGATCAAAAAAGCGTTGTTTTAGCCATTCTTTAAAAAATTATTTTATTCATGCGTACCTGCTAGCACAGTTGTGATGTAAATTAAAACGAACAGTCAAATTCCGCTATAATGTAGTGAAAATTAAAGGAGTCCATCATGGCAGAAAGATTAGTATTTGTGTACAAAAGTCGCAACAAACAAGGCCGCTATTTATATTTAAAAGAAAAGGATGTGTTCTCACATATTCCTGCAGGTCTTTTAGATGCTTTTGGTACTCCTGAATTTGTCATGATGTTTGCTTTATCTAAGCACAAAACTTTACCTAAAGTTAAGGTTGAAGATTTAGAAGAGGCTTTAGCTACTAAAGGTTATTTCTTGCGTATTGATATTGATGATGTTGAAGAGAATTTAATCAATCTTGAGCGTAAGTACAAAGGCTTAGAGCCTTTATCTAAAGATGAGCTCACTAGCCTATTTAAGTAGAGCACAAACTAAAAAGCCTAGCGTTAAAACTAGGCTTTGTTCTTTTTAAATTGCAGCTATTCTTCGTTCATCTTGCAAGCTTTATCATAGCCTAATTGACATGCTCTTTGAACTAAGTTTTTAGCTTGAGTTGAGTTTTGCTTTACGCCGTAGCCATGAGCATAGTTATTAGCTAGTAAGGTACAAGCTAAGCCATCTTTAAGATCACAAGCCTTTTGATAATAGAAGTTTGCTTTTTCTAGATCTTTTTCAAAGCCTAAACCTAGGAAATAATTTGAGCCTAGTGCACCACAACCATTACCTTCACGTAACTCACAAGCTTTTGCAAAGTACTCATTAGCCTTGTTATAGTCTTGCTCAGTGCCTTTTGCATTAGCATAGTTTACAGCTAGGTTAAAGCAACCTGCGCCATACTCAAGATCACAAGATTTTAAGCTTAGCTCATTAGATTTAGCATAATCCTGAGCTACACCATAACCTTTTTCATAGAAGTAGCTTAAATCATAGCAACTTCTAGACTCACCTAAGTCGCAAGCTTTTTGATAATAGGTGGTAGCTTTAGCAAAATCCACATCAGTACTGATACCATCTTGATATACGTAAGCAAGTAAGTCGCAAGCATCAGCTGTCTTTAAGTCACATGACTTTTCTATAAGTTTTTTAGCTTTTTCTAAATCTTTTTCTACATAGTAGCCGTGGAAATAGGTTAGACCTAAGTTAAAGCAACCGTCACCATCTTTTAGAGCACATGACTCTTGCCAATACTTTAAGATGTGGGCTTTGTCTTGATCAGTGAAAGTCTCTGAGTATTTCTCTTTTAATGCTCCCATTAGATCATCGTATAACAGAGGAATTGAAGTGATGGTGTTAGGATTTTCAAGAGTACTGATAACCACGTCGACAAAGGCATTGCCATCAATTTCAATGTGAGCTGCACCAGTTCTAAAGCCAAGCTTTAGATCATTACACTCAGTTTCATCGAAAACACAAACTTTTTTTGCATATTCAATAAAGCAGTTTTGATCGTCGGTTGCCTCACACTGTTTTTTAATGTCTTCACAAGCTTGTGGATTATCGCTTGTGCACTTTGAATAATCGATGTTTGCTGCAAAAGTAGTTGAGATCGCCAAGCATGAGAGCGTAAGTGAGAGAACACTCTTTAACATAGGAAATTCCTTTAAGTTGGTTTTTGTAATAATTATTGATTTTTCTTTGTATGATTTCATACAAATACTCTTAAAGCATAAAATATTTTGCAACGTTAAAAATGCTTGTAAGTCACAAGTTAGAAGAGAAATTGGCATTTTTACCTAATTTTGTATAGTTAAATGCCAATTTTGAAGAAAAGACGGGAGTTGTTTAGAAGCTAGAAAACGTAAGGATTGTTTTCTTTTTCTTCACCTATGGTGGTATCAGGTCCGTGACCGCAGAGTACTTGAGTATTCTCTGGAAGCACAAAAAGCTTGTTTTTAATTGAGTCTACTAAGTCCTCTGATGAGCCACCTGGAAAATCAGTACGACCAACAGAACCATTAAATAAGGTGTCCCCAGTTAAAAGTAGTTTTTCTGTCTCACAGTAATAGCAAACTCCGCCAGGGGTGTGACCTGGTGTTGTAATTACCTTTAAGTCAAAGCCATCCATTGCATGAACTATCTCACCATCTTTTACATAGTGAGTATCAAAGATAGGTGCCTTTTTAAGACCAAAGGCAGTTGCTTGTCTATCTAAGTGTAAGAGCATTTCACTGTCTTCAATAGCGCTACCATAAATTGGTGCTTTTGATAACTCGTGAAGTTTACCTACTCCTCCTACATGATCTAAATGCATGTGGGTAATTAAAATGGACTTTAATGAAAATCCAGCATCTTTGATGGCATTGTAGATATCTTCTCCTCTGTCACCTGGATCTGATACCACACACTCACGGGTTTGTGGATTTACAAACAAACGACAGTTTTGCTGGAATGGAGTTACTACAATTACTTGATAGGAAATCATACAAACTCCTACATCACAATAATATCTAAACCTTTTAGATAGAAGGTCTCAGGGCAAGGTAGTGATACGATATGATCCTCATCTTGACGTAAAGTACCAACCACGCGACCACTTACTTTAGCATCTAGGGCAGCATCTGCGACAATCTTTTGGAATAAGGCAGGATCAACTAAGCCAGAGCAAGAGAAGGTAAGTAAATGACCACCTTTTTTAACTAGCATTAAACCTAAGCGGTTAATGTCTTGATAGCCACGGCAAGCTTTTTTAAGGTTAGCTGCACTTTCGGCAAACTTTGGAGGGTCAAGAATAACTAAATCGTACTTAACGCCTTTTTCAACTTGCTCACGAAGATAAGCAAATACATCCTTTTTTAGGAACTTGCAACGACCAGGATCGAGGTGATTAAAGGCAACACCAGTTTTGGCTGCCTGCAAGGCATGCTCTGATACATCAACGTTTTCAATTGATTTAGCACCACCTTTTAGAGCCCATAAACCAAAGCCACCAGTGTAGCTAAAGCAATTTAAGACACTAGCACCTTTTGCAAGTGAGCCTGCCTTAATACGACTTAATCTTTGATCAAGGTAAGCACCGGTCTTATGACCATTTTTAATATCTACAGGTACGAAGACTTGACCTTCTTCTTTTACATAAAGAGTATCTTCAGGCTCTTTACCTAAAACCACACCTTTACGCTCTTTTAAACCTTCTTTTAAGCGTGATTTGGTATCTGATCTTTCATAAATAGAGCAATCTGGGTATACCTCATGTAGGGTATTAACGATAGTATCTTTAAAGCGCTCCATGCCACAGCTTGAAATTGAAATTACTAAATACTCGTTGTATTTATCAACAATTAAGCCTGGAAGTAAGTCACCTTCAGAGGAGATTAAGCGTACACCGTCGTTGCCACGCTCAAATACTCTTTGTCGAAGTGAGATTGCATCTTTAACACGACTTGCAATTAAGTTTTCGTCAACTAAAACATTTTCGTCAAAAGATAGAGCACGCACTCTAATTTGAGATTTTGGACTATATAAACCGTAAGCTAAAAAGTTGTTGTTAACATCAACTAGTTTTACGCTCTCTCCCATCTTGATGTCATCACTTGCTTCTTTAATAGCCTTAGAGAAGACCCAAGGGTGTTGACGATGAAGAGACTTATCACGACCTTCGTTTAGAATTACGGTTTTAATTTTGTCCATTGTTATCTCGCTATGTGTTGTAAATTGAGGCTATTCTAACACAGAGCAAGAGGGGAATTAGAATGAATAGTAACTGTCTTTTTCTAGCTCTTCTAAAGGTATGCCTTCTCTTAAGGTTTTTACAAAAGTATCCATTTGAGAAACAAATGAAAGTCTATCTTCAACATATCCACAGCATGAACCATGCTTATGTTTTATGAATATATTTCTTTCCATTTGCTCCGCCCAATATGTAAGATCCTCAATGATATTAGTCTGAAGTAAGATATCCTTACAGTCATTATTTTTAAGGTAATTTAGCATTAAAAGAGGAATATAAAGATCTTCAACGTCAGAGCCTTCTGACTGTAACCTCATTTTTAGAGTTCCTCTAAAAGCAATTAAAACTCTATCTTCTTCGCTATGACCTTCATCTTCAATAAACTCATAGGCCTCTTGATAGGCAACTTCATCAAGGTGAGGCATTAATTTTTGCATTTGCTCAGGAGTGAATGTAACAAGAGGCTCTAATGCATCCTCATCAAAAACGTGATCGATAATTTCATAGGCGTCCCTTAAAAATAATTTAGGGCGATTATAGAAATTTTGGGCAAAGTAATCGATCATTTTTATAAAAAGCTCTCTAAGCTTTTTACTGCCATAATTGTCTTTTTTAGTAAATTCTCCAATTGATGGTATATTGACTACTTCACCGTTTAGAATGCACGAACTGAAAAGTCGTTTTACTCTCATTCTCTTTTGTTCAAACATTTGAAAGACAAAATCGTCGTAAGAGCTATCTTCATCTTTGATGATGGTATTGTGTATAAAATCTTTTGTCTTAGCCATTTGTTTCTCTTTGTTAACTTAAAGTTTGACTATCTTACATGAAAAACTAAGAAAAGCTATCAATAAAAGGATAACTGCACAAATAATGCTAAAATGAATGTTTTGTAAGCCTTAAAGCTAAGTTATCACTAATTATTTTTACCTAAGATCAAGGCATAAAGACAAATCAAAACAAAGATTTTGAGAATAATAGGAATTTAATATGTCATTTCAAAATATCATCACTAATAAGCGCTACAGAAAGTACCTTTATTTATCACTAGCCCTATTAGCTCTTGTGTTTTACTGTGCCTATTCTTATTTAAAGCCTGTGCCTATTGAGTACATGACTGTGCATGCTGAGGTTAAAGATATCAATAAAAAAGTCTTTGCTACAGGTACTATCGTAGGTCAGACCCAAGTAGATGTTGGTGCTCAGGTATCAGGTCAGATCTTAAAGTTATATGTAAAGACTGGTGACGAGGTTAAACAAGGTGATTTACTTTGTGAAATCGACCCTAAAATTCAAGAGACTGCTTTAAAAACAGCTAAGGCACAGATTGTAATTATCGATGCTCAAATTGCCTCTAAAAAAGCAGAGCTTAAAAAGCTATCTTTAGAGTACAAGCGCCAACAAAAGCTAGTAAAAGCTGATGCCACCTCAAAGCAAGACGCTGAAGTTGCCGAAGCTAACTATGACATGGCAAAAGCAAGTTTACAAGAGTTACAAGCTCAAAGACAAAAAGCTCAATTATCGTTAGATGATGCTGAAACCAACTTAGGCTACACCAAGATTAAAGCCCCAATGGATGGTACTGTGTACGCTACCGTTGTATCTGAAGGTCAAACCGTTAACGCTAATCAGACTACTCCTACTATTTTACGTTTAGCCTCATTAGATCATATGAAAGTAGAAACTGAGATTAGTGAAGCTGATGTGGTCAATGTAGCCCCAGGCATGGATTGTACCTTCACTATTTTAGGCCTTCCATACAGAACCTTTAAAGGAAAGCTTGATAGAATCGATCCTGCACCTAGTTCATATGAGTCAGCAAATGCTACAGCTACAAGTAGCTCAAGTAATTCAACTAACTCAAATTCAACAGCTATCTACTACAACTCTGATGTGATTGCAGATAACTTTGATAGAACCTTAAGAATTGATATGACCGCAGATGTAACTATTGATGTGGCATCTAAAAAAGGCGTGTTAACTCTTCCTATTACCGCTCTTCGTTCTATGGGCGCTGATAAAGCTACTATCTATGTGTTAGATGATAAAGAGCAAGTACAACACAAAGAAATTTCAATTGGCGTAAAAGACGATCAATTTATTGAAGTTTTAGGTGGTGTAACTGCTGAAGATAGAGTTGTTATCGGTGATGATGTTCATACTGCTGAAGCTAAAGCTATGGCTAATGACAGACGCAGAAGAGGTCCATTCTAAGGAAGTAACTATGAGTGAGACTTTACTTAAATTAAAAAACATCAAAAAAGCCTATGGCAGTGGTGAAAGTAAGGTTGAAGTTTTACATGGTATCGACCTTACTATCAACAAAGGTGAGTTAGTTGCAATTATCGGCCCATCAGGCTCTGGTAAGTCAACTTTGATGAATATCATAGGCTGTCTTGATACCCCAACTGAAGGTAGCTATTTAGTTGATGGTCATGACACCTTTAATATGCTCCCTGATGAGCTTGCTTCACTACGTCGTGACTTCTTTGGCTTTATCTTTCAGCGCTATCACTTATTAGGTCACTTAGATGCTAAAGAGAATGTGCAAGTACCTGCAATTTACGCTGGTACTTCTCAAGAGATACGTGAAAAGCGCTCTGTTGAGCTTTTAGAAAAACTAGGGCTTGGTCAAAAGACTTTAAATAAGCCATCACAATTATCAGGAGGTCAACAGCAGCGTGTTTCAATTGCTCGCGCTTTGATGAATGGTGGGCAGATTATTTTAGCCGATGAGCCAACCGGTGCTCTTGATACTAAATCAGGTACTGAGGTGATGAAGATCTTAACAGACCTTAATACTCAAGGGCACACCGTAATCTTAGTTACCCATGATCCTAAAATTGCAGCTCATGCTCATAGAGTTATCACTATTCAAGACGGCGCAATTGTCAGTGATACAGTAAATCCTGAAATTCTTGATCATCAAAAAGAGGCAGAAAATACCGAAAAAGTTCACTTTAGCCGTCGCATTGTCAACTCTTTTAGAGCCTATGTAGATAGATTTAAAGAAGCTTATACCATGGCAATTCGCGCCATGATTTCAAATCGTATGCGCACTCTTTTGACAATGCTTGGTATCATCATTGGTATTATGTCGGTGGTGTGCGTAGTAGCCCTTGCTAGAGGCGCGTCAGAGGATATTATCTCTAACATCTCCTCCATGGGTACTAACACCATCACGATTATGCCTGGTGAGCGCATGGGCGATATGAGATCAGGTCGTGTAAGAACCTTATCTGTTAAAGATATGAAGGCTTTACGAGGGCAACCTTTTGTCGACTCAGCATCTCCTACTGTGCAATCATCAGTGATGGCACAAAGACTCGATCAAGAAGCAACCGCTACGGTGATGGGCGTAAGTGGAGATTATTTTAGAGTTTACGGCATGCAAATTGAAAAAGGCCGTAAGTTTAATGAAGATGAAGCTGAGCTCTCTCCACAATTTGGCGTGATTGACTACAACGTTAAAAACACCTTCTTTAAAAATGAAGATCCAATTGGTAAAAGATTATTTGTAGGTGGTCAGCCTATTACTATCATAGGTCTTTTAGTTGATAAAGAAGTAGCATTTAGACCACACGATGCTTTATATGTGTACGTACCATACACCACCATGATGAATCGTATTGTTAAACAAAACTTTATCTCATCAATTATCGTGCGTACCGCTGATGGCTTTTCAACAGCGGTAGCTGAAGCGTCGATTACCTCACTTTTAAAAAGCCGCCATGGTCGCAAAGACTTTTTCATGATGTCATCAGATACCATCATGAAGTCAATTAACCAGGCAACTGGCACCTTTACCATGTTAATTTCTGCAATTGCCGTGATCTCTTTGTTAGTAGGTGGTATCGGTGTGATGAATATTATGCTGGTGTCTGTAACCGAGCGTACCCGTGAGATTGGTATTCGTATGGCAGTAGGCGCTAGACAAAGTGACATCATGACGCAGTTTTTAATTGAGTCAATTACAGTTTGTATTATTGGCGGTCTTTTAGGCGTGGTGTTATCAGGTGTGTTAGGTTACGTACTATCTATCTTTGTACCGACAATTCATCTGTCATTCTCAGTTGCATCTGTAGTAGTAGCTGTGCTTACATCATCCTTAATTGGTGTGCTCTTTGGTTATATGCCTGCAAGATCAGCTGCTAGATTAAATCCAATTGATGCGCTAGCCCGTGAGTAAGGTACAATAGTCTTACTTAAGTAATAAATAGCAAAAGCTTTGCTTAACAATATTTGTCCTAGAGGTTAAATATGCAAAAGGGAAGTACTAAAGCACTTGAAAACCTATGTGGTGTTGATAGCTTAGTTAATATTTTTAAAGACTTAATTGCTTTTGATACTCAAGCTGATCCTACATCTAAAGCTGTGCCTTCAACTGTAGGTCAATTGCGCTTCGGTGCTTACTTATGTGCAAGATTATCTGATTTAGGTTACGAGGCTCATCAAGATAAAAACGGTGTAGTAAGCGTTGAAGTTGAGCCAAGTGCTGGTTTTGAAAATAAGCAAAAGATCTGCCTTTTAGCACATATGGACACTGCCCCTGATTGCTCTGGAGCTAACATCAATCCACATTTAGTTGAAAAATATCAAGGACATGGAATTGAGCTTAACAATGGCCTTATTTTAGATGACTCAATTTGCCCAAATCTTAAAAATCACGTAGGTGAAGATATTATCGTAACAGACGGTACTACTTTATTAGGTGCTGATGATAAGGCTGGTATTGCCATTTTATTAGAGCTGTTACGTAACTTAAAAGTAAACTCACAATTAAAGCATGGACCTTTAAAAGTTATCTTCTCAGTTGATGAGGAAATTGGCTTATCAACCACTCATTTAGATGTAAAAGAAATTAGCTGCGATTTTGGTGTAACTGTAGATGGTACAGCTTTAGGCGAATTAGATACTGCTACATTTAATGCCTATGGCGCCATTGTAAAGTTTAAAGGTCTATCAGTACACACAGCTGTAGCTTACAAAACTTTAATTAACGCTATTAGCCTTGCTAATGACTTTATCAACATGTTACCTCGCGATGAAAAGCCAGAGAATACCCAAGGCTTAGAAGGCTTTTACCATGTACACAAGTTTGAAGGTACTACAGAGAGCGCTAAACTTAACATGATTATCCGTGACTTTACTGATGAGGGCATGCAAAAGCGCCTCGATTTATTAAAGTCAATTGAGTCAATAATCAATCAAAAGTATGGCGATAAGGTTTGTGAGGTTAAAACTACTTTCCAATACGCTAACATGGGCAATGTTTTAAAGGATAAGCAAGATTTAGTTGAGCTTTTAAAGCAAGCCTATGTTGATGCAGGGGTTAGCGTAATTGAAAACTCAGTGCGTGGTGGCACTGATGGTTCAAACTTATCAAACAATGGTCTTCCAACCCCAAACATCTTTACAGGTGGTTTAAATTGTCACGGTCCTTTTGAATGTTTACCAGTTAAGGCCTTCAATAAAGCTTATGAAGTTGTCGAAAACATTGTAAAATTAACCGCAGCAAAAGCTTAATCAATTCAGTTAAAAAAATCAAAATTTTAAAATTTCAAAATTTACTTAGAAGAGAGCATTTATGGCAACAGTATTAGTAACCGGCGCAAATGGTCAGGTAGGTCGTGAGCTACAAGAAGAGCTTTTAACCTTAGGTCATAAGGTTGTAGCTTTAGGCCACAAAGACTTAGATATTACCGATGAGAACTCAATTGCCTCATTATTTGAGTCTTTAAAACTTGATCTTGTGGTTAACTCAGCTGCTTACACCGCAGTAGATAAGGCTGAAGATGAAGAGCAATTTGCCTATGCTGTAAACGCTCTAGGTCCTAAGTATTTAGCTAAAACTTGCAAGAGCTACAACATTCCTTTAATCCACATTTCAACTGACTATGTTTACGACACAAAAATTGATCGTGAGCATAATGAAAATGATAGCTTAAACACCAATTGCGCTTACGGTAAGACTAAGCTTTTTGGTGAGAGATTTATTAAAGAATCTGGCTGTGACTACGTAATTTTACGTGCTTCATGGATTTTCGGTCGATTTGGCAAAAACTTTGTTAAAGCTATGGTTAATCTAAGTCAAACTCGCGATACTTTAAATGTAGTAAGTGATGAGGTGGGTAACCCAACTCCAGCTCGTGCACTTGCTCATGATATATGCCAGATTGGTAATAAGATTTTAGAAGGTAACTTTAAAGACTTCGGTATTTATAACTACTGCGCTCAAGGTCCTATTGCTAGAAACGAGTTTGCAAAAGTAATTTTAGCTAAAGCACAACAAGTAGGTCTTTTAGATCACGATGTAACTGTTAATGCAATTACTCAAGAGCAATTTGGTGCTAAGGCACAAAGACCAAAAGATGCACGTATGAATACCTCAAAGTTTGAGCGTACCTTTAATATCAAACTTCCTCTATGGCAAGATTATCTTGAAGAGACCATGCGTGGTTAATCGATAATTTTTGAGGTCTTATGAGAAAATCATTTTCAGTTTTAGCTTTAAGTGTACTTTTATGTTCATGCTCTGCTTTATATACTGATTATAAAGAGCCAACTATGCCTGTAGTTGACTCTTATGCTGGCGCTTCTATGTTTGTAGGTGAGGCGATAGCATCAAAGTATTATCAAAGCTTTAATGACGAGAACTTAAATAAAGTTGTAGAAAAAGCACTTGTTCACAATCTTGACTTTAAAAAGGCTTATGTAAATGTCCAAAAAGCTCTTTTAAATGTAGATTTAGCTAAGACTAATGATCATCCAAGTGCTACTGCTCAATTAGGAGCTGATACTAAGCGCGCTTTAGATCATCACGATTCAACTCATAAGTCATCAAATACTAGCTTGTCTTTATCCTATCAAATCGATTTATTTGGCAAGATTAAAGCTCAAGATGAAGAGGCAATAGAAAACTATAAAGCTACAGCTTATGACTATTTAGCCATGAGACTTACGGTAATTGAGACTACTGCTAATGCTTACTTTCAATATGCTTATGCTAAAGAAGCCGTTGCAATTGGGCTTGAAGATCTTGAAGACAGTAAAGTCCGTCTTGATTTAGTTACTAAAAAGTATCAAGCAGGTGCTGCTGACAGTCTTGACTTAGATGATGCTACTATCAATCACTTAAAGGTACAGCAAGCCTTAGATAAAAGAGAAAATGCTTTAGCAAAAGCTAAAACAGCTCTTACCACCTTACTAGGTGAAATGCCAAATTTAGATGAGACTACCTCAAAATTAGATGATGTTTTAGTTCCTAAATTTAGCACTGATGTACCTTTAAAGCTTTTAGAAAATCGACCTGATTTAAAAAAGGATGAGGCATTATTAAAGAAGGCCTACGCCAGCTATAACTACAAAAAGATGGCATTCTTCCCTGATTTAACCCTATCTGCTGCCATATCATCAGGGGATACTAATACCTTTGCTAGGTTCTTTTCTAATCCTATAGGTACCTTAGGTGCAGCGATAACTTTGCCATTTTTAAACTTTAATAAGCTTAATATTGAAAAGAAAAGCGCTTACAAAGATATAGAATTAACAGAGCTTAACTTTGTATCTGATTACATAAAAGCTGTACAAGAGGTTTATGATGGGATCTCTGATGTACTCTACAATCAAAAGAGTTTACAAAACACTCACGATAGCTATATCTTATCTGTACGTAACTATGAGCGTTATAAATTGCGCTATGAGGCAGGTTTAGTCTCTTTAACTGACTTTTTGTCATCAGCAGATCAGATGCGTAACGCTAAAATTAGTTACCTAGAAGCAAAATTAAATAACCTATCTTCAACTGTTTCTCTAATGACAGCTTTAGGTGGAGATAGAGTTGTAGATATTCAAAACATTCAAGGAATTACAAAGTAATGGCAATTACCTTATCATCATGGAACATCAACGGTATTCGCGCTGTAAGCGGTAAAGAAGGCTTTGATTGGTTCCGTAACACTAACTATGATGTCATCGGTTTTCAAGAGACAAAAGCATCTGTTGATCAGCTATCTGATGATTTAAAAAACAAAGAGGGCTATGAGTCTTATTTTTGCTCATCTGTAGTAAAAAAAGGCTATTCAGGTACTGCAGTTTTTTCAAAGATTAAGCCATTAAATGTAGAACTTGAGTTACCGAATCCAGAATTTCAAGGTGAAGGTCGTATCATTCACTTAGAGTTTGAAAAGTTCCATTTCTTCAATGGTTACTTCCCAAATGGTGGCGCTCAAATCTTAGATGAACAAGGCAACAAGGTCATAGGTGAGTTTAAGCGTGTGCCTTATAAGATGGGCTTTTTCGATTGCTTCTTTGAATACGCCCAAAAGCTTCGTCAAGATAAGCCAATTGTAGTGTGTGGTGATTTTAATATTGCTCACCGCGACATCGATTTAGCTCGCCCTAAGACTAATATAAATAACACCGGTTTCTTGCCACTAGAGCGCGCTTTCTTAGATAAGATGGTAAACGCTGGCTACATTGATTCATTTAGACATGTAAATGGCGATGTAAAAGACAAATACAGTTGGTGGTCTTATAAAGCTATGGCAAGACCTAAGAACATCGGATGGAGAATTGATTACTTCTTTGTCTCAGATGAACTAAAAGATAAGATTGTAGACGCTAAGATTGAGTCAGATGTAATGGGATCAGATCACTGCCCAGTAACCTTAGTTTTAGACGTTTAGCTTTAAATAAATTGAATATCAGCTAAGTATAAGTAATAAGAGTGTAGGTTGTAAAACAGCCTACATTTTTTTGGAATTTTAAGACTCACATGGCTTAGCATCAGAGATGTCGTACACACAAAGTGCTTTAGATTCTAGTGCTAGAGCATAAATCCCTTCATCAGACACTACTGCAGTAAATACCTTTTTCTCATCTAATCTATGAGTCATAAAGAGCATATATGAAAAGATGATAATCGAGGCTACAAGTACAGAAACTCCGACAAATAAAGATGCGGTGATCCCAACAAGTAATAGTAAAACAGCAGATACAGTTAAAAGATTGCTCTTGTGATTACTTTCTACAAGATCTTCTTTTAGACACTTTTTGACAAATTCATCATCTAGGCTGTAGGCATACTTAGACTCGATGCCATTGCCTTTTTGAAATTCTCTAAAGCTAAGACTTTGCAGCTCATCTTTTGACAGAGCTTTTAAGTCCTCAATTCTATAGCGATTGAGTTTTTTATCGTTGCACATTTTTTATTCCATAAAAGTGATATTTGTGTAGATATACCAATATTAACGGTATTGACCTAGGAAATTGATTAAAAAAACATTAAAACGTGCTCAAAAACACATAACAAATCCGAAAAATAAGCCTTGCGTCGCATGTTATCGTTTGCAAAATAGAAACTTTTTGCACACAAAAATCCTTATAGGTCTTTAAAAATGTGATGTATATCTTTATAATTGGATGACCAAGAGCAAGGGCTCTAGGCACAAACTAATGCGAAATAAGGTTTGCTTAGTTGAAGTTTAGTTTTAATTAACATTAGGTAAAGATCGTGAATACTAGTAATTTGTGTAAACAGAGGGTAAGTTTGCAAGAACTTATGTGTAACCATCCTGCTTGTGCTGCTTGTGCTACCTCAAACTATTACTATTGGCGATTTTATTCCTTTAACTAATTAGGCGGTTATTTATGACTATTGATAAGAATTTAAACCTTACCCCGCCTAATGAGGCAGGGCACGGTATTGTTGATACGAGAATTAGCGAAATGTACCAGGTGCTTCCTCCAATTGCTGTGATCGAGAAATTCCCAGCAACTGAGTTTACAAATAAAGTTGTCTCACAGACTCGTCGTGAGATCCACAACATTTTCAACGGCCTAGATGACCGTTTAGTAGTTATTGCAGGTCCATGTTCAGTTCATGACACCCAAGCTGCAATTGAGTACGCAACACGTTTAATGAAGCTTCGTCAAAAGTACGAAGATCAGTTGTTAATCATCATGCGCGTATACTTTGAAAAGCCACGTACCACTGTAGGCTGGAAGGGCTTAATCAATGATCCTAGCTTAGATGATTCACACGACATTAACCAAGGTTTACGTATTGCTCGTAAGCTTTTATGTGAAATTAACAGCTTAGGTATGCCAGCTGCTACCGAGTTCTTAGATCCTATTACTGTACAGTACATCGATGACTTCATTTCATGGGGCGCAATCGGTGCTCGTACTACAGAGTCTCAGTTACACCGTCAGCTAGCATCAGGCTTATCAATGCCAATTGGCTTTAAGAATGCAACCGATGGCTCTGTAAAGATTGCAATCGATGCAACTATCGCTGCTGAAAATGAGCACACCTTCATGTCAGTTAGCAAGATGGGCCATGTAGCTATTGTTCACACCAAGGGCAACGAGGATTGTCACGTAATTTTACGTGGTGGTCACGAGCCTAACTATAGTGCTAAAGACGTACAAGCAACTTGTGAAGCTTTAGAGAAGGCAAATCTAAAACCTATGGTAATGATTGATGCTTCTCACTCAAATTCTCACAAGCAGTACAAGAAGCAAGTTGATGTATCTAAAGATGTTGCAGGTCAAATTGCAGCAGGTGATAACCGCATCTTCGGCTTAATGCTTGAGTCAAATCTTGTTGAAGGTCGTCAGGATCTTCAAAAGGATCTACGTAATCTTGTATACGGTCAGTCAGTAACTGATGCTTGCATCGGCATGGACGATACAGAGGCTATCTGTGAGTTCTTGAATAATGCTGTGCTTGAGCGTAGAAAGCAGAATCAAGATAAGAAATAATTTGCAAATGCCCGTTTTTACGGGCATTTTTGATCTATCATAGCAAAACAATCTACTTACTTTTTTTAATACAGAGGTTAAAATGCATCCTTCATTATCTTTAGCAAAGTCAAAGATTAAGATCTTATTACTTGAAGGTGTTGATCCAAGCGCAGTTGAGTCTTTAAACAAGGCTGGTTACACAAGCGTTGAGTATCTAAAAAAGGCTTTAGATGGCCAAGAACTTTTAGATAAGATTGCTGATGTTCACTTCATTGGTATTCGTTCTCGTACCCACTTAACTCGTGAAGTTCTATCCCACGCTAAGAAGTTAATTGGTATTGGTTGCTTCTGTATTGGTACTAACCAGGTTGACTTAAAGGCAGCAGCTGAGTTTGGTATTCCTGTATTTAATGCACCATTCTCAAACACTCGTTCTGTGGCTGAGTTAGTAACAGGTGAGTACTTACAGTTATTACGTGATATCCCAGCTCGTAACGCTTTATTACACCGTGGTGGTTGGAATAAGGCAGCAACTGGCTGTCATGAGGCTCGTGGTAAGACCTTAGGTATCATTGGCTACGGCCACATCGGTACTCAAGTTGGTATCTTAGCTGAGGCTTTAGGTCTATCAGTAATTTTCTACGATGTAGAAAATAAGATGGTTCTAGGTAATGCTAAGCAAGTTGAGTCATTAGATGAGTTATTTGCTCAGTCTGATATCGTAACTTTACACGTACCAGAGACTGAAACTACTAAGGGCATGATTGGTGCTAAAGAGTTTGCTAAGATGAAGGACAACGTTCGTTTCATCAACGCATCTCGTGGTACTGTAGTTGATATCGATGCTTTAGCTGATGCATTACGCTCAGGTAAGGTAGCAGGTGCTGCAGTTGACGTATATCCTAAAGAGCCTAGCAAGAATGGTGAAGAATTCATCACTCCACTACGCGAGTTTGATAATGTAATTCTAACCCCTCATATTGGTGCAGGTACTGAGGAAGCTCAGCGCAACATCGGTAATGAGGTAGCAGATAAGTTAGCTCTATACTCAGATAACGGTTCAACTTTAACTGCTGTAAACTTCCCTGAAGTTTCACTTCCAGCAAAGCGTCCTGATGTATCACGTCTATTACACATCCATAAGAATGTTCCAGGTGTAATGCGTCAGATCAACGAAGTATTTGCTAAGCTTGATTTAAACGTAGCAGCACAGTACTTACAGACTACAGCTGATATCGGTTACGTAGTAATGGATATTCAGACTAATGAGCCTGAAAAAGTTGTTCCTCTACTAAAAGAGATCAATGGCACATTAAAGTGCCGTATCCTATACTAAAATAGGTGTATGGGTAAAACACACACATTTTTAGTATCATCAATTATAGGCATTAGCTTGCTCACAGGGCAGGCTAGTGCCGTCGTTCATTCAGGATGGACCATCTCGTCATCTTACGTATGGCGCCTTTTAAACAATTCTGACTATACCTTTAATCAAAACTCTCCTGCTAAAGTTATGCAACTTGATAGAACTGTAAAGCACCGTCAGGCTGTATTTCATGTAACCAAGAGTATGACTAATCGCTACACCTTTAAAACCGGTTGTATGTATCAGTCAGAAACCCCAGTCTTTGAACTTGATGTATCAACTTTAGATATCTCAATTAACGATTTATCTAAAGGTTATGTGTTTGCGCGCTTTTTAGTAGATAGAGGTCATGAGTACTCTTTACGTGGACAAATTCTTCCACCATCACGCTTAGTCTTTGCTCCAATGAGTGAAGTGCAAAAAAAGAGTATTTCAGATTTATTTTTACAAATGAGTGAAGGCGGTGAGTTACATATTGCGGTATTGCAAGGAACTAACTTCAAGCCTCGCGTCTTTTCCATTCCTTTAGAAGGCTTTTTTGATCTTTCAAATTTAGTTTTAAAAGATTGTGCTATTTTAAATAAGAATCTGCAAAACTATAAAGGAGAGGTTAAGCTTTTACCTAATTACTTAACCATTGAGCCTAAAAATAGTGCTCCTAAGGATTACAGCTTAAAGCCAAAGAAAAAGGCCAACGATGGTTTAACTCCACCTGATGAGCCAATTATTGAAAAAGCTGATCCAATAGCTGAACTTAAGAAAAAGACAGAAACTATCACCCCATCAGAAACTGAGGTTAAGCCTCAAATTCAAGTCTTTACCCCAGGTGGTGGCGTAGCTTCAATTGGTGATGATGGTAAGCCTATTACCCAAGATCCAAATGCTAAGCCTGCTCAAAACCAAGAAAACACAGAAGACAATCTTGGAAAAGCTAAGCTTATGCAAATAGGTGATGATGGCGCTCCTATTAAAAATTAATAAGCACTAAACAAGAGTTATTTAAAGGAATGTTTTGACCTTTAAACTTCCTTATAGGCTAAGATCTTGCGCTGTTCTTTTGAATATACTAAAGCTAATTTAACCACATTTGAGTGAATTAAAGGCGTGTTTCCATATTCCTTTTCTTTGATTTGCTCAATGGCACTATTAAGCAAAGCCTCAACTTGAGAATCGTTTTTAGCGTATTTGAACTCGCAAACAATTCTCCTATCTTTTTCATCAATAATTAAATCAGCTCTGCCTTTTAGAGAATGGGTATTTGTTCCTATGTAATGCTGCGTTGAAGCATACAAAAATACATTAATTATAGAAACAACCATACTCTCTTGAGTAAGCGGATTGTGCTCATTGTCAACGATATTTAGAATTTGATTAAAGTAAGCAACAATATCCTTGGCAGTTTCAAGCGATGATAATTTGGTAGTTAAAGTAGAGGTAATGCCACTATCATCATGGCGCATCTTTTCTGTAAAGAGAATACTTGCAAAGTCTTGCTTAATTTCAAAATTTGGAAATTTTAGAATGTAGCCAAGCAAGTTAGCTTCGCTAGCAAAAGTTAAATATCCAGTTTGGAAAAGCAGTACTTTGTAGTCCATATGTTTAAGATCAGTTGGGCTATCAAAAGAATTTGCATCAATGAACACACTTTCAGAGTTCATCTTATTAAGGCAAGGAGACCACGACCTCTGTAGGTCGTGGAGGAATTGCCGTCCTCCGTTCTACTAAATAATGTTTAGCACGCTCTAAGAGTTTTAGTTTCTTAAAGCTAATGCTCCCTTTGTTGACCTTGTTACCAGATAAATCTCTGATATCAAAGTAACCTGATTGTCTTCTACCAAAGACAAAGTAAACTTTGCCTTGATATAAGACCTTATCAAATAATCTAAATCCTTTTACCTCATATGGGGCTTGGTTTAGTTTTCTAATACCACCTTTAATGATATTAAACTTATGAATCTGCCTGTTATGACAACGTACCTTCTTTTGGTAGTAGTAAGTACCATCAGATTTTGCTAATGGGTTACCACTAATACATCTAGCGTCAATGTGATGGTCTTTAGGTAAGTTGTTAGTTATTCTTGTATGTT
>Ga0256407_10006517_pt1 | contig 17969 bp, 15 predicted proteins | sample RumenRJG_04DNA_FD_193489 | JGI IMG/M metagenome (GOLD analysis project Ga0256407, IMG submission 193489) | Bovine rumen microbial communities from Lethbridge, Alberta, Canada - RJG_04 | ecosystem: Host-associated > Mammals > Digestive system > Stomach > Rumen | place: Canada: Alberta...
TTGCTGGCGAATACAGCATCGTGGAGTCTGAGACGCAGTTGGCCAAGATGAAGCAACAGTTGAAGAACGAGCTGAAACTGCTGACAGAAAAGAACTTCGACGTGGCCATTCCTGTCACCTCCGATGAGCAGGCCCTGGCGCAGATACCCTCGATGCTAAGTGTCTATGAGGCTGCCCTGACCCAGCGCCCTGAAATCAGGAGTGCCCAACTGGATATAGAGTCGAGCGACATACAGCTGAAGAATGCGAAGGCTGGTCACTTGCCCACTGTCACACTGTCAGGAACGGCAAGCACCTCGACCAACAGCATGTCAAACGTGGCATGGAGCCAGCAGATGAAGAATGGTCTGGGATTGTCGGCCAGCGTGGGTGTCAACGTACCTATCATCGACGGACGCAAGGCAAAGACTGCTATCCGCAAAGCCAAGCTGTCGCAGGAGCAGAGCAGGTTACAACTGGAGAGCGAAGAAGACAACCTGTACTACACCATTGAAGGTCTGTGGCTGGATGCTGTAAACAACCAGCAGAAGTTCATCTCTGCCTCAGCATCCGTTGACAGCGAGCAGGCTAGCTACGACCTGTTGCAGGAACAGTTCAACCTGGGACTGAAGAACATTGTGGAACTGCTGAGTGGTAAGGACAAACTGCTGACTGCCCAGCAGAACAAGTTGCAGTCGAAATATACGACCATTCTGTCGCAACAACTGCTGAAGTTCTATCAGGGAGAAGAGATAAAACTGTAAGAATCAAGAAAAAAAATAACGATATGCTAAAGAACAAGAAACTATGGATGGGCGTAGGTGCAGTAGTCATCGTAGCCCTCGTCATCTGGATGTGTTCAGGTGGCAAGAAAGAAGAGACTGTGGAGTTTGAGACCGCCAAGGCTGAGCGCCTGGATATCCACACCACCATTACCGCCACAGGTACCATTGAACCCGTGACCTCCGTAACTGTAGGTACTCAGGTGTCGGGTATCGTGTCGAAGCTCTATGTGGACTATAACTCAGTGGTCAAGAAGGGGCAGGTTATTGCCGAACTCGACAAGACCAACCTGATGAGCGAACTGAACCGTGCCAAGGCCGACCTGACCAGTGCAGAGAGTACGCTGGCCTACGAGACCGCCAACTTCAAGCGCTACCAGACGCTGTTTGACAAGGGACTGGTCAGCGCCAACGACTACGAGTCGGCTAAGCTATCCTACGAAAAGGCACGCCAGACGGCAGCCTCCAGTCGTGAGAACGTGCAGAAAGCACAGACCAACCTCGGCTACGCTACCATTACCTCACCCATTGACGGCGTGGTGCTGTCGAAGAGCGTAGAGGAAGGTCAGACCGTTGCTGCCTCTTTCAACACCCCTGAGCTGTTTAATATTGCACAGGACCTGACAGACATGCGCGTGATTGCCGATATTGACGAGGCCGACATCGGTGGCGTCAAGGAGGGTCAGCGCGTGACATTTACCGTCGATGCCTTCCCCGAAGACAAGTTCGAGGGACAGGTGACGCAGGTACGCCAGGAAGCTACCACAACTAGCAACGTGGTGACTTATGAGGTTGTTATCTCTGCACCCAACAAGGACCTGAAGCTGAAGCCCGGACTGACTGCCAATGTCACCATCTATACGTTGGAGAAGAACGATGTGCTGGCAGTTCCCGCCAAGGCTCTGCGCTTCACACCCAACGAGGCACTGCTGAAGAACGGTCAGCAGATAGAAGATCTGGAAGTGCCCATGAAGGTATGGACGCTAGAGGGTAACACCTTTAAAGCCCATAAGGTGGAGATTGGCACCACCAATGGCATGCTGACCGAAATTGTCAGCGGCATCAGCGAAGGCACCGATGTCCTCGTAGACTTCAAGATTAGCGGTGGCGACATGGAGCAGGCTGGCCAGCAGGCTCAGAACCCATTCATGCCTCGTCCACGAAACAACAGGAATCAGCAAGGCGGACAACAGCAGAAGAAGTAAGAAGTCTGATGTAAGACGTAAGATGTATGAATGAAGATAAAAAAGTAGTCATCGAATTACAGAATGTGAAGCGGTACTTCCAGGTGGGCTCAGAGACGGTGAAGGCCCTTAGGGGTGTCTCGTTCAAGATCTACGAGGGTGAGTTCGTCACCATTCAGGGAACATCTGGCTCCGGCAAGTCAACGCTGCTGAACCAGTTGGGCTGTCTGGACACGCCAACAAGTGGCGAGTACTTCCTCGACGGCATTTCAGTACGCACCATGTCGAAGACCCAGCGTGCCCACCTGAGAAACCAGAAGATTGGCTTCGTGTTCCAGAACTACAATCTGCTGGCAAAGACCACCGCTGTAGAGAATGTGGAGTTGCCTCTGATGTACAATACGAAATACGATGCCCGCCAGCGTCGCCGTGCTGCCATCAAGGCCCTGCAGGCCGTAGGACTGGGCGACCGATTGTACCACAAGTCAAACCAGATGTCAGGTGGTCAGATGCAACGCGTAGCCATTGCCCGTGCCCTGGTCAACGAGCCTGCCGTACTATTGGCCGACGAGGCTACCGGTAACCTAGACACACGCACCTCGTTCGAGATGTTGGTTTTGTTTCAGGAGCTCTACAAGCAGGGCCACACCATTATCTTCGTGACCCACAACCCTGAGATTGCCGAATACAGCAGTCGCAACATCAACCTGCGCGACGGCAAGATTCGTGAGGACACCATCAACGAGAATATCAAGTCGGCAGCAGAGGCCCTCGCCAAGTTGCCAGCACCAGTGGACGATTGATGTAAGAAGTAAGATGTAAGAAGTAAGAATATGAATTTACTGAACCTATTTAAGATAAGCATCAGGGCCGTTGCCAACAACAAGATGAGGTCGTTCCTCTCTATGTTGGGTATCATCATCGGTGTGGCTGCCGTTATTATCATGATGTCAATCGGCCAGGGCTCGAAGGAGAGTATCCGCCAGGAACTGTCCACCATGGGTACCAATCTGCTAACCATCCGTCCTGGTGCCGACATGCGAGGTGGCGTACGCCAAGACCCATCGGCTATGCAGACACTGAAGATGGCAGACTACGAACGCATCATGCGTGAGAAGAAGTTTGTGTCGAAGGTATCCCCTGAGGTAACCGCCAGCGGTCAAGCAATCTATGGCAACAACAATACCACCACATCGATGTATGGTGAGTCGACGGAGTATCTCGACATCAAACAATGGAGCGTTGAGGAAGGCGACTGCTTCACAGAAGAAGACATCAAGAAAGCCGCTAAGGTATGTGTCATCGGCACTACTGTCGCCAAGGAGCTATTCAATGGCCACGACCCCATCGGCAAGACCATCCGCTTTAAGAGCATTCCCATGCGCGTCATCGGTGTGCTAAAGTCGAAGGGGTACAACTCGTGGGGAATGGACCAGGACAACGTCGTCATAGCACCCTATACTACCGTGATGAAGCGTATCGCTGCCCAGACCTACTTCTCAAGCATCGTCTGCTCGGCACTCACCGAAGAATTGAGCGATGCCGCTATTGAGGAACTGACACAGATGCTGCGCGACAACCATAAGCTGAAAGGCGAGGCTGTTGACGACTTCACCATCCGCTCGCAGGCAGAAATGATGGAAACCATGTCCAGCACTATGGATACCGTAACCATTATCCTCGTCGTTGCTGCCGCCTTCTCGTTGCTCGTGGCCGGTATCGGCATCATGAACATCATGCTGGTGTCAGTTACCGAGCGTACCAAGGAGATTGGTCTGCGCATGGCTGTAGGAGCCACAGGACCTGTCATCTCACTACAGTTCCTGATAGAGTCGGTACTAATCTCCGTAACTGGCGGACTATTGGGAGTCCTCGTAGGTGTTGCCGCCAGCACCTTTGTAGCGTCCTTCGGTATGCCGTCAAGCGTACCAGCATGGTCTATCTACGTCTCTTTCCTCGTGTGCGTCTGCATTGGCGTACTCTTCGGATATATCCCTGCGCAGAAAGCAGCAAACATGGACCCCATAGAAGCCATCAGACATGAGTAAGGAAAAGTATAATTTCAAGTTCTCCATCAACAAGCACGTGGCTGGTGCTTGCCATATGACCCTCTGGGCCTATATGTTCCTGTCGCCCATGACGTTCTGGAGAGGAACGGGTATTACCCTACCCCACTATCTGATGATCTCCATGCAGCCACTGCTGCTGATGATTGTGTTCTACACGAATTACCTGTACCTGGCACCAAAGTACTTCGTATCAGGCAAGCACCGTTATGACCTGCTCATCAATATCGTGCTCATCTCCTCACTGGGAACATTCCTGCACTACTGGATGGACTGGGCCAACGATATCTTCATGCCCCATATGAACAGGAGATACGACGACACGCTGGGTACCGCTGCATATATCCTGAGAGACAGCCTCAACCTGGCGGTCTTTGCAGCAGGTGCTACGGCACTGGCACTGGCACGCCGCTGGGTAACTGCCGACCAGAGTCTGAAAGAGTTGGAGGCCGCCCGTGCACAGGCTGAGTTACGTAACCTGCGCAACCAGATTAACCCCCACTTCCTGCTCAACACCCTGAACAACATCTATGCGCTGACTGCATTCGACACTGCCAAGGCACAAGAGGCCATTCAGGAACTGTCTAAGATGATGCGCCACATCCTGTACGACTACCAGAAACCCATGATACCGCTCAAGGAGGAGATAGAGTTTCTGGAAAACTATGTCAAGCTGATGCGCATCCGACTGCCAGAATCCGTAGAGGTTCTCTTCAACGCCCAAAAGCCTACGGGTAGCATAGAGGTGGCTCCTATGATTCTCATCTCTTTGATAGAGAATGCTTTCAAGCATGGCATTAGCCCTACCGAGAAATCGTTTGTCCATATCAACATCAGTACCGATGGTACGCAACTGGTCTGCGCTATAGAGAATTCCAATAATCCCAAGACCTCTTCCGATCATAGCGGACACGGCATTGGTCTGCAACAGGTTCAGCGCCGTCTGGACCTCGCCTACCCCAACCGCTATACATGGGAGCAAGGCACCAAAGACGAGAACAAAATATATTATTCAATAATAACCATTCAATTATGATTATCAACTGCGCCATTATCGACGACGAGCCTTTAGCAGCAGGACTGCTGAAGAGCTACGCAGAGAAGACACCGTTTCTGAATCTTGTTGGCAGCTACGGAAGTGCCGTAGAAGCTATGAAAGAGATACGTAACAATCCGGTAGACCTATTGTTCCTAGACATACAGATGCCGGAACTCTCTGGCATTGAGTTTGCAAAGATACTACCCAAGGACACGAAAGTTATCTTCACCACTGCCTTCCAACAGTATGCCATTGAAGGCTATAAGGTGTCGGCTCTGGACTACCTGATGAAGCCCGTCAGCTATGAGGACTTCCTGAAGGCCGCCAATAAGGCCTTGGACTGGTTCAGTATCGCCCAAAAGCAACAAACCTATGCTACCGACCGCTTCATGTTTGTGAAGAGTGACTACAAACTAGTACGTGTAGCCTTAGATGACATCCTCTATATCGAAGGACTGAAAGACTACATCCGCATTTATTTGGAAGACGGCACGAAAATTATGAGTCTGATGAACATGAAGAAGATGGAGGACTACCTGCCACGTCCGGAGTTCCTGCGTACCCACCGCTCATACATCGTCCACATGTCGAAAGCAGAGGCTATTGAGCGCTTCCGCATCGTTTTCGGAGACCAGTATCTACCCATCTCTGACAGTTACAAGGAGGACGTACAGCAGTATTTCGACTCACACACACTATCGTAAGAATATGGAAGGTAACGATATCCTACTGAAAAATGTGGCTCTTCTCTCCCACCATACGGAGACGGAGGTACGCATGATGCCTACTACCATAGCACCATTGCCATCGGTAGAAAAGGTGAAACAGATTGTGACACTGGTGAAGAACATTATCTTCCCCGACTATTTCAACAAACGACAACCTGACGAGACCATCCGCTCGTACAACATTGGTGTACACATGCAGGAGCTGAACAGGCTGATGATTAAGCAGATAGCCCACGGACTGCAATTCTGTGAGGACTGTGAATGCATTAAGACCAAAGAGCAAGTCTATCAGGAAGCCGAGCGACTGACACTGGCGTTCATCGACACATTGCCAGAGCTGAAGCGCGTGCTCTATACCGATATCCAGGCTATGTTCGACAACGATCCCGCAGCCCCTAACTATGGCGAGGTTATCTTCTGCTATCCCGTAGTCAACGCGATGACCCACTACCGCATCGCCCACCGTCTGCATGAGCTTAACGTGCCCGTCATTCCGCGTATCATTACGGAACAGGCACATTCGAAGACGGGTATCGATATCCATCCGGGTGCTACCATCGGTGAGTATTTCGCCATTGACCACGGAACGGGTGTCGTTATCGGTGAAACCAGCATCATCGGTAACCATGTCACACTCTATCAGGGTGTCACGCTGGGTGCCAAGAGTTTCAAGTACGATGCCGACGGCAATATGCTCAACGTACCCCGTCACCCGATTATCGAGGACCATGTTACCATCTACTCCAATGCCTCGGTACTTGGACGCATCACCATTGGCCATCACTCTACCATCGGTGGCAACATCTGGCTGACCCACGATGTTCCTCCCTACTCTCGCATCCTACAGTCGAAGGCTGTCGATGCATCATACGAAGGGGGACTGGGTATCTGATTCATGTTATCATAAAACATAAAAAAGAGGGCGTTCATCCCTCTTTTTTTATTTTTATGTAAGCTGCTTTTTACTCCTTAGCGAAGCAGCCCGTGCTAGTAGCGTGGTATTCATCAGCAGCTCCACGTGTAGTACTGCGTGTCCAGTAGTTCCAGTTAAACATATTGTCGTAGCTGAGCGTGAAGTGAGTACGGGTATCGCAGTAGCCATCGTCCATATTTCCACTGAAGTGGTAGTCGTCCAACATATAGTCATAGATGATAACATCAGTGTAGTCGCGATCGTAATACTGGATGCGGATGTTGCCGTGAGCTACCTCCCACTTGAAATCGCAATACCAGTAGTCTGACGGACGACGGGCATCGTAGTCAACCTCGTAGCCCCAGCCACCATAAGCATTCTCGCGCTCGAAATAGAAAGCGGTGCGATAAGAATTTCCTGTCAGGCCCCAACGGTCGTAATAGTAGTTGTCTATATATCCAGTCCAAGTGCCTTCAAGGGTGCGAGCCTCCATGCGATCTTCATAATCTGCGTCACAGCTGGTGAAAGTCATCATGGTCATCATTGCCATTGCGAGGAAAGTATAAATCTTTTTCATAATCGTATATTTTAAAAGTTCGACATTTTTGTTTTCTGTACTGCAAAGATATACACTTTCCACAAGCCTCGCAAGGTATAATTCCTAATTGTCGGTAGGGAAATACCTAAAATGATGTAGGGGAACAGGCGCAGGCCCCTATTCCTTCTTCTTGCCAAACTCAGGGTCAACCTTGATAAATGCTGTCACAGCAAAGGTTATCAGGCACAGGAACATGACGATAATGAAGAAGGTGCGATAACCCAGCATATCCTTCATCCATCCTGACAGCATGCCTGGCAACATCAGTCCTAGGTAGGAAATAGCCGTACAGAAAGCATAGTGCGATGTTTGGAAATTCCCCTTCGAGAAATAGAGCATATAGAGCGTCAAGGCAGTAAAGCCAAGACCGTAGCCAAACTGCTCGATGAAGATACACGAACTGATAAGTACCAGATTATCGGGCATAACATAACTCATATACACATAGACAATATCAGGTAATGTAATAGCACATACCATCGGCCACAACCAGCGCTTGAAGCCATCGCGACCTGCTAAGAGTCCACCAAGGATACCGCCCAGCGTCAAGCCAATCACGCCAATAGTGCCACTGGCCAATCCAAATTCCTGAGGAGACAGTCCCAAACCACCTGCTGAGTGTGGACGCATGAGAAACGTGACGCTCATCTTTCCCAACAAGGCCTCAGGAAAACGGTAGAACAAGAGGAAAAGTATGGCATAAACCATTTCTTTGGCAGGCAACTTCTGAAAGAAGGTACGGAAGGCCGTCACGATACCCGTTGCCACCTCTCGGGCATTGGTGTGATGTCGCTGGTCATTCTGCGAACGGGGCATGATATAAGCATGGTATAACCAGATTGCTATGAAAAGTGCCGCCAAGCCATAAAATATGAGACTCCACGTGAAAGCTTTCTGATTGCGGAACACCAATTGTAGCATACCTGCTACAGGAATGAGCACACCATTGCCAAAGATAACGGCTAGACGGTAGAACGTATTACGAATACCTACGAACCACACCTGCTGGTGGTCGTCGAGTTCCAACATATAATAGCCGTCAGCAGCAATGTCATGTGTAGCGCTACTGAAAGCCATCAGGAAGAAGAAACACATGGTACCTTGGAACCACAATGGCGTATTCAATGTAAAGGCCACACCTGCCAACGAAGAACCCAGCAACAACTGCATAGTGAGCACCCACCAACGCTTGGTCTTGTAGAGGTCTACGAACGGACTCCACAGAGGCTTCACCACCCAGGGCAGTCCAAGCCAACCAGTATACAGGGCGATATCGGTATCGCTCATACCCAGTTGCATATACATCACAACAGCTACTGTCATGACCACCACATTAGGCAGTCCTTCAGCAATATATAAAGTGGGGATCCACCACCAAGGATTTCTCTTGTGTTCCATTATTCTCATTAATAGTATTAATATATCTTCTTGATTTCTGCGTTACGATAGTAGTGCAGGAGAATCTGTTCGTAGGTATAGCCCTGCTGGCCCATCACAGCGGCACCAATCTGGCAGAGACCAACCCCGTGACCCCAGCCCTTACCGTTCAGACGGAAGCCATTAGCGGTCTTCTCGACGTCGAAAGCAGAGCTATAGAGATGACTCTCGCTGAGTGCACGACGTATCTCCAACTCCTTACCGATGGTGAAAGTTTTCTTCGTACCCACAATCTTCAGTTTCCAGATGCGTCCACTCTTACCACGTTCTAAAGGAATGAGGTCGGTGATAGTGCCGAAGTCGTCTTTCAGCTTCTCATTGATGAGATTAGAAATCTCATCCACAGTATATTCTACCGTCCAGCGGTAGAAATCGTTAGTCTCTTGGTCGTAGTCGTTGAGCACCTGAGCAAGGATAGCCTTGTCATCAGTATTACAGAACGGGTCTTCCACGCTGACCAGATAGGGTTTGGGCGTATCCTCCCAACAATACTGGTACTCCTCAGTAACGCCACCACAACACTTCGAGAAGCGGGCATCACATATCTCATCCTCATAACAGAGAATCTGTCCACGGGTAGCCTTCAGCGCCTGCTCCACAGCCTTGCTGGTCTGCTTGGTAATGCCCTGATAGCGCTGACAATGGTCGTCGGCACAGACATCAAAGATGGTGTGGTCTTCACGATCGTACCAGCGAATGAGCTCGTCATCCTTTTTAATAAAGGAGAAGAATCCATCGCGCTTCTCACCGCTCTCCTCCCTGCGCTGCATCTGTGCCAGAAGCCACGAGCGGCTAATCACAGCATGTGCTTTCAGCAGTTCGACACCTGCCGTAGCCTTCATCTCGCTGCTAATAACAGAAGCCAGGTATGACTCTACAGGCAACTCATTGATAGCCACAATCTTGTCGCTCTCCACGACTAGGCGCAACGTTCCAGAGAACACCTGTGTCTCTTTACGTTCCCAATGGAAATTCACACCAATGGTTACATCGAACAACGAGAACGACGACTCCTGTGACTGCGGAGAGAAGGTCAACTCACGATACTGGTTGCCATTCCACAAGATGCCACCCTCAGAGAATTCCACCACCTGGTCGCCCTCAATAGTCTCACCCTTGGCTACATAGGCACCATTCAACGCAAAATGAATCTTCTCGCCACTAACGATTCCTACTGTGACTGTAGGTTCAACCTTAGAAGTAAACAATGCCGATGAAGACATGGCACTCTTCTTCTGAAGATGTTCCACCACACGCTGAATTTGGTCGGGCGTCAGTGATATTTCCTTATAGATGGCGACCATCTGTTCTGCCGTAAGCTTACGGAAGTCTTCCTCACGTGGCGTAATAATCAGGCCACCCATATCTACCGCTCCTGGCGAGATGATATATTGTGCGTCACCCTCAGCGGTATAGCAGTCGGGGCGATGCTTCCTACGAGGCAGCACCACACTAAGCAGCTGGTCGCCCGTACTCCACATAATGATATTCATCATGGGTTCTGGACTACCCGACAGCAACGGCAGTTTCAAAGTATCGTACAGACGACGGAACAGGCGTTCTGCTGCTTGCGTATTGGTGGTCTTGATAACGAAGGCAGCAGAAGGATAGTCAACAACCTGCCAGATACCATTGTCGTCGTCAGTCTTGATAACCTCTGACAAGTTACGGCTCAGACGCTGCCAGGAGTTCTGCAAAGGCAGCAAACCCGTCGAGACAGCCTGCAGATGAGCGTGGTCGGGAGCCGAGGCGCCACATTGCGGACCATTATATAATAAAGTAAGGTCTGTATTACGCTGAGCCAGTCGTAACATCTCGTCGTACATAGGCAGAATGCGTTGTGGCTGATGCTTCAGCGTGGGTAATGTAAGGTGGACAGGCATAATGGGGAACGGATTGACCAGCAACTCGTACTTACCATCAATGACACGATGCATCTGCTCTGTTGGACGATTTTTGGCACACAGGAAGCAAGGACGCTCAGCTATCGACTTGGCATCAATCTTGGCTCCTGTCGAAGCAATACGCGCAGGATTCCACTGAACAGTCATCGTCAGCGTGTCAGACACCAGTTCACGGGTCTGCACGCCTTCCAAGTCGCGATAGCGCTGACGCACGTCATCCCAAACCTGCAACTGGCGATTGAAAAAGCGCATCAGGGGCGACTCACTCAACACGTCGTCAGCACCCTGGTTCATCTGCTGACGGGCGTGCAGCTCCATCGTGCGCAGACGGTCTTTATACAGGTTGTTGGCATTGACCTTTTCTACAGACAGGGCAGCATCGCTATTGCCGCCCCAGCGACGACACAAGTACAGTTCGCTGAAGATACGCCCAATGCGATAACGACGCGAAAACATCAGTCCCAAAGCATAGTCCTCACCATACGAAGTGTTAGGGAACCCCACCTGCCGCAACAATGGAGTAAAGAATGCACGAGGCGCACCCAAACCATTGATTCTTAATGCATTATTAGGGCCATTCTCGTCAGTCCACTCCTTATGATCAATCAGTCCTGGGGGCAGGGTATTCAGATCAAAGTCGCACATGCGATACGAACCTATCACCATCGCAGCCTTCTGTGCATAGAACGCATCGACAACGGTCTGAAGTGTCTTGGGCGATGAATACAAATCGTCACTATCCAACTGTATGGCAAAGCGGCCACAGAAAGCACTCTGTATCGCCTCGTTCCAGCAACCGCCAATACCCAGGTCAGTACGCTCAGGAACAATAACGTGGAGTTTGTTGGCATAGCCAGATAATAAACCAGACAGAATCTCTGAGGTACCATCGGTTGAGTGGTTATCGACAACAATCACGTTATATTTGAACGATGCCTTCTGCGAGAGGGCACTCTCTACAGCATCCTTGATGGTCTTCTCTCTGTTGAAGACAGGAATGACAACAGATGCCTCGACATCGAAGTCTTGCTCTGTGAAATCAACATCACGACACAAGGATGTGTCAACCAAGGCATCCACTTTACGAAGATGGCCGGTACAAGCCTGTTCCATCTCTATCTGCACCTCACGATTACGAGGATTCACATAGTCAAACTGCTTCTCACCAGAGGCACGCAGGTCACGTTCTTCCTCAGTATAAAGGTATTCATTCAGGTGAAACAGACAGCCTTTACGACTCAAGAACAGACGCAGGTCGTACATGCCAGCATACTGATACTCACGCTCATGGTCTGAGGCAGCATACTGCTGCAAGAGGTCTGTACGCACCAACCACACACTACCAAAGTCGAAATCATCACGTAGTGCACCCTCTTGATAGTCAATAACGGGATGCTGTTTCCTAACACCTTGCTCCATCGTGTAATGATCACTGTATAGCATAGCCGCCTCCGTATCGCCAGCCACCAGCATCATGCGTTCCAAAGCCGATTCCCCTAACTGAAGCGCAAAAGGTTTCAGACACAGCAACACATAAGATGCAACGGCATGCTCTGCCAACAAGGCCACAAAAGCGCTACTCGTCAGGTTCTGTATTACCAGCAGCGAACAGTCCTTGGGAGCATCCATCTGTGCTGCCAATTCTTCGTTGACCAATAGGAAAATATGCCTAACCACCCTGCTACGACGCAACTGCTCTACGGCAGGCATTACGTCGTCCAAAGACTGGCAGGCTATGAAGCAATCTGTTTTCTGTTTCATGAATTTAGCTTGTTTTATTGTGTAATAATGTGCAAAGATACAACTTTTTTTGTATTTACCCAAATTTATTTGGTTTTTCGCTCACTTATTCGTACCTTTGCACCCATGAATCCACAAAAGAAACGACTTTTGGGACTTACTCCGACGGAGCTGAAGACTCTTGTCGGCAGTTTGGGTATGCCTGCTTTCACCGCAAAGCAGGTGGCACAGTGGTTGTATGAGAAACATGTGAAGAGCATCGATGAGATGACCAATCTGTCGAAGCGCAACCGTGAATTGCTCAGTGCAGAGTATGAGGTGGGCACTATGGAGCCTATCGACTGTCAGCGCAGCAAAGACGGCACCATCAAGTACCTCTTCCCAGTACTCACCTCTGCCCCCTCACCCCTTCCCTCTCTTTTCGTCGAGACGGTCTTTATTCCCGACCACGACCGCGCTACGCTGTGCGTCTCGTGTCAGGTGGGCTGTAAGATGAATTGCCTGTTTTGTCAGACAGGCAAGCAGGGATGGCAAGGCAACCTCACGGCAGCCGATATTCTCAACCAGATATACGCACTCCCTGAAGTCGACCAACTCACCAATATTGTCTTCATGGGACAGGGGGAGCCCATGGATAACCTCGACGCTGTATTACGTGTTACGGAGATTATGACAGCCGACTGGGGCTGGCAATGGAGCCCAAAACGCATCACTGTCAGCAGCGTTGGCATTCGCAACAAACTGAAGCGGTTCCTTGATGAGAGTCCCTGCCACGTAGCCATCTCCATGCACTCACCGCTCCACGAGCAGCGTCTGCAGCTGATGCCTGCTGAGAAGGCGATGCCTTTGGAGGAGACGATTGCCCTGCTCAAACAGTATGACTTCACCCACCAGCGCCGTTGCTCGTTTGAGTACATCTGCTTTGGCGGCCTCAACGACACCCCACTCTATGGTCGCGAGATTGTCCGTTTGCTGGAAGGCCTGGAGTGTCGCGTCAACCTCATCCGTTTCCATGAGATACCTGACGTCGACCTGCCCGCATCCGACGAGAAGCGCATGGAAGCTCTACGCGACTATCTCACCGCTCACGGCATCACAACAACCATCCGTGCCTCACGCGGCCAGGACATCTTCGCTGCCTGCGGTCTGCTTTCCACCGCCCATCAATCCCAACAATCCCATTAGCCCTATTAGCCTCATAAGACCCATTAATACAACAACAATATGGAAGAAAAGAAAATTCGCGTGGCTATCACGCAAGGAGATACCAACGGTGTCGGTTACGAGGTGATACTGAAGGTCTTTCAAGACCCTGCCATTCTCGAACTTTGCACACCTATTATCTATGGCTCACCCAAGATTGCGGCCTACCACAAGAAGGTACTCAATCTGGAAACGAACTTCTCTATCATCAACAAGGCCGACGATGCGCGCGACGGACGAGTCAATCTGCTGAACTGTCACGATGACGAAACAAAGGTAGAACTGGGACAGCCCTCAGCAGAAGCCGGACAAGCTGCTTTCCGTGCATTGGACCGCGCTATGACCGACTATCGCAATGGCCTCTACGACGTACTGGTGACAGCACCCATCAACAAGGCAACTATCCAGAGTCCTGGCTTCCATTTCCCTGGACACACAGAGTATATCGAGACCAGTCTGGGCGACGGCAAGAAGGCACTCATGATTCTGATGAACGAGACCCTGCGTGTGGCACTCGTCACCACCCATCTGCCCATCAAGGACATTGCCAAAGCCATCAGCAAGGAGGCCATCATCGAGAAAGCCACCATCTTCCACCAGTCATTGCGTCGTGACTTCCGCATCTCGTGTCCACGCATTGCCGTCCTGTCACTGAATCCACACGCTGGTGACAATGGTCTGTTGGGCGCTGAGGAAAAGGATATCATCAAGCCCGCCATCGAACAGTTGGCAGAGAGCGGCATCCAGGCCTTTGGACCCTATGCTGCCGACGGATTCTTCGGTTCAGGCAGCTACAACTACTTCGACGGCGTGCTGGCTATGTATCACGACCAGGGACTGGCCCCCTTCAAGACCATCGCCCTGGACAGTGGTGTCAACTATACGGCAGGCCTGCCCATCGTGCGAACCTCGCCCGACCACGGCACAGCCTACGACATTGCCGGACAGGGCAAGGCTGACGAGAATTCACTGCGTCAGGCCATCTATACAGCCATCGACATCTGGCGCAATCGTCAGAACTACGATGAACCACTAAAGAACCCGCTGCCAAAGCTGTTCCACGAGAAGCGCGAAGACAGCAACAGGGCTCGCTTCGCACAGCCGCGTGCTAAGGATTTATTCAAAAAAGAGAAATCTGATACACCTGAAACGGAAGAAGAAAGTTAATTTTCTGCCAAAGTGTGCCATTATGTCAGAATTTCTTTGTACCTTTGCGGCCAAATTGGCTAAAAACGGCTGAATGAAAACAACGGAGTTACAGAGCATCAAACAGCGCTACAATATCGTGGGCAACTGCGAAGCATTGAATCGCGCCCTCGACGTCGCCTTACAGGTGGCGCCGACCGATCTCAGTGTGCTCATCGTTGGCGAGAGTGGTGTCGGTAAGGAGATCATCCCTCGTGTCATTCACGACAACTCCCCACGTCGCCGCGAGAAATACTTCGCCATCAACTGCGGTTCTATCCCTGAGGGAACCATCGACTCCGAGCTTTTTGGTCACGTCAAGGGTTCCTTTACAGGAGCCATCAACGACTCGCTGGGTTATTTCGGAGTAGCCAACAAGGGTACACTGTTCCTCGACGAGGTTGGCGAACTGCCTATGGCCACCCAGGCCCGTCTGTTACGTGTGCTGGAGAATGGCGAATACATCCCCGTTGGCGGCACGGAAATCCGCAAGACTGACGTGCGCATCGTGGCTGCCACCAATGTCAATATCCAACAGGCTATCAGCGAAGGCCGTTTCCGCGAAGACCTCTATTACCGTCTGAATCAGGTACCCGTACAGATGCCCCCACTCCGCGAACGTGGCGAGGACATCGTCCTGCTGTTCCGTCTCTTTGCCATGCAGATGGCTGAGAAGTACCGCATGGACAAGATTGTGCTGACTGACGATGCCAAGCAGTTGCTGATGCGCTACAAGTGGCCAGGCAACGTGCGCCAGCTGAAGAATATCACCGAACAGATTTCCATCCTCAGCACCGAGCGACTGATCACACCAGAGATTCTGTCACGCTTCATCCCGCAGGACCAGGAGACCACCCAGTTGGCCACCATCCACAGCGAGGGCGAACACTCGTTTGAGAACGAGCGCGAGATACTCTATAAGATTCTCTTCGAGCTACGAAGCAATGTCAACGACATGCGTCGCGAGATGAGCACACTCAAAAAACAGATGGAGGACGTACAGGTCACCAAGCCCACACCAGCGGCCCCATTGCCAACAACGCGACTGGCACCCGTGAGCAGTAATCTCTCACCCCTCACCTCTCCCCTCTCCCCCCTGGAGGATGCCGAGGCTGAAGAGTATGTGGAGCCGGAGCTGGAGAGTCTGAACCTCAGCGACCTTGGTCGTCAGATGCTGGAGAAAGCACTGGAGCGTAATGGCGGCAACCGCAAGAAGGCTGCCCAGGAGCTGGGCATCAGCGACCGCACCCTATATCGTAGATTGAAACAATATGGACTGGAGAAGTAAGACTACATATAAGCTATTGGCCTTTAGCTGTTGGCTGTTGGCTGTCAGCGCCTGTTCCGTGAGCTACAAGTTCAACGGAGCCAGCATCGACTACAGCAAGACCAAGACTATCCAGATAGCTGAATTCCCCATCCGCTCCAATTACGTGTGGGGACCTATGGGTCCTCTGTTCAACAACGAGTTGAGAGACCATTTCATGGCCCACACCCGTCTGACACAGGTCAAGCGCAACGGCGACCTGAAGATAGAGGGTGAAATCACGCAATACCAGCAGCGCAACAAGTCGGTAAGTGCCGAGGGCTATTCCGCACAGACAGAACTCTCCATGACCGTCAACGTGCGCTTCACCAATAATGCCAACCACTCGGAAGACTTTGAGCGCACCTTTACAGCCAACCAGAGCTACGAGACCACCCGCTCGCTCAACGAAGTACAGGAAGAACTGGTGACACAGATGTGTAAGGACATCTGCGACCAGATATTCAATGCTACAGTGGCGAATTGGTGATGCCTGATGTAAGAAGAAAGATGTAAGAAGAAATATATGGAACTGACGGAACTCATCAACCACCCAGAGCGACTCGACCGCGACACGCTGTACGAGCTGCGCTCCATGTTGGCGCTGAATCCGTATTTCCAGACGGCGCGACTGCTCATGCTGCAGAACCTCTATCTGCTCCACGATGCCGCCTTCGACGAAGAACTGCGCCGTGCCGCCTTCTACATCACCGACCGCAAGGCCATCTTCAACATGGTCGAGGCAGCCCACTACCAGCTGCGCCAAAAGCCCAAGGCTAACAGTCAGAAACCAAAAGCCAACAGCGCATCGAGTCGCACCATCGACCTCATCGACAACTTCCTCGAATCCATACCCGAGGATGAAGAGCCGAAGGATAAGAAGCGTCGCCCTACACCTGCCGATGCAGCCGTCGACTACGTAGCCTACCTGCTGGAGACAGAAGGCGATGTCACTACAGACAACGCTCCACAGTTGAAGGGGCACGACCTCATCGACAACTTCCTGCAACAGGAACAGGGACGCATCACACTCGACCTGCCACAGGATGACTTCGACGATAGTCAGCAAGACAGCGGTGCCGACGACAACGACGAGGAGTACTTCACCGAAACGCTGGCACGCATCTATATCAAACAGGGACGCTATCAGAAAGCCCTCGACATTATCAGTCGTCTCAGCACAAAGTATCCGCAGAAGAACGCCTACTTTGCCGACCAGATACGCTTCCTCGAGAAACTCATTATAAACAACAAGAATAAAACAACGAAAAAATAATAATAATCAAAACATTTAAACATTATGTACACATTATTTGTAATTCTTATCGTACTTGCAGCCGTACTCATGATTGGTATCGTGCTGATTCAAGAGTCTAAGGGTGGCGGTCTGTCATCCAGTTTCGCTGGTTACAACCAGGTAGCAGGTGTTCGCAAGACCACCGACTTCATCGAGAAGGCTACATGGGCACTCGCTGCCAGCATGGTTGTCATCAGCATCATCTGCGCATGGGTTGCTCCCTCTGCTACCACTGACAGCTCAGTGATGGAGAACATCGAGAACCCTGTCACCAATCCTAACAATCTGCCCGGCTTTGGTGCCAGCCAGACCAAGGACGCTGCCGCTCCTGCTGCAGAGGCTCCTGCTACAAAGGCTGCTGAAACACCCGCTGCAGAGGCTCCCGCAGCACCTGCTCAGCCCGCAAACTAAAGATTTTCAGAAAAAAGTACGGGAATTATTTGGCAAATCCAAATTTTTCCCGTACCTTTGCACCCGCAAAACGAAAAGTACCGTTCATTGCGTCAACATGGTGCCCGTAGTTCAGTTGGTTAGAGCGTCAGATTGTGGTTCTGAATGTCGACGGTTCGAGTCCGTCCGGGCACCCAAGCAAGAAAATACTAGAAATC
>Ga0256407_10006519_pt1 | contig 17967 bp, 8 predicted proteins | sample RumenRJG_04DNA_FD_193489 | JGI IMG/M metagenome (GOLD analysis project Ga0256407, IMG submission 193489) | Bovine rumen microbial communities from Lethbridge, Alberta, Canada - RJG_04 | ecosystem: Host-associated > Mammals > Digestive system > Stomach > Rumen | place: Canada: Alberta | collected...
ACGGAAATTTAGATGTTCCTATTTGCGAAATGAAAAGAGGAAACTGATGAACAGAAAACCATACTCATCGGCCATCAAGAAAACACCGTTCAAGTATCCGATTGCTAAAAAGATCGCGAAGCTGATGCTGGATGGCCTTGACCATGATGAAATCTATAAAAAATGTTATGACGAGAACTATGTAGAAATAGAATCGTTGGAGCGTAGACGCGAAGTTACGAATGTCATCTATAACCGACTCTGCTCTCTTGATGAATTTCTGCTGAAAGAGTTTTACAACGGAGACGTTGCTACTTCTAAGTACATTCTGGTTTATGCCATTGCTAAGACAGATACTCTTTTCTTCGACTTCTTATTTGAAAGGTACAGAGACGCACTTATGAATCCTGAGCGTCATTATCTGTCAATCGATGATTTTGATGATTTCTTTGAGAGTAAGAAGCAGGTTGATCTGATTGTCGCTAAGTGGGGTAAATTCACACTGCAATGTCTTACAAAGGGTTACAGAAACATCCTTGTTGATTCTGGACTTGGTAGGCGTGAGAGGAAAACCATCATTTGTGAGAGGATGATGATCCATCCTGCGGTTGAAGAGCATATTGAACTGGTGGGCGATAAAGACTACCTTAAAGCGACGTTAGGCGGTGATTGATATGGCAGAAAGACCACTGAACGAAAGATTCATAGATCTTGAAGATAGAATGATCAGCGTAGAAGCTTTGACCAGATACGGAACGGCAAATGATCTGCGCTTCTATATTTTTGATTATGCTCCGGCTGATGAATTACTGGTCCGTAAGGAGATAAAGAAACTAAAGGAGAGGAATCCCTCCATCGTTGAATTTGATCTGTATGAAATGATGCTGCAGATCATTGAGGATGAAGGATATATGGAAGATGTGCTTCGCATGGAGAAGGATTATGATAAGGATCTCCTTCTGAGAGAAGTCTTCCAACCGCTGCTTTCTGTGGAGGAAGAAGAAAATGCCTTCTTGGATAAGTTCAAGGATGGCATAGCGGATGATGGAAACAGTATCGTGCTTATTACCGGGGTTGGAAAGGCGTTTCCGGTTGTCAGAAGTCACACGATACTTAATAATCTGCAGAGCATATTCCGAAGGAATCCGGTGGTTATGATGTATCCGGGCAGATATGAGATAAAAGAGAAAATGACGATGAGACTGTTTGAACGTCTCGATGACGACAATTATTACAGGGCATTCCCGCTGGTCGAAAGGAGAATTGGCAATGATTATTAAAGATCTCTTCAAGAAAGACATTACCCGTCCTATTCAGGGTGTAGTGACCATAGGAAATGAGGATGAAGAGCAGAAGTGGCAGGAGCTGGAAGAGTATGTTTGCACTGATGAGATCACAAAATCATTCCGTACTTTCTTTCGCAGATATCGCGAGTCCATCAATCATCCGACCGAAAAGATCGGTGTATGGATCACTGGTTTCTTTGGATCCGGTAAATCACACTTTCTGAAGATCCTTGGTTATATTCTCGAAAATGAGGAAGTGGCCGGGGTAAATGCCGCTGACTACTTTGATGAGAAGATTAAAGACCAGATGGTGCTGGCAGATATCAAGACCTGCGCTAAGGCAAATAATAAGGTAGTTCTTTTCAATATCGACAGTAAGGCTAAGTCAGACTCCAAAAGCAGAACACAGGCCATCATGGATATTATGCTCAGGGCGTTCAATGAATCCGTGGGATACTGTGGAACCAGTCCGTGGGTTGCGGACCTGGAGCGCACATTGGATGGAGAAGGAAAGCTTCAGGACTTTATTGCAAAGTTTGAAGAGTATTCCGGACGTAATTGGGTCCAGACCAGAGCAAAGGCTCTGCTGAACCGAGATTATATCATCCGTGCTCTGGTTGCCTCCCGCGACATGAGCGAAGAGAGCGCAAAGAAATTCATCGAGGATCAGACAAAGAACTTCACGAATACGACTGAGGAATTTGCAAAGATCGTTGATGCTTACTGCACAAAAAATAAGACGCGAGTTATCTTCCTCATGGATGAGGTGGGTCAGTTCATCGGGGATAACACACAGCTGATGCTTAATCTTCAAACTTGCGTAGAAGACCTTGGAAAGTTCTGTCGTGGTCAGGCCTGGGTTGTGGTTACTTCTCAGCAGGAACTTAAGGCTATGATCGACAGCACCAAGGACAAGCAGCAGGATTTCTCCAAAATTCAGGGGCGTTTTGATACCAGATTGCTTCTCAGTGGTGCTAATGCAGATGAGGTTATTAAGAGACGTATTCTGGAGAAAAAAGAAATTGCAGAAACACCGCTCCGGGCTCTTTATGATGCCAACAGCAGCAAGCTGTCCAATCTGATTCTATTCCAGGCAAAGCCTACGTGGTCGGGGTATAAGGACGCAGACGACTTTAAAAATGTTTATCCGTTCGTTTCCTACCAGTTTGAGCTTTTGCAGAAGGTCTTTGAAGCTATACGTGAGCATGGTATGAGCGAAGGCCGTCATCTGTCACAGAATGAAAGGTCGCTACTTTCCGCATTCCAGAATTCCGCAAAGAAGGCGGCGGATCTTGATTCCGGCATTCTGGTTCCGTTTGACAGTTTCTATTCCACTATTGAAGAGTTCATTGATTACGATATTAAGACGGTGTTCTCAAACGCAGAGAGAAGAGCCGGCTTAGACGGATTCGCCATCCGTGTACTTCGTGTGCTCTTTATGATTAAGCATGTAAAAGAGATGCCTTCGACTATCGACCGACTTGCGACGCTGATGGTCGATAATATCAATGCAGACAAGGCCGCTCTAAAAAACAAGATCTTTGAAGCGCTGCAGCAGTTAGAAGAAGAGACGCTGATCCAGAAGAACGGTGAAGAGTACGATTTCCTTACAAATGCTGAGCAGGATGTAAATAAGCAAATCAATAATTCTGCATATAACGAAGGTGAAGTACAGCGTACCATCTTCGACATCATCTATGACAAGGTGCTTGAAAGCAATAAGTATCGATATGAAGGGCGTTATGATTTTGGACTGAACCGTTATGTAGATTCTGAGATTAAAGGATCCTTCAGTCAGGACAGCATCACAATTAAAGTGATCACTCAGTTCTCCGGCATGCGTGCAGAAACAGAGTTCCAGGCTGAATCGGTGCGCTCTAATTCCATCGTGGTGGATCTGACGGAAGGAACCTTCATTGATGAACTGATCCGTGCAAACAAGATCGGTACCTTCAAACGTAATAACAGCGCATCCATGTCGGCGGCTCTTACGGAGATCATGAGCAAGAAATCCGCAGAACTTTCCGATCGTATTAAGCGTGCTGAAGATATTATCCGTGCAGCATTGAGGACGGCTCCTATCTACCTGTCCGGCACAAAGCTGGATATCAAGCAGAAGGACGGCAAGGATCGTTTACAGGATGCCTTAAAGGAAATGGTCAAGCATGATTATTTCAAGCTTCCGCTGGTCTCTTACTTCTATCAGGATCAGAGAAGCATCCTCACCATGCTGAACGACAACAATATGACCATAAATGGAGATGATATTTCCGGAGATGCCAATAGCAGTGCGTATGATGAAATTTGCAGCAAGATAAAGGACGATATCGGGCTTCATAGGAAAGTGACTGTGAAGAGCCTTCTGGATAATTTTACGAAGAAGCCTTACGGATGGCGTGAGCTGGATATTCTGGGAATGATCGGTGTTCTGTGGAAGCATCACAAAATACAGATCCTCATCCATGACAATGAAGTGGATGAGAGAAATACGTCGTTCAAAAATGATCTTGTTCGTAAGAACAATACAGATACAATGGTTATTCGTCTGCAAGAGAAGATCGATGAGCAGGTTTTGTATGCTGTAAAGCGGATCATGTCAGATGTTTATTCAGAAAATCTTCCTTTGGAGGAAACAAAGCTGAAGGAAGGCGTGGTTTCCTTCTTTACCCGTAAGAAGGAATTCTTAAGCGGGCTGAAGACAAAGTATGGTTCTGATTATGCCGGATGCACGGCAGCAACGGAGGTTTATAAGGACTTTGATGCCATCCTCCATGCATCGGATACGATATCTATATTCCAGGAAATCATCGATAGGAAGGAAAGTCTGGAAGACAAAGCAGAAACACTTGAGCAGCTGGAAGCATTTTATAAAGAGGGAAGCAACCAGCAGAAGAATTACCAGGAAGCGAAGAAAATCTGCAAGTGGTATGAACAGAACTGTTCTCTTCAGGATCTGTCAAAGATGGAGGATATCGTAAGACAGATGAATGAGATCATTTCTCTGGATATGCCGTTTACCAGGATGAATGAGCTGGCAAACCTTGTGTTCCAGGCGAGCGCTGCAAAAGAGAAGATCCTTGAAGAAAAACTTGATCGCACAAAGAAGGCTGTAGAGAAGGATCGTGATGAGGTGAGCCGCGAACTGGCCGATGCTCTTGGAGCAGAGCTTACCGAAGATCAAAAGAGCCGCATACAGGAAAAAGCCGATGAAGTACAGGCTCAGTATGATGAGTGGCTTGGATCGCTCAGCAGCCAGACTGCCAATATGGACTCTTATGTTACTGCCAGCGCCAATAATCTTTCCGGTTTCAGACGTTTTATAACTTCTGTTATGAGCGAAGGAACGGATACTCCTGTAAGGGCAAAACGTGTCCGTATCATCGATTACGTGCCTACAGTAAACAAGAAAATCAAGACGGCTGCGGATGTGGATGTGGTCCTGAATGCTATCCGTGAAAAATTGCTTGCCGAATTGGAAAACAATGATGAGATCGATCTCGGATAAGGAGCAAACAGATGGATAAAAAGATTTTACAAACATATTCCACATGGGCAAAAGAGAACCTTGAAAATCAGATAGAGGTTTCTCTTAAGGCGCTTGGGATCAACGATGAAAAGAATATAAAAAAGGCGAAGAAGGTCGGAGATGTCACTACGATTGAGGAAGATCCTACTTCTTACTCTGCGGATCTGTATGGCAAGAGAGAGAATATCATCAATCTCATTATCAGAAACGGCTATAAGAATGTAATTGAAGAATTTGCCTATACATGGTTTAACCGATTTGTGGCACTGAAGTTCATGGAGGTTCACGGATTCCTGTCACATGGTTTCCGCGTGCTTTCAGATCCTGCCGGAGGAATCGAACCGGAGATCCTTAAGAACCTGAACCTTGTGAAAGATGATCTTCGTTTGGACATGGCGCTGTGTAGTGAATATAAGCAGCAAGGCAAGATTGAGGAATTGTTCCGTCATGTGCTAATAAAGCAATGTAATGTACTTGCAGGGATCCTTCCTATGCTGTACAGCACTGATATGGGATATCTGGAATTACTGCTTCCGAATAACCTGTTAAAGGGTGAAACTGTCGTTACAAGATTAAATGAGATCCCTGAATCCGCGTTTATGGAGGACGTGGAGATCATTGGGTGGATGTATCAGTTCTACATTTCTTCCAAGAAAGATGCTGTATACGCCTCAAAGAAAACAATCACAAAGGATACGCTTCCTGCGGTAACACAGCTTTTCACTCCGGACTGGATCGTGCGTTATATGGCGCAGAATTCAGTGGGACGTTTATGGCTTGAAAGCTATCCTAATTCTTCTCTCCGCTCCGAAATGAAGTATTACGTGGAAGATGCGGAACAGACAGAGGAAGTACAAAAGAAGATTGATGAGATCAAGTACAGAAATGTTAATCCGGAGGATATCCGTATCATTGAGCCGTGCTGTGGCTCCGGACATATTCTGGTGTATGTATTTGATCTGCTTTACAAGATGTATGAGGAACGTGGATATCAGAAGAGAGATATCCCGACACTTATCTTAAAGAAAAATCTTGTGGGGCTGGATGTTGATAAGCGTGCAGCACAGCTGGCTTCCTTTTCTCTGATCATGAAGGCAAGAAGCGTAAACAATAGGTTCTTTAATGATCAGTACTACGAAACCCCGCGTGTTTATGAGTTACAGGATTCAAAATTGCTGAAGGATTTAGGATACCGTAAGCAACTAATGGATCTGAATCTTCTTGACGACGAAGAGACAAAGCTTATCAACTACATTGTGGATACTTTTGAGAACGGAAAAACTATTGGATCGCTTTTGAAAGTAGAGCCTATTGATTTCGCTTGTCTTGATAAGGCGCTGGATAAGGTAGCAAAGGGTACTATCGCAAATCTATTTAACATTGATTTCCTAAATATAGGAATGAGAAGGCTGAGAGAATTATCAAATCTGGGAAGACTTCTTGCTGGAAAATATGATGTGATGATAACTAATCCGCCTTATCGCGCTATATCAACGATGGAAGAAGCTGTTAGTGTTTATGCAGGGGATAATTATCCAAATAGTAAGACGGATATGTTTGCTATGTTCATGGAGACTGGGTTTGTAAAGCGAAACGGATTTATGGCAATGGTAAACATGCATAACTGGATGACAATATCGAGTTATGAGGACTTGAGAAACAGCTTCATATTAAACAATGAAATTGTTGTGATGGCTCATCTTGGTGCACATGCATTTGAAACTATAGGTGGGGAAATTGTCCAGACAACAGCTTTTGTATCGAGAAAAGGTACATATGATGCGAATGGAGTCTACTACAATCTTGTAGATAGTTCTGATAAAGAGAAAGATTTCTTCCTTGTGAAAGATGGTGAACCAACTAAGGATAGTCTACGATTTGAAGTTCCATCAAGCAATTTTAAAGAATTGCCAGGGAGCCCTTATGCGTACTGGATTTCGTCCGCTTTAGCTAAGGACTTTGAAAAGGGAGAAAACATTACAAAGTATATAGACACATTTCAGGGAATAATAACTGGAAATAATCCTAAGTATTTAAGGCTCTGGCATGAAGTTTCAGCGGCAAAAATACCATTCCATCAGTCAAAAATGAGTGATATAGACTTATCTGAACAATACTGGATACCTTATAACAAAGGCGGAGAAATAAGAAAGTGGTATGGCGTACAAGACTATGTAGTTTACTGGAAAAATGGTCCTGATGATAAGACTAGAGGGAAAAAAGGGTTCTCTGATTATTATTTAAAGGAATACGTTGCATGGTCATACACCGTCTCAAACACGATAGCGACACGTTATTATCCTTGTGGCTTTTTATGGGATGTAAGAGGATCGGGAATCTTTGACAAGGGAAATATGCTTTATTACCTGGAAGCACTAATCTCTAGTAAGATTGGAATTAAACTATTGCGTATTAATAATTCTACGCCAAGTTGCCAGGTCGAAAATATCGTTCAGTTTCCTATTATAGTTGACAAGAATCAGAAAAGCAGAGTTGATGAAATAGTTATTGAAAACAACAACATCTCACGGGATGATTGGGATTCTTTTGAAGTATCGTGGGATTTCAAGATGCATCCCCTTATTCTCTCAGCGAAAGATAAGGAAGACGCGCTAACAACGCAATTTGCAAAGAGCCGTATGGAGAAGCTTGGTTTGATTTCATGGCATTACGACCGATGGACTGAAAATTGCCAAGAGCGTTTTGATACTCTTAGAAGAAACGAGGAGGAATTAAACCGCATTTTTATCGGTATATATGGTTTGCAGCAAGAGCTTACACCTGAAGTTGATATCAGAGATGTAACGGTACGACTTGCCAATCAGGAAAGAGAGGTTCGATCTTTAGTATCCTATTTAGTTGGTATTGCTATGGGAAGGTACTCATTGGATGTACTTGGACTGGCATATGCAGGTGGTGAATGGGATGAATCGCAGTATCTGTCGTATCAGCCAGATGATGATGGAATTATACCGATTTACGATGGTATCGGCATGAAAGATGGTCTTACTACTGCATTGATTAATCTTATCAAGCAGATATATGGCGAAGAAACATATAGGCAGAATATTGATTATATCGCTGATGCTCTTGGAAAAAAGAATAGTGAGTCTTCAGAAGAAGCGTTGAATAGATATTTGAATGAAGGATTTTACAAAGATCATTTGAAGATATATCAAAAGAAGCCGATTTATTGGATGTTTACAAGTGGCGATAATTCAGGATTCAAGTGCTTGGTTTATATGCATAGATACAACGAAGATACTCTTGCAAGAATCAATGCAAAGTATTTCCTGCCGGAGTCAACACGTAAGAAAAATGAGCTTGATGAGTTGAATGGCAGAATCGCGCATGCCGAGGGCCGTGACAAACTACGTCTTGAAAAAGAACGTCAGAATCTGGCAGCAGCATACAATGAAGCTATCGAATATGGGCAGGTACTTGACCATATGGCAAATCAGTATATCGCCATCGACTTGGATGATGGCGTAAAGGAGAATTATGCCAAGTTCCAGGGCGTTGAAATCGTTACGGATGGTGGATCTAAGGTCAAGAAGGATCTGCTTGCTCCGCTGAAGTGAGGTAAGGTATGGCTAGTATAGATTATCAGGAGGCCAGAAAGGAAATCATTAAGCTGTTCGGCAGAAAAGATGCCAGCGGCAGGAAGATTATATTCTGGTATGATCCTCCGGCAAATTTCAAAGACGACATATCTTCTGACAGCTATGACTGCTGTAAGGTATTGCTCTGTGACAAGAATGAGTTTGCCATTAAGAAGACAATTGAACACGATGATCCTGAATCGGATTTTCTGGTATATATTCCTACGGAGAAGCCGGCAGACAGTGAAAACTGGCTGATGGACATCCTCATGTATAGTGAGGAATATTATGCTGACACCGTAGCGCTTACTATGCGCAGGATGAATTTGACTAATACTGATCTTCGTAGAGTGATCGAATGGCATTCCAAGTTCTTTGATGCAGAGAGTCGCACAAAGAAACTTTCAAACTATGTGACGGTAAACGATGAGATGAAACCATCGGATCTCCGGATGGCAATGATGTGTGTGTTGGTTAAAGCATCATCCAGATCTATCGAGAGCGTGCTGACAGAGCTCGTATTTGATAATTCAGATTCCAGTAAGTATAAGGATTTGAAGAAGTTTGGCTTTGAAGAATATCTTTGGGATGAAATCTGCCGGTATTACAACTATGAGGGTGATCAGAAGATCGAGACTCTGATCAAGCGCTTCATATTTACTGCATTACTGGAACAGAAGGCAGAGTTTGATGGTCTCCCGTCATTCTATGATCAGTATAAGATCAAAGGCCCTGGCCAGATGGATGCTAAGTTTTTCGTGGATAAGATTAAGGCGGATAAACGGTATGAATCCCTTCAGCTGGATATCGCCACAGATCTGAAGATAGAGGGGCTTTTGGTATCACGCGATATCACCTGTGTGCAGACAGCTGACATTTTTGAATGCATTGACATCGATATTATACGAAAGATCTCTATCAGTCTTGCAAACGGAAGCTTGGATTATGATACCTTTGAGCGCGTGATATCTGACCGTTTGAATTCCATGTGGTATGAGGCACATAGCCATGAATATGCAATCCTCAGTTCTGTAATGGCATTCTTTAAGAGGTTGGAGACACCAATCTCTACAGGTCTTCTGGCTACTGATTACGTGCAGAACTATACGGAGTCCTATTATCTGGTCGATACATATTATCGCCGGATTTGTGCCAATTACAATAAGCTGGAGAATCCATCATCTGAGATGGAGGATCTGATGCGCATGGTGGAAGCCGCCTACCAGAGCAAGTTCCTGGATCCTCTTGGAAAGGCATTCAGTGATGCTCTGAAAGAACAAGGCAACTGGGATTTTCCGGGGCTTAAGATGTCGAGAAATTTCTATCAGGAAGTGCAGGCTAAAAATTATAAGAAGTGTTTTGTCATCATTTCGGATGGGTTCCGGTATGAGATCGGAAGAGAGCTGTATGAAAAGCTGAAGACAGATACCGTGCTCAACGGTAATGAGGAGATTAAGTATGCGATATCTCCGTTGCCTTCAGAGACGCGCTTCGGTATGGCATCGCTGCTTCCGCACCGGATCATGGCCTATATGAATAAGCTGGTAACTGTGGATGAACAGTCTACAGTTGATACTGCTGCCAGAGACGCTGTGCTTAAAAACAAAAAGCCTTCCTATGCTGCTATACAGTATAAGGACATCAATAAAATGTCCAGAAACGAGCTCCGTGCTTATATGGCAGACAAGTCTCTGGTGTATATCTACCACAATGTCATGGATAAAGCCGGGGAGCATGATGAGAGCAAGGTCTTTGATGTGGCGGTGACTGCGGTAGATGAGATCCTGACACTTATCAGAAAACTGTATAACAACCTGCAGATCTCCAATTTCTATGTGACAGCGGATCATGGATTCCTTTACAGAAGAAATGAGATCGAAGAATCGCAGAAGTACAGCAATGTCGTAGCACTTCATCCTACGGAGGCATCCAAACGCTATGTGCTGACAGACGATATGTCACTGCAGATCCCTTATACGGTTGAGTTTACTTTGGAGAATGTTTCTGACGGAGCATATAAGGTTATCTCACCGTATGGTTATGATCTATTTAAGACACAAGGCAGCGGCCTTCAATATGTTCACGGTGGTGCATCATTACAGGAAATTATTGTTCCGGTTATCCATCTGGGTGAACTTCGCGCAGCCGGCAATAAGGAAGCAGTCTCTCCAGTCGGTGTCCGTTTGAAGAGTATCACGCGAAAGATTACCAACAGAAGCTTCACCCTGGAATTCGAGCAGTATGAGAAGGTCGAAGAGCGCAAGCAAGCTATCACCTGTGAGACCTATCTTGTGGATGAAGATGGAAATAAAGTTTCCGGCGAATATCGTTTTGTGGCTGCATCTGAAAGCGATGATGTGGATGCAAGAAGTACGAAGATCAGGTTCAATCTTATGAACATTGAGTTCGACCGCAGCAAACGGTATTACCTGATACTGAGGAACATTGCAAAGCCGGATGAATATATAGAACGCGAACAGTTCACCATAGACATCCTGCAGTTCAAGATGTTCTAAAGGAGGCAAGGTTCATGGATCAGTTAGATAAAAAAGTATTTGAGGTCTTTTCTGGACGTGTGGTTCCGAAGGGGGCTACAAAGAAAATCAAGGATAGTGCAAATGTTCCGACCTATGTTCTGGAATATTTGCTTGGCAATTACTGTACATCGGATGATGAGAGCGAAGTTGCAGCTGGTATTGAGCAGGTAAAAAGGATCCTGTCGGATAACTATGTTCGTCCGGATGAGGCTGAGCAAATAAAGGCAAGGATAAAAGAAGAGGGAAACCATACAGTCATTGATAAAATCAGTGTTAAGCTGAATGAGCGGACAGACCAGTATGAGGCAGATTTTCTCTTCCTGGGGATCAAGGGAATCTATGTTCATCCTAAATATGTGCGGTCATACGAAAAACTGCTTGCCGGCGGTATCTGGTGCATCGTTGATCTGACATATTTTTACAATGAGGACGAAAAGAAAAACAGTCCTTTTGTAATCGGCGAGATCACACCGATCCAGATGCCTAACCTGGATAAGAGCGAGATCATTGAGGCAAGAAGTCAGTTTACAAAGGAAGAGTGGATAGATTTGCTGCTCCGTTCCTGCGGTATGGAACCGACGCAATTTGATTACCGTGTAAAATGGCATCTGCTTACTAGACTGGTTCCGTTGGTAGAAAACAATGTTAATATCTGCGAGCTGGGACCGAGAGGAACCGGTAAATCTCATATCTATAAGGAGCTGTCTCCGAATTCCATTCTGATTTCCGGTGGACAGACCACAGTTGCAAATCTGTTTTACAACATGGGGCGGCGACAGGTCGGCCTTGTAGGACTGTGGGACGTAGTGGCTTTTGATGAGGTGGCCGGCATCAACTTCAAAGATAAAGACGGTGTTCAGATTATGAAGGACTATATGGCTTCCGGATCCTTTGCGCGAGGGAAGGATGCTATACAGGCGAATGCTTCGATGGTATTTGTCGGAAACATTAACCAGAGCGTGGACTATCTGCTTAAGACATCTCATCTTTTTGAGCCGTTCCCGACAGCTATGATTGACAGCGCATTTTTTGATCGAATGCATTGTTATATTCCGGGATGGGAAATTCCGAAGATGCGTCCGGAGTACTTCACGGATAATTACGGTTTCATTTCCGATTACCTTGCGGAATTTATGCGTGAGATGCGGAAGGTTCCTGAGACAGATGCATTTGATAGGTTCTTCAAGCTTGGCAGATGTCTGAATCAGAGAGACACTATTGCTGTAAGGAAGATGGTTTCCGGTCTTACTAAGCTCATTTATCCGGATGAGAAGTATACGGAAGAGGATATGGAAGAGATCCTGAAGTATGCTATTGAAGGCCGCAGAAGAGTTAAAGAGCAGCTAAAGAAGATTGGTGGTATGGAGTTCTACGATGTTCAGTTCTCTTATATCCGAACATCCAATATGGAAGAGATATCTGTTCCTGTGCTGGAACAGGGCGGCGGGAAACTGATTCCTGAAGGAACCGGCAAACCAGGGCACGTATATACGGTGGCAAACGGAACCAATGGTATGATGGGGCTCTTTAAGTTTGAGAGTACCATTACCAACGGTGGAGGAAAGTTTGATGTGACCGGCATGCAGAGTGCTAAGGAAACGAAGGAATCTGTAAAGACGGCTCAGAATTATTTCAGGGCAAACGCAAAACATATCAGTGCATCCATCTCTACGGAGAATAAGGATTATCTGATGCACATTCAGGACTGCCAGGGAGTAGGGCTGGATAGCAATATTTCACTTCCGGTAATGGTGGCGTATTGCAGTGTGGCACTGGATAAGCCTGTGCTGCCGCAGTTGTGTGTGCTCGGGTCCATGAGTATCGGCGGAACTATCAATAAGGTTGAGGAACTGGCCTCTACATTACAGGTCGCGTTTGATGCAGGAGCAAAACGTGTATTGTTACCGATGAGCAGCGCCGGGGATATCCCGACAGTTCCTGCTGAGTTGTTTGCTAAGTTCCAGATTTCATTTTACAGCAGCCCGGAGGATGCTGTGATCAAGGCGTTAGGGATTGAATAGAGTAACAAAGGGGGATAAGAAACATCTATGGTAGAGAGCCCTTATGATCAGTTTGAGCAGTGGCTTGTTAAACAGCCGTTCTGGGTGCAGGATGCGACATGGAGACTGTATAATAAGCGCCCAATAGATGATTCCCAGATTGGTTTATATGCACAAATGTGTCTGGATCAAACACAGAATAAAGAGGTTGAGTTCCAGCATATAAACAAGGATGTTTTTGGTGGAGTAGCGAATGAACCACAAATCGCTATCAAATCAATTCACGATGTAACTGGCGTAAATGCGTTAGCAGAAAACACTAGTCTCAGTTTTGGAGAAAAAGGTGTATCAGTTGTATATGGGTTGAATGGTGCTGGAAAATCAGGTTTCATGAGGATATTCAAGAATGTTTCCGGCCATCCGTATGCAGAACAAATTCAACAGAATATTTTCAGAAAGGCTGGTGCTACGAAACCTTTCTGTAGGTTTGATATTGCTATTGGAGAAGAGTATCAAACAGTTGAGATGGATCTTACTGCTAAAGGGAATAATCCATTCTTGCGGCAATGTGATGTCTTTGATACACGTATTTCGACAGCGTATATTTCTAGTGCTAATAGTGTTTCCTATGAACCATTTGTTTTCACTGTTTTAAAAGAGTTAGCGGTGATTGCAGCAAGAATACAACATGTAATTCAGGATAAAATAGGTGCGATTCCTGAATTACAGTTGTCCCGTCCGGATTTCATAAGGAAAAGTGCAGAAGCAACATGGCTAGAACAACTGACCGAAAAGTCAACAATACCTGAAGAGTGCATTGTTTGGAAAGAAACAGATGCGAAGAGAATTGATGAACTTAACAAGCTTTTGGATACTCAACAGGTTCGGACATCGATAAAAAACAAGGAATACCAACGAAACCAAATTAAGAAAATCTATGATGAGGTGCATGGGATTTCAAAGCGTATAGCCGAAACAGTCCCCACGGCTTTTCGGGTTCAATATGAAGCACTGCAAAAAGCGAAAGCCCAATATGAATTAGCAAAAACCATATTTACTAACAATGCAACAGAGCAAGATAAACAAAGTGTAAGCGTGGCAGATTTCAAGGCTTTATGGAAAGCTGGGCGTTCTTATTATGAGAAGTGTATTCACATAGTAAATGGGAACGGTTTTGCTAAACCGGGGTCAGTCTGTCCGTTGTGCTTACAACGCGTTGAAGGAGACTCGCTGCAGAGATTTGCTTCCGTTGATGAATATATTAATGGATCTTTTAGTGAGGCTTATTCTTCGGCAGAAAAAAGGTATAAGAGCACTCTTGAATCAATCATTGCTCATACATATACACTGGCTCAGATCAAGGATTCTTTATCTGGCCTTGTTGGCGAAGAACTTATTAGCCAAATCATTGAGTTATACAAGCAATTTGATGTGTGGGAGGCCGCTCCTTATTCTGAGTCTGCGTTTAACGATATTTCTGCCATTGGGGAACTTGCCCTCGTCGCGACATTAAATGGGGTCATAACTGCACTTGAAACGGAAATAGACTCTTTAAAAGCAGCTTTAAATGAAGAAAAACAAGAAGAGTATAAAAAAGAGCTTCAGCATCTAAAGTACCGGCATTGGGTCTATCAGCAGCAAGAATTAATTCAATCGATCATTCAAAACGATAAGCGGAAGAAGGAACTCGAAGCGGGACAGCAGCTCCTTAAAACTAATCGAATTACTTCTGAATCTAATCAATTAGCAGAAGCTCTGATTACTGACGCGTATATAGAGCGCTTCAATAAAGAAATGAAAGTCCTTGCGCCGTACTTGAAAGTAAAATTGGAGAAAGGACAATCACAAAAGGGTAGATCACCGTATAAAGTTGTGCTGGATACAACAGACAAACTGCGCAAAAGTCCAGAAGATGTGCTGAGTGAGGGAGAACAGAGAATTGTAGCGCTAGCTGCATTCTTTGCTGATGCCACCGGGAGAAATGAGCAAACCCCTATTATTATCGACGATCCAATTTCTTCTTTGGATTATAACTATGAAGAAGCTGCGACAAGGAGAATTGTTGAATTAGCCAAGGAACGTCAGGTGATCGTTTTTACACACAGAATCTCTTTATTAGTAGGACTTGGCGAAGTGTGTGAAGCTTCAGGGATTCCGTTTACAGATCTGTATATTCGGGGGACGAACATGGGTAAAGGGGTACCTGATTTTACAGACGCTTATCATGGGAAAGTTGATAAGCAGTTAAATGGATTGGTTGACAGAATAAGAGAAATCAAAAAAATGGATCCTTATTCTCACGAGTACCTGGATGCATGTAGCCGTGTTTCACAACAACTCAGAATATGCGTAGAGAGATCGGTTGAGGATGTTTTGCTTCAGCAAATGGTTAAAAGATTTAGTCGTAGAATTATGACTGGAAAGCTCATGAAATTGGACCGAATTGAGTCAAATGATTGCGAAATGATAGATATTATGATGACCAAGTATTCATTTAATGAGCACTCACAGCCAGATGACAGTCCGTTGATTGAGATGGACTTAGATGAAACCATAACTGACATACAGCGATTTGTTGCGTGGATAAAGACATTTAATAAAAAAATGGAAAAGCCTTAAAGGGTTATTTTGCCAATGCAGATTGTAATTACTGATGACTTCAACCTGGCCCGGATCGCGGAAAGCGGCCAGTGCTTCCGCTGGCAGAAGGATGATTCCGGCACATACCGTATTATTCATAAAGAGCACATTCTCCGGATACGAGTCTTGGAGAAAAACACATTTGCCCTCTCCTGTTCGGAGGATGACTACCGAAATATCTGGCACGACTATTTTGATCTTGGAACAGATTACCGGTCGATCCGGGAACGCATCAGCAAAGAGGACGATCCTTTTCTTGCCGAAGCCTGTGAGTACGGGAAGGGCATTCGCATTCTCCGCCAGGATCCCTGGGAGATGCTGATCAGCTTTATCATTTCCCAGAACAAAAACATCCCGGCAATTAAAAGGAGTGTAGAGCTGCTATGCGAAGTCGTTGGAAGCCGGCAAGAGGATGCTGAAGGCAGCTATTATCTGTTCCCTACGCCGGAAGAGATTCTTGCTTTGAGCGATGAAACACTCTCGACCTGTCGGCTCGGTTATCGCTGCAGGTATGTGAAGGCGGCGGCATTGGAAGTGGCAGAGGGAAAGCTGGATCTCAGCTTACTCAAAAACGAAACCGAAGAGGCAACGATCAAAGCATTGACAGCTGTCTTTGGTGTCGGCGTAAAGGTGGCAAATTGTGTTTCCCTTTTCGGCCTGCACCATGTCGACGCATTTCCCATCGACGTATGGATCCGCAGGATTCTGGAGAACGAATACCCCGTAGGATATCCGAAAGAGAAGTACAGCCCGTATAACGGCATTTACCAGCAGTACATGTTTTACTACTACCGTGCCAAGTACGATAAAAAATGAAGTGACAGACATGCATATTTCTCAAGGCCCAAGTTTTCGGTTATCAGGAAAACTTAATTATCAGGAATTAAAGCAAAACCCCAATACCTATCGTCTATTTTATTGTACTATTCCTGATAATAATAAACTTTTAACCGGTGATCACATGAAAAATCTAAAATGCTCTTTTAACCAATTTCCTGATAACTCAGTGATAATCTGACTGATTGAGAAGGAATTTTACCGGATTTAATAATAAAACCCTCTTTCCATGCCAGATTTATGATTTATTAGTCGAATAAGCAAAGGAGTTTTAATTGTTCTGAAGAAATATGCCTTGAGTTATCAGGAATTCGGGAAAAGGACTGATTCACAAGTTGCTCCTGGCTTTTGAATTTTTCCACAATAGTTATCAGGAAATAATATAAAAGAAATGGCGCCTCTATTTGATGTCAGTGTCATTTCCTGATAACTCATTTTTCGGGATAACGCAGTTTATCCCGAATTCGGGATAATTTGCGCGAGCAGTGTCCCGATGGATGGTTTTCCATCGGCACGGACTCGCTGGGATATCCCAGGCCCTTAAAGATCGCACTTCGTGCGGCTGCGCGTTTCTGCGAACCGCTGATACTGCCCCGGCATCAGGAAGAAAAATCATAAATGGCAGCATCAACAGGAGGCAGCTGAGTGAATATGACAGGCATTTTTGTTGAGTATTCCGGGCCTCGTGACACCAGTGTCCGGGCCTTCGGAAACCAGCATTCCGGGAAATAGGAAACCGTGATTCCGATGCTTGGAAACCAACGATCCGGCAATGGAAACCACTCATACGCTGCCTTAGAATTATGGTATGCGCCATCACGGCGTAAATAATTCTAAGGAGGTCGCTCATATGACCAAGTACCGAGAGATCCTGCGCCTGGCAAGTCTGGGTCTCAGTCAACAGAGCATCGCTGACAGTAGCGGTGTATCCAAGAAAACGGTCAACCGTGTGCTTAAGCGCGCCAAAGAGCTCAACATCTTTTGGCCGTTGGAAGCCAACGAGACCGATGCCGTCCTTGCGGAGAAGTTGTTTCCATCCGCACAGAAGCAAGTGTCATCAACAAAACGGATGCCTGACTTCAACTACATCCAGAAGGAGTTGCTTCGCAACGGAGTCAACAAAAAACTCCTCTGGACGGAATACCTGGAGGAGTGCCGCCAGTCCGGCGACGATCCCCTAATGTATTCCCAGTTCTGCTATTACATCCAGCAGGACGAACAGAAACGCCGTGCTACGATGCATATCAACCGAAAGCCCGGTGAGCAGATCGAGGTCGATTGGGCCGGAGATCCTGCTCAGATCACCGATCCGGATACCGGTGAGATCATCCCGGCATTTCTCTTTGTAGGCGTTATGACGTACAGCCAGTACCCTTACGTTGAAGCCTTTATCGATGAGAAACAGCGTGCCTGGATCACAGCTCATGTACATATGTATGAGTACTTCGGCGGTGTTACCCGTATCCTGGTTCCGGATAATACCAAGACAGCTGTGATCCATAACAATGACTGGTATAATCAGGAACTCAATACCATCTACCATGAGATGGCGGAGCATTA
>Ga0256407_10006520_pt1 | contig 17963 bp, 11 predicted proteins | sample RumenRJG_04DNA_FD_193489 | JGI IMG/M metagenome (GOLD analysis project Ga0256407, IMG submission 193489) | Bovine rumen microbial communities from Lethbridge, Alberta, Canada - RJG_04 | ecosystem: Host-associated > Mammals > Digestive system > Stomach > Rumen | place: Canada: Alberta...
AGCATCGAATTTCGAGGGGTCGACAACAATCTGAACGTTCTTGATGGTAGAACCGTCGTTAAGGGCGATGAAGTCTACTGATTTGCTACTACGGTGCGTGCGCACCCAACCCTTCACATTGACGATGGCACCAAAGTCGGTACGACGGAGCACGTCGATGACTTTTGTCCTACGAATTGTGTCCATTTTTTGCTATACGTAATATTATGTTGATTATTCGAAAGCACCCATGCGCAGCATCTCCACCTCTTTCTCAGTGAGGAAACGCCAGTCGCCACGGCGTACGTTCTTCTTGGTGAGGCCTGCAAACTGCACACGGTCGAGGCGTACGACACGGTAGCCCAGGCTCTCGAAGATACGGCGCACGATGCGGTTCTTTCCACTGTGGATCTCGATACCCACCTGACTCTTGTCGGTCTCGTGTGCATACTCGATGGCATCGGCCTTGATCTCACCATCGTCCAGGGTGATACCCTCAGCAATCTGGTTCATGTCGTGAGCCGTGACATTCTTGTCGAGGAACACGTGATAGACCTTCTTCTTGAGGAACTTGGGATGGGTAAGTTTGCTGGCGAGGTCGCCATCGTTGGTGAGCAGGAGCACACCGGTGGTATTGCGGTCGAGACGGCCAACGGGATAGATACGCTCCGGGCAAGCATCTTTCACCAGGTCCATCACAGTCTTGCGCTGCTGTGGGTCGTCGCTGGTAGTGACATAGTCTTTGGGCTTGTTGAGCAGCACGTAGACCTTCTTCTCAAGGCGTACGGGCTGATCGTGGAACATCACCTCGTCGGAGCGCGACACCTTGGTGCCCAGTTCGGTCACCACCTGTCCGTTGACGGTCACCACACCTGCCTGGATATATGTATCGGCCTCACGACGGCTGCAAACGCCGGCATTGGCAAGATACTTGTTGAGGCGGATGGGCTCATTGGGGTCGATATGCTCCTCCTTGTACTCAATACGTTTCTTCAAACTGTATTTGGCATTGGGATCGTATCCGGGATTGTGCTGACGATAGCCACCCTGATTGTATCCGCGCTGCTGGTAGCCGCCGCGTTGCTGGTAACCACCCTGCTGACGGGGTTGGTAGCCGCCACGCTGCTGGTAACCACCCTGCTGACGGGGCTGATAGCCACCCTGCTGACGGGGTTGATAACCACCCTGCTGGCGGGGCTGATAGCCACCTTGCTGACGGGGCTGATAGCCACCCTGCTGACGGGGCTGATAGCCACCCTGCTGACGGGGCTGATAACCACCCTGCTGACGGGGCTGATAGCCGCCACGCTGCTGGTAACCACCCTGCTGGCGGGGCTGATAGCCACCCTGCTGGCGGTCGCCCATATTATTGTTGTAACGAGGACGGTAGGGACGCTGTCCGCCTCCCGACTGAAGACCTGCCCCGAAACCCTCGGGGCGGAATCCGCCCTCATCGTCATTGTTTCTTTCGCTGGAATAAGCGCGCTGAGTGTGAATGCGAGGACGCATCATGCGCTGACCGCCACGATAGTCCTTAGAATAGTTCCCTGAGTCTGACTGATAACCTTCGCGGCCACCCTGACCCTGCTCGGACAACTGTCCGTCTTGTTTGTTCTCGTTTTCAAAATCCATAATAATTTAAAATTTTTGTAAGCCTCCCGGCTTGGTTAGTAAATAAAATGACTAAATACCTGTATAGTTATGTGGCGTTATCGCCAACAACTGATTCTTGATCTCATCGTCGACATCGAGTGTGCGCACGAAGTCGTGAATGGTCTGCTCCGTCATCTTCTGGTTGGTGCGGGTGAGTTGCTTGAGTGCCTCATAAGGATTGGGATAAGCCTCACGACGGAGGATGGTCTGGATGGCCTCGGCCACAACAGCCCAGTTGTCGTCGAGGTCGGCGCGCAGCTTCTGCTCATTGAGGATGAGCTTGCGCAGACCCTTGAGCGTGCTCTCGATGGCAATGACGGTATGTCCGAAGGGCACGCCCACATTGCGGAGCACCGTAGAGTCGGTGAGGTCGCGCTGCAAGCGGCTCACCGGAAGTTTGGCGGCGAGGAACTGCAACAGTGCGTTCGAGATGCCCAGGTTACCCTCGCTGTTCTCAAAGTCGATGGGATTGACCTTGTGTGGCATGGCGCTCGACCCTACCTCACCAGCCTTGATCTTCTGCTTGAAATACTCCATGGAGATATACATCCAGAAATCGCGGTCGAGGTCGATAATGATGGTGTTGACACGGCGAAGGGCATCGAACACGCCACCGATGCAGTCGTAGTTGCTGATCTGTGTGGTGTACTGCTCACGGCGCAATCCCAGTTTCTCGCTCACAAACGTGTTGGCGAACTCACGCCAGTCGTAGTCGGGATAAGCCACATGGTGAGCATTGAAATTGCCCGTGGCGCCACCAAACTTGGCCGTGATGGGATAGGCTTTCAGCTGGTTGAGCTGCTCGGTGAGGCGGTAGACAAATACCATGATCTCCTTCCCCAGTCGGGTGGGAGAAGCAGGCTGACCATGAGTCTTGGCCAACATGGGCACCTCACGCCACTCATCGGCATAGGCCTGGAGTCGGGCAATGAGTTCCTCTATGGCCGGACAAATCACCTGAGTCAGCGCATCCTTGATGGAAAGGGGGACGGATGTGTTGTTGATATCCTGTGAAGTAAGACCGAAGTGGATAAACTCCTTATACTTGTCGAGGTTTCCTATCTTGTCGAATTTCTCCTTGATGAAATACTCCACGGCCTTGACGTCGTGGTTGGTGACACGCTCTATATCCTTCACGCGCTGCGCATCGTCAGTGGAGAAAGAACCATAGATAGCACGGAGATCCTCGAAAAGAGAATGGTTGAAATCCTGAAGTTGGGGTAATGGCAATTCGCATAGAGCGATGAAATACTCTATCTCTACACGTACCCTGTATCTAATAAGCGCATATTCTGAAAAATATTCTGCCAATGACACTGTTTTCCCTCTATAGCGGCCGTCGATAGGAGATATGGCCGTCAACGAATCAAGCCCGATCATTCTTAAAAGTCTATATATAGAATCTAATAATGTATGTATAAGTGTGCGTATATCCTAAATTGGTATGCAAAGATACGAAAATATCAATATATCAACGAAAATAAAAACATAAAGTTTTATAAAATGGGCGAAAAATTGATTTATACAAAAAAAAGAAAACCCTGCAGCCCCGAAAGGCCACAGGGTATCACCCCAAGTGGGCGTTGACGGATTCGAACCGCCGACCCTCTGCTTGTAAGGCAGATGCTCTAAACCAACTGAGCTAAACGCCCTTTTTGTGAAAAGCGATGCAAAGGTAAGGATATTTTGTGAATCCACAAAATTTTCGGCCGTTTTTTATTCCAAAAAGATGTTTTTGAGCATTTTTGGCCGCTTAATCGTGCTTTGCCACTGCGTGGCGAAGGGACTCACGCTCGGAAATGCTCAAATAAATTTGGCATTTCTCTCGCTTAATCGGCTTTGCCACTGCGTGGCGAAGGTACTCACGCTCGGAAATGCTCAAATAAATTTGGCATTTCTCTCGCTTAATCGGCTTTGCCACTGCGTGGCGAAGGTACTCACGCTCGGAAATGCTCAAATAAATTTGGCATTTCTCTCGCTTAATCGTACCTTTGCAGAATGAATGGGGAGCATCCCCTCAAATTGGAAACATTAACAGAAAGAAAAATGGAAAAAGTAGTAAGTGGTATCCGACCTACCGGCAACCTGCACCTTGGCAATTACTTTGGTGCGGTGAAGAGTTTCGTGAAAATGCAAGATGAATACGACTGCATGTTCTTCATTGCCGATTGGCATAGCCTCACCACCCATCCAAAGCCAGAAGACATTCAGGAAAGTGCACGCACCATCCTAGCCGAGTACCTGGCCTGTGGTCTAGACCCCGAGAAAGCGCCCATCTATGTTCAAAGCGACGTGAAGGAGACCTTGGAACTATATCTCTTTCTCAACATGAACATGTATCTGGGAGAACTGGAGCGCGTGACCACTTTTAAGGAAAAAGCCCGCAAGCAGCCCAACAACGTGAATGCCGGTCTGCTCACCTACCCCACCCTGATGGCTGCCGACATCCTTCAGCACAGGGCCAACAAGGTGCCCGTAGGCAAAGACCAGGAGCAGAATATGGAGATGGCCCGCAGATGCGCCCGCCGTTTCAACAACATCTACGGCGTGGAGTTCTTTCCCGAGCCACAGAATTTCTACTTTGCCGAGAAAGCGGTAAAGGTGCCTGGCCTTGACGGCAGCGGCAAGATGGGCAAGAGCGAGGGCAACTGCATTTATCTTCGCGACGAGGACAAAGTGATCACGAAGAAGGTGATGAAGGCCGTGACCGACCTTGGTCCGCAGACGCCCAACAGCGAGCGCCCCGAAATCATCGAGAATCTCTTCTCGTTCCTGAAACTCTGCTCGAACGAAGAGGCCTATACCTATTTCGACGAGAAATGGAACGACTGCACCCTGCGTTACGGAGACCTGAAGAAACAAATCGCTGCCGACCTGGTGAAGACCATCGCACCCATCAGGGAACGTATCAATGAGTTCAGTTCCAACAAAGAGTTGCTCGACCGCATAGCCCGCGAGGGTGCCGAGCGCGCACGTGCCAGTGCCACTGCCACCATCGAGGAGGTTCGCCGCATCATCGGCTTCAGGGTGAGATAATTCCCTGAAGCCGCCATCACCCCATCGCCGGCATCTCAGAAAGCGAAATCAATTAAAAAAGACGAACAAAAAAAGCGCCCTCACGATGAGGGCGCTTATTTTTGGTTGTAGATTTCTGATTAGCGAATCTCAACAACGGCACGACGGTTGAGCTCGAACGGTGAGAGGATATCCACACCACCCTTACCAACGGTGGTCACCTTGTCGCGGTTCACACCCATACCGATGACTTCCTCAGCCACGGTCTTGGCACGCTCGTCGGAGAGCCACTGGTTGTGCTCAGGATTACCTGTAGCGCTGTCAGCATAACCGGTAACGAGAACGTTGGTGTTCTTGTCGGCAGCGATCTTAGCAAGAGCGCGAACGTCTACGAGGTCGCGTGAGTAAGAAGGACCGCTGTTGGTCTTGTTGCAGTAGAAGTAAACAGTAGCAGGAGCACCGATGATCTCGTCAACGGCCTTCGGGCACTGGTGGTTCTTGATGAGGTTGTTCAGACGATCGATCTCAGCATTGGCGTCGGAGAGACGGTTGTTGAGGTCGTCGAGTTCAGCCTGGTGGAGAGCCTTGATAGCAGCAACATCGGGCACTTTGTCCCAAGTACCTTTACCGAGGTTGAAGGTAAGGCCAATCTCAGCATAGAGGTTGTTGTCGTGGCTGTCCCATCCGCGGTTAGCGGGATCGAGGAACAAGTCCATGCCATCGATATCGGTCTCGAAGCGGTTCCAACCCAACTCGAGGTTCAGGAACACCTTGCGGCTGAGACGGAATTCGTTGAGCAAACCAACGCTGAGGTCCATACCGTAGCGGTTGTGGGTCATTGAGCGACCGAAGCCAGCACCAGCGAATGGAATGAAATTCCAAACACGGTCGGGGTTATAACCCAGCAACATGTTGCTCACGTTGAAGAGAGCATGCTCATTGAGCACCCAGTACTTGTTGAAGAAGCCTTTACCATCGCCATTCACGGCACGTACAGACTTACCCCAGATACCAGCAAGCTTGGTACGGAGTCCGAGGCCAGGAGTGAACCATTTACCGATAGCAATGGCAGCACCTGGGTTTGAACGAAAATCCTTGAGAGGACTGCGGTCGAGTCCTGCTCCGTGCTCCTCTGCGGAGTACCAAGCGTTCCACTGAGCGCCTACTTGAATAAACCAATTGCTCCAGAACGAATTAGTGGCCACACTGTACTTCAGTGTAGGATCGTCCTGAGCCATGGCTGAGAAAGAAACGCTGACGAGAGCCAGCACCATTAATAGTTTTTTCATAACCTTTTTATTTTAAAAAATAATCAAAAATATATATATCCTGTTGACAGTTACGCAATATTTTCCGCTGCAAAGATAATATTTTTTTTCAAACCCAATTGGTTTTTCTATAGAATTTTTCACTTTTTTGCAAAAAATACCTAAATTTCGTGAAAAAAATGGGATTTTATGCCATTATCCAAGCAATCGGTCGATCTCATCCTGCTGCAAAATGCACAAAATGGGCTTGCCATCGGGTGTGAGATTGACATTGGAACAAGCGAAGAGTCGGTTGACCAGATTCTCCATCTCGTCGTTGGACAGCACCTGTCCTTGGGGGATGGCTGCACCTCTTGCCATACCTAGTGCGAGGGCGAACTGGATCTCGCTCTGCGGCTGTCCGGTTTTTTCCTTTGCCACCGTGAGGAGGTCGTTGAGCATCATGGTGGCATCAATGCCCTCAATGCCTGCGGGGATGCCATCGATGGAGAAGCTGCCCCCACCGAGGTCGTTGAGCGAGAAGCCCAGGTCGGCCAGGTCGGGGAGGATTTGCCTCATCACCTCACCATCGGCCAGCGACAGTTTGATGATCTCGGGGAAGAGCATGCCTTGCGACCGCCATCTGTGGTTGCGCATCTTCTCCTGGTATTCCTCAAAGAGGATGCGCAGGTGTGCCCTATGCTGGTCGATGATCATGAGACCCGACTTCACTGCCGTCATGATGAGTCTCCCCTTATATTGATAATGTGAGGGTGACTTCTCGGCGATGATGTCGTCGGGGGTGTCGACGTCGCCAGGTTCATCAAACAGGCCTGGCTGCTGGGTTGCCTCTTGCCGTGCCACCGAATAGAGGTCTTCCCAATGCCGCTGCTGGGCATCGGCTTTTCGGTTTCTCGGGTCGTTGAAGGGGTTGTATTGGGGGTTGGTCTTCACCTCTGGCCTGTGCACATTGGTGTTGCTGGGGTCGTAGAGGGGGATATCGGGCCGTCCCTCGGTATCGAAATCGATGGAGGGGACGTCGTTGAATTTCCCCACAGCCTCTTTCACCGCCGCCGAGAGAATTTGCCATATCACCTGTTCGTTCTCGAACTTAATCTCGGTCTTGGTGGGATGGATGTTGACATCGATGTCGGCAGCCGGCACATCGAAGAAGATGAAATAAGGCACCTGCTCGCCCTGTGGCACCAGCCGCTCGAACGGTGCCATCACCGCCTTGTTGAAATAGGGGTGCTTCATATATCTCCCATTGACGAAGAAGAACTGGTGTGCACCCTTCTTCCTCGATGCCTCGGGTTTTCCCACGAAGCCACTGATGCGGCACACCGAGGTCTCCACGGCCACAGGAAGCAGGTCCTGATTGGTTTTCTTGCCAAACACATCTACGATGCGCTGGCGCTGACCGGCCTTAGGCAGGTTCGACACCTCCACCCCATTGCTGTGCAAGGTGAAGGCCACCTGCGGATTGACGAGCACGATGCGCTCGTAGGCCGTGAGGATATTGTTGAGTTCGGTGGTGTTCGACTTGAGGAACTTCCGTCGTGCGGGCACGTTGAAGAACAGGTTCTCCACCTTGAAATTGCTTCCCACCGGACACGACACGGGTTCCTGTCCCACGAAGCGGGAACCGTGGATGGTGACAGCCGTTCCGATAACATCAGTATGGAGACGCGTCTTGAGTTCCACTTGGGCCACTGCCGCTATCGAAGCAAGGGCCTCGCCCCTGAAGCCCATAGTATGCAGGTCGAAAAGGTCGTCGGCCTTACGGATTTTCGAAGTGGCATGTCTTTCGAACGACAATCGGGCATCGGTGGGCGACATGCCCTTCCCGTTGTCGATGACCTGTATGGACGTGCGCCCGGCATCCACCACGAGGACATTCACCTCGGTGGCGCCGGCATCCAGGGCATTCTCCACGAGTTCCTTGATGACGGAGGCAGGTCGTTGAATCACCTCTCCGGCAGCAATCTGGTTGGCCACGGCATCGGGCAGTAGTTGTATGATGTCACTCATAGCGGGGGGATGTTGGCAGAAGTCTTTTTCTTGTGTTTCTCCTCTATATAATAAATGTCGTCTTTGTTGAGCGGCCTGATATAGTCGTACCAGCCGAAATTGGGCAGGTAGTCCTTGCCACTGGGAATCTGGAACACAGGATACATGATTCCCTCGGCCTTCGACGTCCATATCCTATCGAGTTTCTTTTGCTTGGTCACATACATCCTCATGGTGTCGGTCTCCACATACACCATTCCCACGAGAGAGCTGTCGCTCTCGTCGACAGGATAGTAGATGGCCATCACGTTGCGGATGGCCTCGCTCATGCGGATATTGCCATCCACGAAATAGGCGTTCATGCGCTGCGACGCAACCTGGTTGTAATACACCTTGTCAGGGTCTTTCAGTTCCTGCATGCGCTCAAGCGACAGAGCATTCTGCATGACGTGGGCCTCCCTTACCGTGGAATCGTTGAGGAACACCCTGATGCTGTCGCCCAACAGTTGGTGGTTGGTATTCCACACGATAGGGTCGTAATAGAGTGTGATGGTGGAGTCGAGGGTACAGATGACCATCGAGTCGCATACCGCCTGGACATCGTTTCGGAACATTCTCACCTTATGGTAGCAGTGCACCTTGCGGTAGAGCGAGTCGGTATTGAGGTTGAAGGTCTCCACGCGTATGGTATCGGCATGCAGGTAGAGCGTGTCTTGCTGCGAATAGTCGATATAGACGGGATTCTTGGTCGCCATGCCCGTCCCATCCAGTTCGTTGTAATCGACGGCATCGGCTATCAGCCGGTTCTTGTTCTTCCGGTCTTCATAGTTCACCCGTCCGAAGCCATGGCTCACCTTACTCGAGCTGTCGTAGAAGAGGCTGTCGCCAGTGATGGTGCGGATGTTGTTTTGGATGCTCGACTTGTCGTAGAGTTCCACCTTGTCGGTTTTCATGAAATAGACACAGTTGGTGGTCTCCACATCGTATCCGTCGCGTATGGAATGGATGGTCGACTTGCTCCAGGTACGCCGTCCGTTCTCAAACTCAGTCTTTCCACCTTTCACCAACGCCCTCTCGTCCTGAGAATAATAATATAAGGTGTCGGTAGTGATGACATGGGTCTTGGTGCGCAACTTCACCTTGTAGAAGAACTCGGCCTCCTTCGTGTCGAGGTTGTATTTTCCCCAGTCGCTGCTGAGCATAAGTCCTTTTGACTTGTCGACGTAGTTGCCGCCCTCATCGTAGTAGACGATATTGAACTTCTGGTCGAGGATGAGGTTGTCGGTGCGCAGTTCCGAGGTTTTCCTATGCACCACCAGCACGTTATGCTGGGCATGCACCATATCGGCATCGTTTCTTCCATCATAGAAAGCCGTGTCGCACTTGATCTCGAGCGTATCGCCCTGCAACAGTCTCACATGGCCGAAGGCATGGAAGGTGTTCTCTTGTTGTTTGAAATAAGCGCTGTCGCAATAAAGCACGGAACCACGGTGGCGGAACTTCACGTTTCCTCTCACCACCTGAGTGTCGTTGCGTCGAAACTCATCATAGTAGAGCGAGTCGGCATGGTCGAGGTAGATGCGCTCGTCCTGTGCCCTTCCCCGGTTGCGCTGTGCATTGGCAGGCAGCGACATACATAGACCTAGCAGGCATAGAATCAGCAATGCCAAGATTCTATGCCTGCAAGAGGTGGGCTGTATGTGCGCGTGTCTTGTCATTTCACCCACCCTTTGTATTGGAACTCACAATCCCTGTATTGGTCGTTCATTCTCACATAGGTGTTCTTCAGTTTCTCAGCCACCCAATCGTTGAGGGCCTGTTCTCTCCGTTTGGCGAGCACCACATCCTTCATCGTCTGGAAGTCCTCGGTAATAGTGGCCCTATGGCTCTCGGTACGGCTCTTGAGTTTGATGATGGCGCATACGTTCTTTCCCTTGCTGTTGATCATCTCGAAGGGTTTGGAGATTTCTCCCACAGCCAGTCCCTCCACGGCCCTTGCCACTTCGGTGGGCAAGTCCTGCATACGGAACTTCGAGGTTCTGATATGCTCCTGCTCGATGGTGTTGGCCATCAGTCCGCGGTTGCTCTTGGTGTCCTTGTCGTCAGAGATGTAGGTGGCAGCCTCATCAAAAGTGTACTTGCCCTCACGGATCTCGTTTGCGATGGAGTCGAGTTGCTCTGAAGCCAGTCTCAGGGCATCTCTCGTCACGCGCGGTTTCATCAGGATATGCCTCACGTTGATTCGCTCACCACGCTTGTCGATGAGCTGGATGATGTGGAAACCAAACTCAGTTTCCACGATTTTTGAAATCTTGTTGGGGTCGGTGAGGTTGAAGGCCACATTGGCGAAGACAGGGTCGAGGGCAGCCTTCGGGGTGTAACCGATCTCGCCACCCTGCCGTGCCGACCCATCCTCGGAGTAGAGTCGTGCCATGGTAGCGAAGGTCGTCTCACCGCGGTTCACCCTGTCGGTATACTCGCGCAGCGCATCCTTCACCCTGTTGATCTCCTCGATGGTCACCTTGGGTTGACGGGTGATGATCTGCACCTCCACTGTAGTGGGAACGAGGGGGATGCTGTCTTCGGGCAATTTCTCAAAGAACTTGCGCACCTCGGCAGGCGAGACGGAAATGTCTTTCACGAGTTGCTGCCGCATCTTCTGGATGAGTTCACGGTTCTTGAACTCATCGTGCATCTGCTGTCTCATCTGCGAGATGGTCATATTGCGGTATTCCTCAAGTTTCTCGCGTGAGCCATCAGCCAACTGTATCCAGTAATTGATTTGGTCTTCGATGCTCTGCGAGATGTCGGACTCGGTGACCTCGATACTGTCGATGGCTGCCTGGTGGAGGAACAGTTTCTGAACGGCCAACTGCTCAGGGATGGTGCAGTCGGGGTTGCCTTCCCATTTCATGCCCTCCATCTCGCCCTGCATACGCATGGTTTCGATGTCGGACTTGAGAATGGGTTCGTCGCCCACCACCCACACCACCTCGTCGATGATGCTGGCGGGGTGAGCGTCGGGCACCACCTTGGCATTGGCATTGGTGGTAGTGGAGTCGTCGGCAAGGCAAACCATCATGCTTGGCCGTGACGCGCCTGCACCCACCGCCATGGAGAGCATCAAGAGCGCTGCGATGCTATAAAGGCAGATTTTGTTCATTGGCATCAGTGTTTGTTTACGGTAGCGACCACATCTTTGTTCACTTTCACCACATAGCGTTTTCTGAGTTCCTCTACCCACTGTTTCTCGAGCTGGTCCTGATAGTCAGTGAGCACCTGTCCGCGTACGTCGGTGTACTCCTTTGGAGCTTTAAGCAGTTTGCCATACACGGCATCGATGGGATAGTCTTTTGTTGGGGGCACGTCGACTTTCTTCTTGAAGACCTCACGGTCGATAAGAGGGTTGTCGCCGGCCTTGAAGAGACCCTTCACCACACGGATGCGGATCACGCTGTCGGCATTGAACGTGGCGTGCAATTTCTCGGCCCATTTGTCGAAGGGCACACCCTTCACGCATTTCTTCACGGCCTTCACGTCGGCCTTGTCTTTCACATGGTAGGCCATGCCCTTGTAGCGTGGAGCGTCCCAGGTATACTTTTTCTTGTTGGCCTTGAAGTAATTCTTCAGTCCCTCCTCGTCCTTGGCAGCCTTGTCCCAGACGTTCTGGTTGCTGATCTCGTAGAAGAGAAGTCCGTCGTGGTACTCACGGATGAGATTGGCCAGGTCGGAGTCTTTCTCAGAGAGGTCGATGGCCCTCTGCTCAAGGATCTGCTCACGTGAGAGCACACCATCCTTTGCCACCACCTCATCAATTTTCTGGTCGATGATATGCTCGCGGATGCCATTGCGGTCGATATAGGTGAGCAGACTTTCGCGGCAAGAGTCGAAGGGCACGAAAGGTTTCTGGTCGAGCAGTTTGACGATATGGAAGCCGTAGGCCGACTTCACGGGTTGTGACATCTCGCCCACCTTGAGTTTGTAGACAGCCTTCTCAAACTCCGGAACAGTTTGTCCGGGTTGTATCCATCCTATCTCGCCACCCCTTGTTGCCGAGCCCTTGTCGTCGGAGTATTTGCGCGCCATCTCGGCGAAGTCAGCGCCATTGACGATTGCCCTGTAGATGGAGTCGGCCTTCTGCCGTGCGCTGGACTCTGCCGTATTGCCGGCATCAGGGTTCACCATCACCAGGATGTGTGTGGGTTTGGCCAGTCCGCCGAGCGAGTCGACATAATGCTGTGTCTTGTCGTAGATCTCGTGAGCCTGGGCCATGATATCGTCGTCGGTGATGAACGAAGGCCTAACCTGCTGGTCGCGGTACATGGCAAACTCGTTCTTGAACGAGGAGAGGGTATCCAATTTGGCGTCGAGCGCAGCAGCCACTTTAAGTTTGTAGTTGATGAACAGGTCGACATACTCCTCCACCGTCTTCTTGTCGATGACGCCTTCCGAATTGTTCTTGTTGTATGAGTACTCGAACTCGGAACGGGTGACGGGCACTCCATTGATGGTCATAATAACGGGGTCGCTCTGTGCGAAAGTTGTCATGGCAACAACGCACATCAACATCACGTTTAAAAATCTCTTTTTCATAACAAGGTGGTATCTAAATTCCACAAGTGTGATTATCTCGTATTTAATTATTCGGGCCGGGAGTAGTTGGGAGCCTCGCTGGTGATAGTGATATCGTGAGGATGGCTCTCCATCACGCCGGCATTGGTGATGCGGGTGAACTTGGCGTTGTGGAGGGCATCAATGCTACCGGCACCACAATAGCCCATTCCCGAACGCAAACCGCCCACCAACTGGTAGATGACCTCCTGCACGGTGCCTTTGTAAGGCACTCGGCCGGCGATGCCCTCGGGCACCAGTTTCTTGGTCTCTTTCGTACCCGACTGGAAATAGCGGTCTTTCGAGCCGTTCTCCATGGCCTCGAGCGAACCCATTCCACGATAGCTCTTGAACTTTCTTCCGTTGAAGATGATGGTGTCGCCAGGACTCTCTTCCGTTCCAGCTACGAGCGAGCCAATCATTACCGAACTGCCACCGGCGGCAATGGCCTTCACCACATCGCCCGAGTAGCGCAGTCCGCCATCAGCGATAAGGGGCACTCCAGTACCCTTGAGTGCAGAGAAGACATCGTAGACGGCACTGAGCTGGGGAACACCCACTCCGGCCACCACGCGGGTGGTACAGATGGAGCCCGGTCCTATGCCCACCTTGATGGCATCGGCACCATTTTTTACCAGCATCTTGGCGGCCTCGCCTGTGGCAACATTGCCCACGACGATGTCGACATCGGGGAATATTCTCTTGGCCTGGGCCAGTTTCTCTACCACAAACTTGGAGTGTCCGTGGGCAGTATCGATGACGATGGCATCGGCACCGGCATTGACGAGCGCCTCCATACGGTCGAGCGTGTCGGCAGTGACACCCACTCCGGCGGCCACGCGCAGGCGGCCCTTGTCGTCCTTGCAAGCCATGGGCTTGTCTTTGGCCTTGGTGATGTCCTTATAGGTAATCAGTCCCACGAGCCGGTTGTTCTTGTCGACCACAGGCAATTTCTCAATCTTATTCTCCTGCAGGATCTTGGCGGCGGCAGCCAGGTCGGTCTGCTGGTGGGTGGTGACCAGGTTGTCTTTTGTCATCACCTCGTCGATCTGCTTGTCGAGACGGTGCTCGAAGCGCAGGTCCCTATTGGTGACGATACCCACGAGGAAGTTGTCGCCGTCGACTACGGGAATGCCTCCGATGTGGTATTCAGCCATCAGTTCGAGGGCATCTTTCACGGTGCAGCCCTTACGGATGGTGACAGGGTCATAGATCATGCCGTTCTCAGCCCTTTTGACGATGGCCACCTGCCTCGCCTGCTCCTCGATAGACATGTTTTTGTGAATCACGCCGATGCCTCCCTCACGTGCGATGGCAATGGCCATCGACGACTCCGTGACGGTATCCATAGCGGCGGTTACGAAGGGGATGTTCAGCTTAATGTTACGAGAGAACTGGGTTTTCAACTCCACGGTTCTTGGCAGAACCTCTGAATAGGCTGGAATCAACAGGACGTCGTCAAAGGTCAGTCCGTCCATTACAATCTTGTCTGCAACAAATGATGACATAGTCTGATTTTTATTTATTGCGTGCAAAATTAGCAATAAAAATCCACAAATCGGGTGGTTTTGGTGTTTTTCTTACCGAATTAATACGTTTTAACGTGCCAATACTATTCATGCGGGCACCAAGATGCCCGCATGACAGTTTTGTGGAATGGCAGAGAAACCGGTAGAGACGGACTTTAATTGGCCATCTCGGAGATGAATTTCACCCTCACGAGCCTGATGTTCTCCTCGGAGTAGTCCTCACCGAGTTCGTCCATGGCCGCATCTAGGTCGTCGGTATCACTCTCCCTGAAGTATTCATAGATATCATCGACCATATCCTCGTCCATCACCTCCTCGATGAAATAGTCGATATTGAGTTTGGTTCCGCTATAGACGATGGCCTCTATCTCATCGAGCAAGTCGAAGAAATCCAAGCCCTGAGCCTTGGAGATTTCTTCCAGGTCGATTTTCCTGTCAATGCTTTGAATAATCTTTACCTTGAGAATGGATTTCTTGGCCACGGTCTTCACTCTCAGTTCCTCGGGACGCTCAATCTCGTTCTCCTCGCAGTGTTTCTTGATCAGGTCGCAGAATTCCTGTCCATATCTTTTGGCCTTGCCTGCGCCCACGCCCTGGATGTTTTGCAGTTCCTGGAGCGACACGGGATACATGGTAGCCATCTGCTCGAGCGACGGGTCTTGGAAGATGACATAGGGAGGGACATTGAGTTTTTTTGACATTTTCTTACGCAAGTCCTTCAGCATGGCAAAGAGTTCGGGATCCAAGGCGCCTGCCGAGGCCTCCATGCTCTCGTCCTCATACTCGTCTTTGAACTCAGCGTCTTTCACGATCATGAAGGTAGTTGGATGCTTCATGAATTTCTTGCCTGCCGATGTGAGTTTCAGCAAACCGTAGTTCTCGACGTCTTTCTTGAGATAGCCCGCAATCATGGCCTGTCGGATGACCGGGTTCCACAGTTTGTCGTCCTCATCCTCTCCCAGTCCGAACTCCTCAAGTTGGTCGTGCTTGTGGGATACGATGTCGTCGGTAGCCCTTCCTTTCACGAAGTCGATGATATATTCGGTACGGAAATTCTCCTTCACCGCATTCACGGCCTGCAGCACGATGAGCAATTGCTGCTGGCCGTCAATCTTGGTCTTCGGGTTCAGGCAGTTGTCGCAGTTGCCGCAGTTGTCGGGTTTGTATTCCTCGCCGAAATAGTGGAGGAGCATTTTCCTCCTACATACCGATGACTCGGCATAGGCAGCCGTCTCCTGGAGCAGTTGCCGCCCGATATCCTGTTCGGCCACAGGCTTTCCCTCCATGAACTTCTCCAGTTTCTGGAGGTCCTTGTACGAGTAGAAGGCGATGCACTTTCCCTCACCGCCATCGCGCCCGGCGCGACCTGTTTCCTGGTAGTATCCCTCCAGACTCTTGGGTATGTCGTAGTGGATGACGAACCTCACGTCGGGTTTGTCGATACCCATACCGAAGGCTATGGTGGCGACGATGATGTCGATTTTCTCCATGAGGAAATCATCCTGGGTCTCCGACCTCTTGGCCGACTCCAGTCCGGCGTGGTAGGCCGCGGCCTTGATATCATTGGCGCAGAGGTCGGCAGCCAGTTCCTCCACTTTCTTTCTGGAGAGGCAGTATACGATGCCGCTCTTTCCGGGATTTTGCTTGATGAAACGAATGATTTGCTTGTTGATCTCGTTGGTCTTTGGCCTCACCTCATAATACAGGTTGGGCCTGTTGAACGAACTGTTGAACTCTTTTGCATCGACAATGCCAAGGCTTTTCTTGATATCGGCGCGCACCTTGTCGGTGGCGGTGGCGGTAAGCGCGATGACCGGAGCATTGCCGATTTTCTGGATGGTGGGCCGGATGTTCCTGTATTCGGGTCTGAAGTCATGTCCCCATTCCGAGATACAGTGCGCCTCGTCGATAGCATAGAATGATATTTTCACCGAGCGGAGGAATTCCACGTTCTCGTCCTTGTTGAGTGACTCTGGCGCCACATAGAGCAGTTTGGTATGCCCCGACAGGATGTCGGCCTTCACCTGGTCGATGGCAGCCTTGTTGAGTGAGGAGTTGAGGTAGTGGGCCACACCATCCTCCTCGCTCATGGCATTGATGACATCCACTTGGTTTTTCATGAGCGCTATGAGGGGCGACACCACGATGGCCGTGCCCTCCATGATGAGGGAGGGCAACTGGTAGCACAGCGACTTACCTCCACCGGTAGGCATGAGCACGAAGGTGTCGTTGCCTTCCAGCAGGTTTCTCACGATAGCTTCTTGGTCGCCCTTGAACTTGTCAAAGCCGAAATAGCGTTTGAGTTGTTGAGTTAGGTTAACATCTTTCAGCATGTGTTTATCCTCCGTTCGTTGCATCGCCGTTGGCATGAGGCGTGATGAAGCCTCATGCTAACTGCTCTGTAAGTGTGCTTTTTCAAGTTGCTTTTCAGCATATTCTTTTGTCACCACGAACTGGTTGACTTTTTTTGAAGGGAAGTCGAACATGGCATCCATGATGACACTCTCGACAATCGACCTCAGTCCGCGTGCTCCGAGTTTATACTCCACTGCCTTGTCGACGATGAAATCGAGGGCCTCGGGGTCGAACTCCAGTTTTACGCCATCCATCTCGAAGAGTTTCACATACTGTTTCACGATGGAGTTCTTGGGTTCGATGAGGATTCGTTTCAGAGCCTCCCGGTTGAGCGGGTTGAGGTAGGTGAGCACGGGCAGTCGGCCGATGATCTCGGGGATGAGTCCGAAGGACTTCAGGTCTTGGGGCAGCACATATTTCATGAGGTCCTCCTTGTCGATTTTCCTCAAGTTCTGCACCGAGTTGTAGCCCACGGTACGCGTGTTCATGCGCTGTGCGATCTTGCGCTCTATCCCGTCGAAGGCACCTCCGCAGATGAAGAGGATGTTGTGGGTGTCGACGTGGATATATTCCTGATCGGGATGCTTGCGTCCACCCTGTGGTGGCACGTTCACCATGGTTCCCTCAAGGAGTTTGAGCAGTCCCTGCTGCACGCCCTCACCGCTCACGTCGCGGGTGATCGACGGGTTGTCGGCCTTCCGCGCGATTTTGTCGATCTCGTCGATGAAGACGATGCCCCTCTCGGCAGCCTTCACATCATAGTCGGCCACCTGGAGCAGTCGGGAGAGGATGCTCTCCACGTCCTCGCCCACATATCCAGCCTCGGTGAAGACGGTGGCGTCGACGATGGTGAAGGGAACGTCGAGAAGTTTGGCTATCGTGCGTGCGAGCAGCGTCTTTCCCGTACCGGTGCTCCCCACCATGATGATATTGCTCTTCTCTATCTCCACCCCATTGGGATCGTCGGGTTGCTGGAGTCGTTTGTAGTGGTTGTAAACGGCAACGGAGAGATAACGCTTGGCCTCATCCTGCCCGATGACATACTGGTCGAGATAGTCTTTTATCTCTTTGGGTTTGGGCACCTTCTTGATTTTGAACTTCTCTTTCGAGCCTGCGGCAGTAGACGCCAGAACGCCCGAGGTCTGGACGATCTGGTAGGCCTGCTGCGCGCAGTTCTCGCAGATGAAGCCATTGATGCCAGAGATGAGCAGTCTGACATCTTTCTCCCCGCTTCCGCAGAAGCTACATACTTTCTTCATCTCACTTCTTCCGTTTGAGCACGGTGTCAATCATTCCATATTCCTTCGCCTCGTCGGCCGTCATCCAGTAGTTGCGGTCGGAGTCGGCCCACACCTTGTCGTATGGGGTATGCGAATGATCGGCGATGATGGTGTAGAGCTCTTTCTTGTATTTCTGTATCTCACGGGCCTCGATCTCGATATCCGAAGCCTGACCCTGCACGCCACCGAGAGGCTGGTGTATCATCACGCGGCTATGGGTGAGTGCCGACCGTTTGCCTTCGGCGCCTGCCACGAGGAGCACGGCGGCCATAACGCCGGCCATT
>Ga0256407_10006522_pt1 | contig 17960 bp, 14 predicted proteins | sample RumenRJG_04DNA_FD_193489 | JGI IMG/M metagenome (GOLD analysis project Ga0256407, IMG submission 193489) | Bovine rumen microbial communities from Lethbridge, Alberta, Canada - RJG_04 | ecosystem: Host-associated > Mammals > Digestive system > Stomach > Rumen | place: Canada: Alberta...
GAAAGTTTTTTTTGCTATAAGCTTTTGCCCACCACCCGCATAGCAGGTGGTTTATTGTGAAAATATTCCGCTTCGCTCCATATTTTCACCGGCTCATGCGCCGTAATGAAAAAGCCCGCCGATTGAGACCGACGGGCTTTGCAACAGGAATCAGATTTTCCTACAGTTTTGGATATTTATTGAAGTAAGATTCTGTTTCCTTTGCGATTACTCCACTCAATACGATGAGGGAGATACAGTTAGGAATTGCCATGAGACCGTTTGTGATGTCGGCGATTGTCCATACAGCAGAAATTGTCATGTATGGTCCGATTGCAACGGCTGCAATGTAAAGCCAGCGGTAAGCTTTTACGACTGTCTGGTTGCCTTTGCTCAAGTATTCAAGACAGCGCTCTGAGTAGTAGTCCCAGCCCAAAATTGTCGTGAATGCGAAGAAGATCAAACAGAGCATGAGAAGGAACTGGATGCTCTTTCCGTCACCGCCAAGGATTGTTGAGAATGCCTTTGCTGTGAGGGCAGCACCACTTGCTCCGCTGTTCCATACGTCACCGCCAGCAATGATAATTGAAAGACCAGTCATTGTACAGATAATCAGTGTGTCGATTACTGTACCTGTCATGTTTACCATACCCTGCTCAACAGGCTCGTTTGTCTGAACGGCAGCAGCTGCGATTGGAGCAGAACCCAAGCCAGCTTCGTTTGAGAAGATACCGCGTGCGATACCTTTCTGCATTGCTGTCTTGAGGACAACGCCCAAAGCGGCACCTTCGAGAGCCTTGAGGCCTGTCTGTGCACCGAATGCGCCTTTGAAGATAAGCTCGAAAGCAGCCGGGATTTTTGTTGCGTTCATGATGAGGACTGCGAGACCGAGGAAGATATAGATGAAAGCCATTGCAGGAACAACTTTTTCTGCAACTTTTGCGATTCGTTTGAGGCCGCCGATGATTACGAGGGCTGCACTTACAGTAATGATTGCACCACCGATTACTGTTGCCCATGAATAAGCGTGCTCACCGATATAGAAAGCGATGTTTGCGTTTTCAGGGTCGAATGCGTTTTGGATTGCACCACAGATACCGTTGATCTGTGTAAATGTTCCGATACCAAGGAGACCTACGAGAGTTCCGAAGATTGCGAAAAGAACAGCGAGCCACTTCCATTTCGGGCCCATGCCTTTTTCGATTGTATAGAAAGGACCGCCGAGAATATGACCGTCAGAAGCTACCTCGCGGTATTTGATTGCGAGCATACATTCTGCATACTTTGTTGCAGTTCCAAGAATTGCGGCAAGCCACATCCAGAAGAGGGCGCCAGGACCACCTGCGAGAACGGCTGTAGAAACACCGACAATGTTTCCTGTACCGATTGTTGCAGAAAGAGCTGTACAGAGGGCGGCAAAGCCTGAAAGCTCACCGTGACCTTCGTTTTCCTTGAAGATGCTCTTGAAAGCTCTTCCCAGCTTTGTGAACTGAATACCCCGAGTTGAAACTGTGACTACGATTCCCGTGATGAGAATGAGCGCAATTGTCGGGATTCCCCAAACCACGTCATCAATGGTGTTAAGAATGTTGTTAATGGTTGAGAACATTTTGTTCCCCTTTAAAAAGAAATAGAGCTGAACGACCTGTTCAGCTCTCTAGAGTGGTTAGAACATTTTGTGATGCCCTGTCCGTTTTACCTGAGATATCGGTTGTAATAACCTTAACCCTTCGGTGTTCCATTTGGTGCAATGGAAACTCTCCAGAGAGCCGCGATTTGCCCACAAGCAAAAGCACGACCTTTTAACTATATCGGAAAGAAGGGCTTTTGGCTACAGGAAAAATCTATCGTAAATCAGGAGTGCATATGCGGTCGGGCAAGCCCGCCGCGTACGCAAGGAACCTATTATAAACCACCGTATTTACTAACGTAAATCCGGTGTGCGTATCCAATCCTGATCAGTATAAGTTCGGTTTTCGCCGCCCATGCTCCAGATGAAGGTGTAGTTGCTTGTACCGCAGCCTGAATGGATTGACCAGCTTGGGTTGATTACGGCTTCGTCATTGTGCATTACGATGTGGCGTGTCTGGTTTGGCTCGCCCATGAAGTGGAATACAATCTGATCCTCAGGGAAGTCGAAGTAGAAGTAAACTTCCATGCGGCGCTCGTGTGTGTGAGCCGGCATTGTGTTCCATACTGAACCTGTCTCCAGGTGTGTCATGCCCATTGAAAGCTGGCAAGTGTCCAGGATTGACGGGTGGATGTACTGGTTGATTGTGCGGTCGTTTGATTCAGCAGCAGAACCCATGTGAACGTGGTTTGCCTGCTCGTAAGTGATGATTCGGCTTGGGTAAGTGCAGTGAGCCGGTGTTGAGTTCATATAGAATTTAGCTGGTTTTGATGCGTCTTTTGAAGCGAGAGTAACATCTTTTGTGCCTGCTCCAAGATAAAGTGCATCGTAGTGCTTTACTTCGTAAGTTTTACCGTCAGCAACGACTACTCCGTCACCGCCGATGTTAATCATGCCAAGCTCGCGGCGCTGTAAGAAGAAGTCAACGCCGAAGTCTTTCATTGCATCGATGTTTTTGTCGAGGCGGATAGTCTGGTCAACAGGCATTGCACCCAAAGTTACGATTCGGTCGATGTGGCTGTAAACGGCAGTTACATCGTTTTTGATGAAGATGTTTTCGATAAGGAATTCATCGCGAATTTCTTCTGTGGTCATTCTTTTGAACGGTTCTTTTCCTGTTGAGTAACGGATATCCATGTTAATCTCCTGTTTATTATTTTGAGTCTGAATCTGATGAATCATCCGAAGAGAAAGCTTCTTTTACGCCTTTGCCGAAAGACTTGAAGGCAGAACCGATTTCCTTGCCAGCATCCTTTGCTGCATGACCGACTTCCTTGCCTGCACTTCCAACGGCTTTTCCAGCCTGCTTAAAACTTTCCTTCGTATTGTCCTCTGATGATTCTCCCTTTTTTTCAGAAGATTTTGTTGCCTTTTTTTTGTCTTTTGCTGACTTTTCAACTTTCTGTGAAGCGGAATCAGATTTTTTTGAAGAAAAAGCAGGAACAGCCGAAATCATAAAAAGGGATGCTGCCATAATCGTAAGGATTTTTGTTATTTTCATATCAGCCTCCAGATAATCTTAATTTAGTTTGGGAGATTCTAGCAAAAATACAAGATTTTATCCATAATTTCCAATTTACCACGTTGCCAAAAATCTCTAAACTTAAAGCACTATGAAAACCATCAACGGAAATGAACTTACTATTGAAGATGTCTGCGATGTTGCCTATAAAAATGAAGAAGTCGCACTTCCGACTGACAAAAAATTCTGGGAGACTCTGGAAAAATCACGAAAATTCCTTGAAGATTACATTGCGACCGGAGTTCCAACTTACGGCGTGACAACTGACTTCGGCGACAGCTGCCATAATCAGATAAGCGTTGAAAAAGCCGGAGAATTACAGCGCGTTATCTGTGCTTATCACGGAATCGGTCTCGGCCCCAAATTCGATCATGAGACTGGCCGTGCCGTTATTCTTGCCCGCCTGAACGGGAACGTAAAGGGCGGTCATTCGGCAATCAGGCCGGAACTTGCCCGCATGATGGTAAATCTTTTGAACCACGACATAATCCCGGTGATTCCACAGCTCGGCTCAGTGGGTGCTTCCGGGGACCTCACACCTCTTTCATATCTTGCGGCCGTTATCATGGGTCAGAGGGAAGCTTATTATAAAGGAAAAATTGTTCCCGCAGCAGAGGCACTAAAAGCCGAAGGTCTGGAACCGCTCCCAATCGAAGCAAAAGAAGGACTTGCTTTGATGAACGGAACCAGCGTCATGACAGCAGTTGCCTGCCTCGCCTGGAAAAAGGCCCAGCGTCTTGCAAACATCTCCGACTTCCTCACGGCGGTAACATCAGAAATCACACGTGGAAAGGACACGCCTTTCGTCACCAAAGTGAGCCAGCTTAAAAATCACCGTGGGCAGATGGAAAGCGCAGTTTACGTCCACAATATCATTTCAAAATCAAAACGGGTCTGGAAATACGAGGACTTTTTGAAGAATCAGATTGAAAAGCTTGACGGGAAAGGCTTTGTTGCCCAGCAGAATAAAATCCAGGACAGATATTCAATCCGCTGCGCACCGCAAATTAACGGCGTTTACCGTGACACATTGCGTTTTGCCCGCGAAATGATTACAGAAGAACTTAATTCCGCCAACGATAATCCGATTGTGGACATTGATACAGGTAGTCTTTACAACACAGGAAATTTCTACGGAGGACACATTTGTGCGGCCTGCGATTACATGAGGACTGCACTTGCAAATATCGCGGATTTGAGCGACAAGCAGGCTGAAATCATCATCGACGGAAAATTCAACGGACTTACCGAAAACCTGATTCCTTACACGCCGGCCGACCATCCGCGCGCGGGATTACGACTCGGGTTCAAGGCGGCTCAGATTACGATTTCTGCAATCCGCGGCGAAGTTGCCACCTACTGCTTCCCGGTTTCACTCACTTCGGCGCCAACCGAAGCACTCAATCAGGACAAAGTTTCCATGGGCACAATCTCGGCACGAAAATTCGCCGAGCAGATTGAGCTTGTCTTCCTTCAGTTCGCGACCCACCTTCTTGCGGCAATGCAGGCGGTCGATCTTGCGGGTATCGAAGACTTTGCACCGTTCACTAAAAAAGTTCATGACGAGGTACGAAAAATGAGCACATTCGTTGAGGATGACAGGCCTTTGGACAAGGAAGCCGAGGCCGTCGCCCGATGGCTCAAATCAACAAATCTTTTTGAATAAACATAAATTCTTATCCCTGCTGAAATTAAAAAAACAGCAGGATTTTTTTTATTTTTTTTCTGTTTTCCACTTGATTAGAAAAAAGCGACATTTTTTGATTTTACTGACTTTCTGCAAAAAACCGGTTGACTTAATTTGCATGTGAAATTATGATTTTGAAAGTTAATAAAAAACGCTATAGGTAGTGTATATTTAGCCGATAATTACGGTATCAGACACTACACACAAATTCAATTTTGTCAAGCTTTTTTTTCAAAAAACAAAAATTCTCTGAGAGATGTCTGGAGGGGAAACGGCATGAAAATTATTAAACGCAACGGTGAAGAAGTCGTCTTCGATCTTAAAAAAATCATCACGGCAATTTCAAAAGCGAACAATGAGGTTCCACCGTCGGAGCAACTGGCAGGCAGCACTATCAACAGCATTGCTGAGAATATCGAAAAGCAGTGTGCTGCAGAAAATCACGAGATGAACGTTGAAGCCATTCAGGATTTGGTCGAAAAAGCAATCATGAAGGCAGGCGCATTCGACATCGCCAAAAAATACATCACATACCGCTACCAGCATGCACTTATGCGTCGTGCAAATTCCACTGACTCACAGATTCTTTCTCTTCTTGAATGTAACAACGAGGAAGTCAAACAGGAAAATTCCAACAAAAACTCAACTGTCGTTTCAGTTCAGCGTGACTACATGGCAGGCGAAGTTTCAAAAGATATCACCAAACGATTCCTTTTGGACGAAGACATTGTAAAGGCTCATGACGAAGGCCTCATCCACTTCCACGATGCAGACTATTTTGCCCAGCACATGCACAACTGCGATCTGGTCAATCTCGAAGACATGCTCCAGAACGGCACAGTTATTTCAGGCACCAAGATTGATACCCCTCATTCATTCTCAACAGCCTGCAATATTGCAACACAGATTATCGCACAGGTCGCTTCTTCTCAGTACGGCGGTCAGTCAATTTCTCTGGCTCACCTCGCTCCGTTCGTAGAAGTAAGCCGCAAAAAGTTCCAGCGTGAGACAATGCGCGTCGAAGAGCAAACAGGCATAAAATTCACAGACGAACAGTTCAAAAAAATCGTCGAAATGCGCATCCGTGACGAAATCACCCGCGGCGTTCAGACAATTCAGTATCAGGTCGTCACTCTCATGACAACAAACGGTCAGTCTCCGTTCATCACAGTCTTCATGTACCTCAACGAAGCAAAGAACGAGCAGGAAAAGGCCGATCTGGCCATGATTATCGAAGAAATGCTCAAACAGCGTTATCAGGGCGTTAAAAACGAAAAGGGCTTCTGGGTCACACCGGCATTCCCAAAACTCATTTACGTTCTCGAACCGGACAACATCGAGCCAGGCTCAAAATATTATTCACTCACGGAACTTGCCGCAAAATGTACGGCACGCCGCCTTGTTCCGGATTACATTTCCGAAAAGAAGATGCTCGAACTCAAAGTCGATGCAAACGGCAAAGGAAACTGTTATCCTTGCATGGGCTGCCGCTCATTCCTCACACCATATCTCGACGAGCATGGCAAACCAAAATATTACGGCCGTTTCAATCAGGGTGTAGTCACAATCAATCTTGTAGACGTAGCCTGCTCTTCAAACGGAGATTACAAGTCATTCTGGGAAATCTTCGATGAACGTCTTGAACTCTGCCACAAAGCACTTATGCGCCGACACCAGCGATTGCTCGGCACTCCAAGCGATGTTGCTCCAATTCTCTGGCAGCACGGTGCCCTTGCCCGCCTCGAAAAGGGTGAGACAATCGACAAACTGCTTTTCGGCGGCTACTCAACGATTTCTTTGGGCTACGCAGGCTTGTGTGAATGCGTACGCTACATGACAGGAAAGCCACATACAGATCCAAGCGCAACACCTTTTGCAATCGAAATCATGAAGCACCTCAACGAAAAGTGCGCCGAGTGGAAGGCAGAGTCAAACATCGCATTCTCACTCTATGGCACTCCGCTTGAATCAACCACATACAAATTCGCAAAATGCCTCAAAAAGCGATTCGGTGAGATTCCTGGTGTTACGGACAAAAACTACATCACGAACAGCTATCACGTTCACGTTACTGAGCAGATGGATGCATTCACCAAACTCAGCTTTGAGAGCCAGTTCCAGGAGCTTTCCCCGGGCGGTGCCGTAAGCTATGTTGAGGTTCCAAACATGGAAAACAACATTCCTGCCGTCATGACACTTCTCAAACACATCTACGAGAACATCATGTATGCCGAGCTTAACACCAAGAGCGACTGCTGCCAGAAATGCGGTTACACAGGCGAAATCCAAATCGTAACCGACAGCGACAACAAGCTCGTCTGGCAATGTCCAAACTGCGGCAACAAAGACCAGGCCACAATGAATGTAGCCCGCCGAACATGCGGATACATCGGTACACAGTACTGGAATCAGGGCCGCACACAGGAAATCAAAGAGAGAGTTTTACACTTGTAAAATAAAAATCAGGAGATTGCCGTGCGGCCACTAAGCAAAGTCTGAGTGCGGCACGGCAATTTTTTTTGTCATGAATTACGGAATAATTAAAAAAATCGACATCGCGGACGGCTTGGGCGTTCGCGTTTCACTTTTTGTCTCTGGCTGCCGCATTCACTGCAAAGGCTGCCACAATCAGATTACATGGGACTTCAATTTCGGTAAGCCTTTTACCAAAGAGACCGAAGATGAAATCATCGAAGCCCTCCGCCCCGCTCACATTGCGGGACTCACGGTTCTTGGCGGAGAGCCTTTTGAAGAAGAAAATCAGGAAGTTCTCGCACCGTTTTTGGAGCGTGTCAAAAAAGAATTCCCAAACAAAAACATCTGGTGCTTCACAGGCTATCTCTACGACAAAGATTTGCTCCCAGCCGATGGTCGCAAGCACACGCCTTTCACAAACCGAATGCTGGCATGTATAAATATTCTGATTGACGGCCCGTTCATCGAAAAAGAGCGCGACTTAACGCTCAACTTCCGAGGCAGCCGCAACCAGAGAATCATTGATTTGGAACATAACTGTTTGTTAAAGCTTTAAAACGAAAAAGCTGGCTCAAATGAACCAGCTTTTTTATTGGAGACGAACGGACTCGAACCGTCCACCCTTTGATTGCGAACCAAATGCTCTACCAGATGAGCTACGCCCCCAAAACTTCATTCATAATACATAATTTTTAAGAAAAGCACAATGATTTTATAGGATTATGTCTTTATAATGCTTCGGATTTTCAGCGCGAAAATCTTTCACTTGCTAAAAATCACGCTAGGATTTAAAATAGGGATTACTATCAATAATAGAGGAACTTATGGCACTTTCAATTCGCGAAAAATATGCTGACATGCTCAAGTCTATTGCAAACCTTTCTTTTGCCGCAGCAAAAATTGACGAAACAAACGTTTATCAAAAGCAGAATCCAGAAACACGCAAATTCATGGATAAGCTCGTCGCTGACAATATGGCTCCAGGAAGCCGTCTTGAAGGCAAAGAAAATTTCAGTGCATTTTTAAATGCTGTTAAGAACGGCAAGCATGGTCTTATCTTGATGGAGCATTATTCCAACACCGATTTGCCGGCGCTATGTTATCTTTTGGAGAATGATTTGGGCGAAGAAGGCAAAGATCTTTCAAAAAGAATCGTTGCCATCGCCGGAATGAAGCTTAACGAGGCCGATCCGTTAGTCCGCGCATTTGCAGAAAGCTTTACACGAGTTGTAATTTATCCAACCCGCTCTCTCACAAAAGCCGAAGAAAAAGCTCAAAACGATGAAGAGCGCATCGAAGAAGAAAAACGAGCGCGTGCAATAAATTTGGCAGCAATGCGTGCAATGGACAAATGCAAGCGTGACGGTGAAGTAATTCTCGTTTTCCCAAGCGGCACAAGATACCGCCCAGGACACCCTGAGACAAAACGCGGATTACGTGAGATTGATTCATATTTACGCATGTTCGACATAATGATTCTTGTAACAATCAACGGAAGCGCGCTCACAATCGACATGAACAATCCCGAAGACATGCTCGCAGATTTGGTAGCACCTGATGTTCAAGTTTTCACAGCAAGTCCAATAATCGACTGCAAACAATTCCGAAAAAATTATCTTGCAACGCTCCCAACCGATGAGCCAGATCCAAAACAAAAGGTCATCGACCATATCATGGATATTTTCGACGAGCAGCACGATAAAATCGAAAAAATCAGAAAATAATTAAGCGTCTATTTTTTTGAGAATCTTAATAAGGCCGTTCTTATCAATCAAATCGATAGGGCGGCCTTCTGCATATTTACGGCCTTCCTCACTGAATAAGCCTGCCGTAATACAAACGCCCTTGTCGGCCTTCACTTCATTGACACGTGCATGGAATTCACGCACATACAAATCCGCAACAGCACCAGTAGTTCGGTAGAATCTGAAAATATGGTTCTCTTCGGAACGGACAAATTCAACATTAACCAAGATTTCAATATTCTCAGGCTTTACGGAAATATCAACGATTTTTGTAACCGCCCTCTGATAGAATTTGAGAACGATTTTTCGGCACAAAGCAACATAATCGCTTGAACTTGCCATGAGATAAGTCTGCAAGTTTTTGTTCTGATTAAGCTCTGAATAACGCGCGAGAAGCTGAGGCACATCCTTGTACTGAGGATTGACATTCTGAATTGCCTGCAAATATTCAATGCCTTTGCCGATTATTTTCTGGGCGAAGTAAGCCAAAGCAAGACGATATCGGGTTTCAATAGCAATTTCTGGCGTAGCGTTCTGATGTTTGAGTCCAATTTCAAAATCCTGAATAGCCTTTTCGGCTTCGCCAAGCTTAAGGTGATATATTCCCGCCGCAAGACAAGCCTTCGCACCAAATTCTGGATCAGGACGCAAGTGCATAAAGACCTTCATGGCCTTTTCGCCGTAGCCGCTTTCATTCATGCCGTCTGCCATCGCAAAAAGAGCCTCTTTGTTCTCCGGGTTTTCGTCCAATGCACGTTTGAGATAAGGAAGAGATTCTTTATAATGCTTTGCCTTATAAAGAGACAGACCAAGCGGAGAGGCAATTCCAGTCGCCTCTGGTTTTACAACTATAACCCTCTTGAATCGAGGAACAGCCTTGTCAAATTCATTGTTTTTGTAAAATGCCAGACCTAGATAATAATTGACCTCAAAATCATTCGGATTAATCTGAACTGCCGTACTCAATCCTTTAAAAGCCTCGGCAATCTTATCAAGCTTTACAGCACAAATACCCTGTCTGAGAGAAGCCTTGAACACGTCGATTTCTTTGTGAGCCGGGGCTACACTCATCTGGGTCTCATAAATCGGAAAAGCCTTGTCCCAGGCACGCTCGTTGTAATACAAATCGCCCAAAGCCATGAGCGCGTCCGGATTGTGAGGATCCTGAGCAAGTTTTCGTGTAGACTCCTTTAATATCTGGGCGCGAGACTTCTGCTTGCCCTTTTTACCCGACTTTTTGCGGGTAGCAGCAGAGAGAATAATCGCAGCAAACGCGACAATTATGACAACAGCAATTAAAGTACTCATATCTTATCTATTATCGGCAGAAAAAGCGGAAAACTGAAAGTGGAAAGTGGAAAATTAAAAGGGGGAAGTCTCCCCCTCAATCCAAAACAGAGTTTTTCCGCTAATTTCTCAACTCCTCAACAAATTCTGCGATTCTGTCCAACGCAGTCTTCATTTTGTCGATTGCGGTTGCGTAACAGCATCGGATATGACCTTCGCCGCCCAAGCCGAAAACGCTTCCTGGAACGACGGCAACATTATGCTTCTGGAAAAGCTGTGTCGCAAATTCTTCGCTGGAGATTCCTAGATTTTTGATGCTCGGGAACATGTAGAATGCACCTGTTGGCTCAGGAACTTCAAGCCCCATGTCGCAGAAAGCCTTGTACATGAGATTTCGACGCTGCTGGTAGCTCACGCGCATTTTTTCGACATCCTTCCAACCGTGGCGCAAGCCTTCGACAGCCGCATACTGACTGAAAATCGGTGCACAAATTGTGTTGTAGCCGTGAAGCTTTACAATCTGAGCAAGAACTTCTGCTGGAGCCGCAATGTAGCCGATTCGCCAGCCTGTCATTGCGAAAGATTTTGAGAAGCCGTTGAGGACGATTGTGTAGTCCTTCATGCCTGGGAAAGAGCCTACAGAAACATGCTCCGCACCGTCGTAAGCAAGCTCGCAGTAAATTTCGTCAGAGATACACCAGATTTGATTTTTGACGACGACCTTTGCAATTTTTTCAAGCTCGTCTTTTGGAATCATTGTGCCTGTAGGATTGTTCGGAGAGCACATCATCACGCACTTTGTATTCGGTGTGATTGCCTTTTCAATCTGCTCGGCAGTCGGATAAAATCCGTTTACGCTTGTGTCGATTGGAACGACTTTTGCACCTGTGAGCTCGGCAAGCGGAGTGTAGTTTACGTAACAAGGCTGAACAACAATAATCTCATCACCAGGGTTCAAAATTGCACGAAGAACGGCATCAACGCCCTCACTTGCACCAACCGTAATCAGGATTTCGTTCTTCGGGTTGTAGTAAAGGTTGTAGCGCTCCATGTATTTGGCGATTTCTTCACGAAGCTCAATCAAGCCCCAGTTTGAAGTGTATGAAGTGTGACCTTTTTCAAGATGGTAATATGCTTCCTCGCGGATTACCCACGGAGTCGGAAAGTCAGGCTCACCGACTGAAAGTGAAATTACGTCGTCATGGCCAATCAGCATCTCAAAAAACTTGCGGATGCCCGACGGCGGAATATTCTGCATCGATTTTGATAATCTATCTTCTCTTGTATTCATTATATGCTCCAGTTAGCGGCATGGATGCCGCGTCAAGTTTTTAGGAAATAAATCCCGCGAGTTTTCGCTTGTGAAAACTCGTCAAAATAAAAAAATACATGGATGTATTTTTTTTATTTAAGCCATAACGCCTTCACGGCGGTCGCTCTCGTCCTCAACATAGAGAACGTCATTTTCTTTGTATGTTTTGAGCAAGAAGTGTGTTTTTGTTGAGCGCACACCTTCAAGAGTTGAAAGCTTTTGTGCCACGAAAAGTGCGACTTCTCGCAAATCATCACCTTCGATTACTACCTTCAAATCGTAGCCGCCGCTCATCAGATAAAGCGACTTGACCTGCGGGAAGCGGTAAATTCGCTCGGCAAGCGCGTCAAAACCATGCTCACGCTCCGGCTGACACTGGATTTCAATTTCGGCACGAACTTTGTCCTTTGTGTTCACGTCTTTTTCTGGGTTTACAATGGCGGCGTATTTTAAGATGATTCCTTCGTCTTCAAGGCCTTTGATAATCGCCTTAACTTCATCGGCGGATTTTTTTGTCATCGCCGAAATGTCTTCAACAGCAAGGCGCGCATTCTCACGCAACAAATCCAATATTTCTTCTTTTCCGTCCATAATTTGCTCCTAGTTTTTACATTTTATCCAATTTCAGAGGATTTTGAAAGTAGCCAAAAACCGACTTACACCTTGAACTTGCTCACAGCCTCACCAAGAGACTCGATGCTGTGCGTATTTTTGTGAGTCATATCGTTGACTTCGTTTATAGAGCGGTTGATTGATTCAATTCCGATTGACATTTCATCCATACTTGCCGTGATTTCCTCGGTGAGGCGCATGAGGTTGTCCATTTTGACGTTCGCATCGCGGGTCGCATCTTCCATTGCATCGCTGGAACCCTTTACACTCGCCGTTACATCCTGAATCTGCTTGATTGCCTCAAGAATCTGCTCGCCACCTTCGGACTGTTCGTGCATTGCGTTCATAATCGTGAGTTCCTGACGTGCGACAGTCTGGGTCAAATCATAAATCTCGTTAAACTGATTCTGGAGCTGAACCGAAGAATCGGTGACTTCTTTGACGCTTGCAAGCACAACCTTGAGGTTATTCGTGATGTTTTTGCCCTGCTTGTTCGAATCTTCTGCCAGCTTACGGATTTCATCGGCAACGACGGAGAAACCTTTGCCGCTCTCGCCTGCATGCGCCGCCTCAATCGCCGCGTTCATTGCAAGCATGTTTGTCTGGCTCGCGATTGCCTGAATAATTTTACTTGCTTCCAAAAGCGTGCCCGACTGTTCCTGAATCTTTTTGATTGCTTCAACCGAATTATTGATGCTTATTCTTCCCGATTCAGAAGAATTTTCAAGCGATTTGATTGTGATGCCGTTCTTTTCGAGGATTCCTGTGACAGAGCGAATATTTGCGACCATTTCCTCGATTGCCGAAGAAGATTCCACGACGCTTGAACTCTGACTCTGGATGTTTGAGACCAAATCGTTCACGCTGTTGTTGATTGAACCGAGCGCGTCTTGCGCCTCATGAACATTTCGCCCCTGCTGCTGAACCTGCTTGTTAACAGAATCGATGTTGGCTGTAATTTCGTTTGCACTGGCAGCCGTGTCATTCATACTGTCACCTAGAGTTGACCCTTGATCCGCAAGATGCGATGCGGCATCTTTAACCTGCGCAATGGAATTCTGAATCTTTTCAATAGTGAGATTGAAGAATTTGTACATTTTGCCAAGCTCGTTGTCGGTCTTTACATCCATACGGACTGTCAAATCACCGTCACCCTGAGCGATATTCTGCATTGCAGAAACACCCTTGTTCATCTCTTTGACAACGCCCTGAATAATCAAAAATAGAACCAGAAGAATTATGACAGCCGTGATAATAAACGCGACGGTAGAAATGAAGAACACTGCTTTTGCAGCTGCGGTAATTTCTGATTCCTTTGCGTTAAGTCCTAAAAACCAAACTTCCTTTGCATCCTCAATCTTGAATGGCTGATAATACTTGAAAACAGACTCACCCTTTTCCTTGACGGTCATTCCAAAAGGCTGAAGGGAAGATTTGCTGCCCTGAAAGAGCGGTCCAGTCGCAGAATCAGTATAAGCCGCAAGATTCTGACCTTCGTTTGCAGAATCATAATCAACCGCAAGAAGCCCGGAATCAGAAATGAGGGAAAGATAGCCTGAATCGTAGACTTTAACCTGCTTGAGAAGTGAAGAAAGCGTATCAAGCGACATATCAAGCCCGATTACGCCGATTGGCTTGCCGCTTTTACTGTGAATTGGAAAGGCAACACCACAAACCCAGATGGTTTTGCCGCCGATTTCATAGGGGTTTGGATCAATAAGAATTCCCGTGGGACTTCTCAGGGGATTTACATACCAGAAGCCGTCCTCGTAATCAGTAAGCGGAGTACATTCTATCGTTGTGCCTACTTTTGTCCAGTAAGGAATAAAACGGCCTGTTGAATCGTGATTTTCCGTGTTGGCATACTGGGAATCAAGACCGTCCAATGCATCAGGCTCGTAAACTACCCAGGTATCAACAAAATTCTCGTTTGCTATAAGAGCTTGTTTTAAAACCGCGTTCACGAAATCGCGCCGTTGTGCAGGAGGAACGCTTTCTACCTGCTCAACGACCGTTTTAAGCGCGCTGCAAGTTGCATATTCATGAGCGATAATCGCCTTTGTGCTTTCGGAATAATAAGAAGCCATTTCATGCAGGTAATTGTCGGAAATATTTCGGAAACGACTTGAAACGTTCTTTAAGATGAACACCGAACACAAACCCAGCAAAACAATCAAAAAAAGTCCGATTGTAAGAACAAGCTGGGTGCGAATACTTTTGAAACCTTTGCTGGCTTTGGTTTTTGTGGTCATAAAAACTCCTTTGTCAAGTAAAAATGCAAGAAATATATATAACCATTTTAACCGATAAATAGGAAAAAGCCAGCTTTATTTGAAAATATACTTAAAATTTAAACAATCACGCCTTTTGTGCTTGGAACTTCACCGTTTCGGCGCGGATCAACTTCGACTGCAGAGCGAATTGCGCGGGCAGCTGCCTTGAAAAGACCTTCCATTTTGTGGTGGTCGCTTCTGCCGCGGAGAGTGTCCAGGTGCAGGTTGCATTTTGCCGCCTGAACAAAGCCGTTCCAGAAGTCGTCAAAGCAGTCTGTCTGGAAGGTGCCCTGCTTTCCGTCCTGAACGCTCACCAGCGGGATATTTGAAAGATCTGCATTGCAGACAAGGAAAGGCCTGCCGCCAAAATCAACTGCCGCACGGAGGAGTGATTCATCCATCGGATAAAGGAAGGAACCGCTTCTGAAAATACCGGCACAGTCACCGAGAGCCTTTGCGAAACACTGCCCCAAAACGATGCCAGTATCTTCAATTGTGTGGTGCTGGTCTACATTCAAATCGCCCTTGATTGAGCCGGACAGATCAAAAAGTCCGTGCTTACAGAAAGAGCGAAGCAAGTGGTCAAAAAAGCCAATCGGGTTTTCCACATCACACTTTCCTTTTCCATCAAGATTAAGAGTAAGCGAAATCTGAGTCTCGCCAGTAATTCTTTCGATTGTAGCTGTTCTCACAATAAACTCCTTTCAGCAAATCGGGGGCGTTGCGGGGAACTCCCCGCAGAAGGGGTAGCGACCAACGAAGTGGGCGCGCAGGGGAAGGCTTTCCCCTATCTAACAACTTTTCGCAATGCGTATTCGAGGATGTCCGTTGCTCCCAAACTCTGCAATTTTGGCAGAAGGGTTGGAACTTCGCTCTTTTTGACCGCAATTTTAACAGCGTAGCCGTCATCGCCGAAGAGCGGGCTGACAGTCGGGCTTTTCATTGAAGGAAGAGCCTTGATGAGACCGTCGAACTTGTCCTTTGCGACGTTCATTTCGAGCATTACACGGCCACGAGCGTTCAAAACAGACTCGAAGAGCATTTTAAGCTCCATGATTTTCTGCTTTTTTGCAGGGTCTTTGAGGGCTTCTTTTGATGCGTACATTCTTGTTGAAGAAGTCATGAGAGTATCGACGATTTTGAGGTTGTTTGCACGCAAGCTTGAGCCTGTCGATGTGTTGTCAATCAAAATCTGTGCGAGTGAGTCATCGTTGTCCTGAACAAAGCCTTCGCTTGTGCCCCATGTGCGGAAGATTTTTCCGTCAATCTTTTTATCTTCGACCCATTTTTTGCTGAGGGTCTGATATTCTGTTGCGATTGTGACCGGCTTTTTGATTAGCGCGTCGAAATCAACTGTGTTAGGGATTGCGGCTACGATTCGAACCGGGTCAAATCCCAAGTCCATGATTTCCTCGACCTCGTCCTGAACACCGTTTTCGTAAACCCAGTCTTTGCCAGAGAAGCCAACGTCAGCTTTGTTTGAAGCCAAAAGTGCGCTTGCAATCTGAGGTTTTACTACCTGGAAAGTCAGGTCGTCCTGATTTGTAGAAGGGAAATAAGTTCGCTCTGCAAGTTTGAGGGAAATGCCAACATCGCTCAAAAGTTCATAGACTGATTCGTAAATTCTGCCTTTTGCCAATAATACTCTGAGTTTATCCATTTTTTAGTCCTTTTTAATTTGATTTTACGATTATACAAGATTTTAGAAGAATAAAAAAGAGAAAACGCAACCTTAAAAAGGTTTCTTTTTCTCTTTCAAACTCTTTTTTTTCCAAATCAACAGTGCGATATAACCTTTTGTAGTACTTTATGTCTATTGACCAAGTAGGTAAATAAAATTACAATAACCTAGTAAAGCACTAGGAATAGATATGGTAACGATTATTGAACTAAAAAACATCACCAAAACCTTTGTTCAAGACGGAAAAACGTTCAACGCCGTTGAGAACGCTTCCGTTTCGATTGAAAAAGGCGACATTTTTGGAATCATCGGCTTTTCTGGAGCAGGGAAATCCACCCTCGTGAGGGCGATAAACCTTCTTGGCCGCCCCACTTCAGGAAGTATCACCGTTAAAGGAAGAGATTTTCTCGCTTTGAGCCAGAAAGAGCTTCGTGAGGAGCGAAAGAAAATCGGAATGATTTTCCAGCACTTCAATTTGATGAAAAGCCGCAATGTTTTTGACAATGTAGCTTTCCCGCTCAAACGCTCAGGGCTTTCAAAAAAGCAGATTGCCGAGAAAGTCCACTCTCTTCTGGAACTGGTTGAAATCGACGACAAGGCAGAAAATTTTCCAAGCCAGCTGAGTGGCGGACAGAAACAGCGAGTTGCGATTGCTCGTGCCCTTGCCAACGAGCCGAACATTCTTTTATGCGATGAGGCAACAAGTGCACTTGACCCGACGACAACGAAATCGATCCTTAAGCTTCTCAAAAAACTCAAAGACCAGCTGGGGCTTACAATCGTAATCATCACGCACCAGATGGAAGTAATCAAGGAAATCTGCGACAAGGTTGCGGTCATGGAAAAAGGCCGGATTGTCGAACAGGGCGATGTCTTTACGATTTTCGCAAATCCAAAGGACGAAGTGACAAAGCGATTCATCCGCTCAACATCAAATCTTTCAAAAGTCGAGGAACTGATTGCGGAAGATTCGCCTGTGGTACATCTCGAAAAGGACGAAAAACTCGTGCGATTCACTTATATAAAGAAGAATGTTTCGGAGCCGCTGATTTCGGCAATTTCAAGGCTGTATGAGGTGACGATAAACATCATATTCGCAGAGATTGAAATCGTGCAGGATTCACCGATTGGTGGAACGGTCGCAATCGTAAGCGGAGAGGCGACAACGATAGACCGTGCGTTGAAGCATATTTCGGCTTTGGATGTTGGAGTGGAAGTGCTGAAAACGGGAGGAAATAATGACTGATTTTATTGAGACGATTTTGCCGAATGTGGCGAAACACCCGGAGCGATTTTTTAACGGGCTTCTGGAGACTTTTATTATGACGGCGTGGTCGGGGGCGATTAGTTTTGTGCTGGGCCTCTTGATTGGAATTACGATTACCGTGACCAAAAAAGGCGCAATTCTGGAGAACAGGCCGGTTTACCAGATTTTTGACAAACTGATTAACCTCTTCCGCTCGATTCCCTTTATTATTTTGCTGACAGGCGTTATGCCTCTGAGCCGTCTGATTATGGGAACGGCGATTGGCGTGCGGGGTGCGATTGTGCCTCTGATTTTCGGAACGGTGCCGTTCTTCAGCCGACAGATTGAGACTGCCCTTGCCGAAGTCGATGACGGCCTGATTGAAGCGGCAGAAAGCATGGGTCTTAGCCCGCTCGACATTATTTTCCGTGTCTACCTCAAAGAAAGCGTTGGGCCGATTGTGCGTGGAACGACGATTACCACAGTGAGCTTGATTGGTTTGACTGCGATG
>Ga0256407_10006523_pt1 | contig 17959 bp, 9 predicted proteins | sample RumenRJG_04DNA_FD_193489 | JGI IMG/M metagenome (GOLD analysis project Ga0256407, IMG submission 193489) | Bovine rumen microbial communities from Lethbridge, Alberta, Canada - RJG_04 | ecosystem: Host-associated > Mammals > Digestive system > Stomach > Rumen | place: Canada: Alberta | collected...
CTTGTTTTTATTTTTTTCCGAGTGCAGCCCATCTTCATGGCCTTTGGGACATAAAGATAGTGCAAGCCGAGTGAGAATCCAACTTTATTTGAGATTTTCCGAGGCGCAGCTCTTTATTTTACCTCAAAACCAACTGAGGGGATTTTGGTTTTAATCAATTAATTTGGTGGTTCTCTTTTTTTTACGTATATTTGTCCGCAACTCCGTGGATTTAAATCAGGTTTTATGATCAATATTTCTTTATGAAAACAGTCTTAATAACAGGTGCTACAAGCGGAATCGGTGAGGCTTGTGCACGGAAATTTGCCCAAGGAGATTATCGCCTCATCATCACGGGCAGGAATAGTGAGAAACTCAGTGCTTTGCAAAAGGAACTGGAGGCAAAGGGTACGGAGGTGATGACGCTTACCTTCGATGTACGCGACCGGAAGGCAGCCATCGAGGCCGTAAAAAGCATTCCAGCTGAATGGGCGGTCATCGACGTACTCATCAACAACGCGGGATTGGCTTTGGGACTGGACAAGGAGCACGAGGGCTCTCTGGATGACTTTGAGACCATGATCGACACAAACATCAAGGGATTGCTCACGATGACGCGTCTCATCGTTCCTTCCATGGTGGAACGTAACCACGGCCACGTGATTAATATCGGTTCAGTGGCGGGCGATGCTGCCTATGCGGGCGGCAGCGTGTACTGCGGCACAAAGGCTGCGGTGAAAATGATTTCGGATGGTCTGCGCATCGACGTGATGGACTCTGCTGTCAGGGTGACAACGCTGAAACCAGGCCTCGTGGAGACGAATTTCAGCCGCACACGCTTTAAAGGTGACGAAGAACGGGCCGATAAGGTATATGAGGGTTTACAGCCGCTGACGGGGACAGACATTGCCGACACAGCCTTCTATTGCGCCGAGGCTCCAGAGCATGTGCAGATTGCAGAGGTGCTCATCCTGGCCACGCATCAGGCTAATTCTTCAATGGTGTCACGGGATACGAACCGCAACGAGCATCTTTCGTAAGCCTTCACTCACCGAAAAACTTTTCGCTCATCTCACCCATTAAGTCGGGTATCTGGATGTTCTGCGGACAATGGTCCATACAGGCTCCACAGGCAACGCAGTCGGCGGGAGTTCCCTCGGAACTGACGGCAGCAAACTTCTCTTTGATACCCCAGTCACCATCTACCTTGTACTGATTATACACGCGTAGGAATTCTGGGATATTGATTTGCATCGGACAGTCGTCGCAACAGTAACGGCAGGCGGTGCAGGGGATGCGTATCTGCTTGTGGAAGATTTCGCAGGCACGGAAAAGCAGATCACGGTCGGTTTCAGTGAAGAGGCTGTCGTCAGCAAACGTTTTTAAGTTATCCTCCACTTGCTCCAAGGTACTCATGCCACTGAGAATGGTCTGTACCATAGGCAGGTTACGCACGAAACGGAAGCCCCATGAAGGGATGCTCCATTCAGGATGGGCTTCGCGGAGTATGGCTTCAGCTTCGGGTGTAAGCTTTGCCAACTTACCGCCGCGCACGGGTTCCATCACCATGATGGGAATGTTGCGTTCTTCAAGGATATGGTACTCTTCAGGGGTGGCAGAATAGAGCCAGTCGTAATAATTGAGCTGTAACTGGGCAAAGTCCCACTGATGATGGTCGGCAAACCAACGAAGGGATTCCACGCTGGAATGACAGGAGAAACCGAGATAGCGCACGCGTCCTTCGCGTTGTTGTTCGAGAAAATAATCCACGGCGCCGTCATCAACATAGGAATGGATGTTGTTGTCCATGATACAGTGGATGAGGTAGAAGTCGATGTAGTCGGTCTTCAACTTTTCCAGCTGACGGGCAAACACCTTGCGGTAGTCGGGATCAGCACTGATGTTGAACTTCGTTGCTACATAGAAGGAATCGCGGGCATAGTCCTTCAAGGCTTCTCCGAGGAAAGTTTCAGAGTCTCCACCGTGATAGACCCACGCCGTGTCGTAATAATTCACACCCCCGGCCATAGCCAGATCTATCATCTCCTTGGCTTTTACACGGTCAATACGACCACCTTCTTCCGGCAGTCGCATATTGCCAAAACCGAGACGTGAAAGCTTCAAATCGCGAAACGCCTTGTACTCCATATCCTTTGTTTTAAAGTGTAAAACACATTATATGAATCTCCCATCGGCAATTTACCAAGTGATGCTCATACCTAACGAGAGGCTAGCATTGCTACTGAGCGGTATCATTTCCTTGGTGCACTTGCCCAAAAGGTGATCCATACCGATGAAAAAATTATAACCGCGAGGGTGAATATTCAGCACCCATCCCATGCTTGTGGTATAGGTGTTTACGGCAAAACTAAGACCACCATCAAGCCACTTCAGCGGTGAGATATTAGCACTGAGACGGGCTTCTGTCCACATAAACTTGCCCAATTGAGTTGTGCTGAGCAAACCTAAACTGAGCAAACGGTAAGAAGGTAGAGTATATTTTCCACCGACGGTAAAGACCGGTAACAATGATGTGGTGCGACCACCTTGATCGCCCTTATCTTTCAGATTATAGAAATCGGCAATCTGGTCACTGTATTTATGACCCTGCGTCTCCATTCCCGTAGGACTTGTCTTATCGTTTACGTCAATATCATGGAAACCGGAGAATTCAAAAGGCTTGCCATCATTGCGGGCCACCATTTGGTTGCTCCACGAAATAAAGCCAAGGTCGAGAAGCGCAGCACTCACCTCCCAGTCTTCATTAATTTTATAAAGGGCGCCAAGGTCCACGCCTACACCAAAACCTCCGATACCTGTTCCATCCACATCTACATCTTTGACACGCGTATAACTGGAACCAGTACTCTTATACTCTTTGGTTTCTGAAACATATTTGAAACCTTTCATCGAGATGTTAGCCTCAGCCTGTGCATTCAAAATCCAGCGATTGGCATCCTGCAAATCTGCTGTGACATGGGTGATGTCCGCATTTCCCTCGGCAATACCCAGGAGAATTTTAAGTTTTCCACCCAAACGCAATTTATCTCCAACCTGACGTGAGTGACCCAAAGCCAACTCAGCATAACTCTTGGCAGCTACATTGATTTCACCGATGTCGTAATGACGGTTTTCCTGATTGGCGGCAAAGGCAAAAAGTTCAAATGGCAACTTTGCATTAACATCACTGCGCACATTAAGTTCCACTGTGTTGTAACCATTGAAAGCCTTAAAACCTGCCGAGAGAATGCTGATATTCTCTTGCACGCGGATACGGTTGATATCCTTAAAACCATCCGTAGCTCCTGTGATATAAGGATTCATAAAGGTTGTTTTCTTCTTGTCGCTGGTAATGCCATAGAGAGGATTATCGAAGAGCACATCGCCAACACCGAAGTTACCCATAGATTTTATGTTAAGATTGCCTATACCAGGAATAGCCACATACGACTGATCGTTGGCGATAGCGGGATTCATGGTATGGCGTGTCTTCAAGTCATCGACGAAATAACCTGAATGAAGCCCTTGCGAGATGGCTGTCATACTGCAAGAAAGCAAACATGCACTAAGAATATATTTTGTCTTCATCTTTTTTCCTATTTAGTTCATGCTATGATTTAATTCAAATCGGCAGCAGCTTTGCCTATCAACACCACTCTGATATTCTTTAGTAAAAGGGTCTGCGTCTTGGCATTGAGCTGAACACCCTTGGTGGGCCTTGCCTTCAACGTGTAGATAAGACCGTCCATGCGCTTCATGGAACCAGGAACCATTTCCTCGGCTCTGAGTTGGACTTCTGTTACCTTGCGAGTGACACCATCAACTGACTTTTCCACGTTCTTGTCCGCCTTCACCATAATCTGATCCTCTGGTATCACCGTTTTATTAACATCCATAGCCACAGCGGATACCTCAATCTCTGCAGGAATGCCATTATCGGCATCGATTGTTGCCTGAAGATAGGAGCCTTTCACCAAACTAAAATCTTTGATATCATCATTCCAACCGTCAACCGTATCGCGATAGACGATGAGAGAACCTTCGTCAAAAGTAAGCGGTGCCCTGAACTCAAAGGCAGGAGAAATTGTGTAGGAGTTACCCAACAAAATAGTGGCTTCCGTATTCTTATCGGCTGCAGCATTCACATCGAATGAAAGACGATAAGGAATAACCTTAAGAATATCGGAAAGGTTGTCCACCTGCTTCACGAACGTATAGTGCGAGGGGTCTATTTCATCAGGATGACGGCAAATGCAGATTCGGGAAGTGGCATTAGACTCAACCTTGAGTCCGTCCACATTCACATGCGCCAGCTCACGGCCGTTTTCATCAAAGGATTTAATTGTACCAGAAATACTACCGCCCAGTGGCAAGTCAGAACCGATAGTAAGAATTACCTGTGGGTTTTCGAGATGAATGGCAACTTCCTTTTCAGTAAGGAACTCAGGGACATTGTTAAGCGTCACGTCACCAATGTTATGAAGCTCGATCTCAGGATTAAACTTACCTGTTGCTGATGTGATGACAATGGGCTCGCCACTGAACTTCATTGACAGATAATAGTCGTCGAGATTAGTAGACTTCGGGTCTTTAACAAGATAATCGCCAGTAATTTCCATATAGGCCACCACCTCGACGGACTTTCCTTTCGTGAATTTCAAGACATTAGGCTGATCTGCCCCTATATTAAAGTCGAGTGCTGTGACTGGTATCTGTAAGAAGATATCATCACTGCCACTTACATTGGTCAGAATCACACTGTGACCATCGGCAGAAAGTTCCACCTTCTCTACATGGGATGGAAGTTGGGGCTGCGCCAAAATCATATATTTGGGAAGTTTCAGCGTAACCCTCGTCAATGAGGCATCGCTCTGTTTCAACACATCCGAACAGCTGAGGTGGAAATTTATCTTGGAGTCAACGCCCAATCGGGACAAAGATTCAATAGCATCAGTTACAGTACCTGCCTCCGTCTCATATTCCACGGCTTTAAAAGATGAAGAGAATCCACCAGAGGCTGAAATCCTACGTGGCGCACGATTCGTCTTAGCTGCGGAGATAGAGGAAGGCATATCGAGTTTCAACTGATAGTTGTATTCCCCAGAAATAGTGAATGATGGCTGATCAATAGAAATCGTCGTAGGACTGATACTATGGTCTTCTTTGAAAAGGGAATAGTAACCCGTTGCCTCATCCTTAAAAATGATGTCGCTACCGTCAATATCGAGGATATTATCAAGCGTAATCTGATTCGTATTACTAACGGGTAACTGCAAAGCTTCACTGCCAATACCTATGGTCGTATCGATATGTGACAGGTCAAAATCACCATCAGTACAAGAAACCATCAACATCCCAGAAAGGATTAGAAAGGATGGTTTTCTCATGTGATAAAATAATCTGTTCATAATGTTTTTATAGTTATGTTTGTTTTTGTTCTTGCAAAAATATGAATTATTTTTAACGTTGACAAGTTTTTGTGCAGATTTTTTATAAGTGTAAAAAAGGCAGTCAGGTAACCTGACTGCCTTGCTTGCTATTTCAAAGAGAAAACTACTCTATGATATTGTCTGAAATCAGACATTCACCCGTCATGTCGGAGGGCTGCTCCAGTCCCATGATGTGGAGAAGGGAGGGAGCGACATCAGCCAGGCGACCGTCCTTCACTGTGGCACTGTTGTTGTTGGTGACATAGATGAAAGGTACGGGATTCAGGGAGTGAGCGGTGTTAGGCGTACCGTCGGGATTGATGGCATTGTCTGCATTACCGTGGTCGGCTATGATGATAGCCTCGTAATCGTTGGCTTTAGCAGCCTCGATAACGGCCTCCACACAATGGTCAACGGCCCAAACAGCCTTGGCAATGGCGTTATAGACACCGGTGTGACCCACCATGTCACCATTGGCGAAATTCACTACGATGAAATCGTATTGCTGGGTATTGATGGCGCCAACGAGCTTGTCCTTCACTTCATAAGCAGACATCTCAGGCTTCAGGTCGTAAGTTGCCACCTTGGGAGAGGGAACCAGGATACGGTCTTCCCCGTCGAAAGGCTTTTCACGACCGCCATTAAAGAAGAACGTAACGTGAGCATATTTCTCCGTCTCTGCAGTGTGAAGCTGCTTTTTACCCAACTTAGAAAGATATTCGCCGAGGGTATCCTCCACGTTTTCCTTGGGGAAGAGAATATTAACACCCATGAACGAAGCATCGTACGGTGTCATGCAATAATATTTCAGTGCAGGAATGGTCTTCATGCCTTCCTCGGGCATATCTTGTTGAGTGAGCACCGTAGTGAGTTCCTTCGCACGGTCGTTGCGGAAATTAATGAAGATGACCACATCACCCTCTTCGATAACACCGTTTACCTTGGAGTTATGGATAGGCTTAATGAACTCATCGGTAACGCCTTCGTCATAACTTTCTTGCATGGCCTTCACCATGTCCTGAGCCTGTTTACCCTGACCAGCAACAATGAGGTCGTAAGCTTCCTTCACACGGGCCCAACGCTTATCGCGGTCCATAGCATAGAAACGGCCCACAATGCTGGCAATAGCAGCATCATTCTGGGCGCAGCAGTCGGTAACCTGCTGAATGAATCCCTTACCCGACTTGGGGTCGGTGTCGCGACCATCCATAAAACAGTGAACGAACACCTGGTTCTTCAGACCGAACTCAGTACCCATCTGGATAAACTTGAAGAGATGGTCAAGGCTGGAGTGAACGCCACCGTCAGAGGTAAGTCCCATCAAGTGAAGCTTTTTGCCATTCTCCTTAGCGTAAGTGTAAGCTTCTACAACACCTTTGTTCTTCAGGATAGAACCATCCTTGCAGGCGCGGTTAATTTTAACAAGATCCTGATATACCACGCGTCCGGCACCGATATTGAGGTGTCCCACCTCAGAGTTACCCATCTGTCCGTCGGGCAGTCCCACGTCTTCACCAGAAGCTGCCAACTGTGAGTGTGCGCTGGTAGCAGTTAAATAATCAAGATAAGGTGTTGGCGTGTTGAAGATTACGTCACCCTTACCATGCTGTCCGATTCCCCATCCATCGAGAATCATCAACAATGCTTTCTTTGCCATACTACTAATTCTTTATACCTTAAACTTATCTGGGTGCAAAGTTAGTGCAAAAGAGTGGAAAATCAAAATAAATATTTTGAATTTTCCCGAATGCAGCCTAACTTCATGGCGCATAACGACATAAAGTTAGTGCAAAAGAGTGGAAAATCAAAATAAATATTTTGAATTTTCCCGAATGTAGCCTAACTTCATGGTGCGTAGCAACATAAAGTTACGGAAAATCGAGTGGAAAATCAAAATAAATATTTTGAATTTTCCCGAATGCAGCCTAACTTCATGGCGTATAGCGACATAAAGTTATGGAAAAACGAGCGATTAGGCTCTTCCTGAATTGCGTCTATTCTCGCTTAATACCGGTTTTTCATCCAGTTGCTGAATAAAGCTGGCATACTTCTCTTCATAGAACCGTGTCAATTCCTCCATTTCCTTTTTGTATTTTTCGCTTTTGTGTTCAACGGAATGTTTAGAAGGTATATATAGTTTGTCAAGTCTTTCCGTCATTTTTCCAAAGGTCATTTCGGAAATGTTTACAACTGGAAGGTAGGTCTTTTCTTCATTTCCATTATATCCATAGTTCGCAGTCAGTATATTCGCTTTACATAAGTTAGTGAGTAGTTCATTAACAACACGGATGGGGAGTCCGGTCTTTTCCTTTAGCTCAAGTGCTGATGATGGCTTTTCTTCATTGTTGCACCTATCAAAAATGATCTGCATCAGTTTGGCGCTCATAATGTTTCTTTTCAGCGGACTTTCGTCAATCGAGACGGTATGTTCATAATTCTGCATTTCATAATTCAGTTCTACACATAACAGACAAACATACCAAGTGAGGTGCATCCAAAGCATGAACAAGGGCAGTGCTGCCAGCGAACCGTAAACGGCATTATAACCTGTCAGTAAGGTTTGCGCGTACACATACAGTTTCTGAAGGGCAAACATGATAACTCCCGCAATCGCACCTGGAAGCAGAGCCGTTCTGATTTTTACGTTCGTGTTTGGTATCAGTACAAACATGGCGGTAAAAATGAGAATCGTGACAAAGAGCGGAATGAGGAAGATGATAAATCTGACTACAGGTGCAAGCAGTTCATAGCTTTCAAGTTGCTTGAAAGTGGTCTCGATAAAGATGAAGAGTCCGGAAAAGATGATAATCACGATAGGCACGATAAAAACCATAGAGACATATTTGGCAATCGTGCTGCTTGTAGAACGGCTGTAATCTGCATTCCAAATCTCGTTGAAGATCGTTTCGATATTCATGATGAGCAAGCAAACGGAAACAACCATGATTACAATACCAACTCCAATAAATGTGCTGCCCCGAGCATTATTGATACTATTCTTTGCAAGTGAAATCAATGTTTCCACCGTTTGTGGTTGACTGGACAGCACTTCCCGTAGCCAATCCTCCACATAGACAGAAAGGCCGAATCCGTTCGCAATGGCCATCAACAAGGCTACAATAGGGACTATTGCCATAATCGTGTTGAAAGCCAGGGCTGAAGCATAGAAGGAATGTCCTTTGCCAAAGAAATTCTTGATGGTCAGGAATAATTTTTCTACTTTCAGTTTACGACAAATCTCCCAGATTTTGTCTATAAATCTTTCTAATATATCATCTTCCATCTTTCTGTTCTTTTTAGGTTCAAAATAATTGTGGTGTGTCTGGAAATACCATGACAAACACAAACGCTATCTTTGCACTCGACTGTATGCAAAGATAACGCTTTTATATAAATTATGCAATAAAAATTATGTAAATCAATAAAATAAAAATAAGTGCGTGCTCTTTCGAGACACGCACTTATTACATATATAAGTAAGTGGTTTACCTGTATGCAGGATTCTGATAGTTCTTTTTATCTTCATCAGACATCTCCATTCCGTCGAGCTGACCCTGAGGAATAGGACGGAGATAATATCCAGCGGGGATATCGCGCTTGAAGGTCTCCAGGTTTTTGTCGGTGTAGCCACTGCCGGCGATACGGTAAGTGCCTGCACGCTCAGCCCACTTCTGGGTACGTACAAGGTCGTACCAACGGTAACCCTCACCCCAGAACTCACGCGAACGCTCGTCAAGGATATAGTCGATGGTGATGGTCTGTGGAGTAGCAGCCAGCATCTCTGCACTATGGTCAACACTAACCTTTACATTGTCGTTCTGAGAGAACGTCTGCTTACCGGCACGGGCGCGGAGCACATTCACTAGGTTACGGGCTTCAGCATTCTTGTTCAGCTTCACGGCAGCCTCAGCACCGATGAGATATAACTCTGAGAACTTGGCAATGTTCCAAGGACGGGGGCTACCACCGTTCACCTTAGAGCCCAGACCTCCGGCATTATCGGTACGATAGATACCAATCTTCCAGTTAATAGGATACTTCTTGCGGCTGATATGATTAACAGCTACCACGAAGTCGGGACGTCCGGCCATCTCGCCGAAACCAAGCTTACCGTCAGCACCAGTGTAATTGATCTTGCTGTCCTCGCTCTCGGGAACCCAGCTGAAATAAACCTCATTGGGGGCTACATGCAAACCATTGGCACCAATCACGTAAGGAGAAGTATTGCCTGCCTTATGCCAGTTGGTATGGTAGCGCAGAGTGAAAGTAGCATCGTAACGGGAGTCGATAGCCTTCACAGCATCTTCCCAGACACCGCCTTCCATGAAATTGTCGGCGATAGGAGCCATACGAGTCCAGGGACGACCAAGAGCCTGAACAGCCTCACGCTGAATAGGATTGATATTCTCACCCTTGTCATTCTTTGCAATCATCTCGGTGTAGTTCCAGGTTTCCATCCAGTAAGCGAAGTTTTCAGGAGAACCGCCGTTACCCCAGCCATAACCGGCTCCACCATTACCGAATTTCTCGTTCTCATTATGGTCGGCATAGAGCATAATCTCCGAGTTACGGTCGTTGGTAGCCACGTTCACGTCGTAGAAAGTAGGTTGCAGTTTGTAAGGACCAGGATTGTTGATGGCCTGCATAGCAGTGTCATAAGCCTTCTGGAAATAGCTGTTAGCCTGACCGGCATCACGGCTGCACTCAGGGTAAGTCGGGATGTTGTTGGGGTTCTCCAACCACCATGCGTATGTCAGATAAGCCTTAGAGAGGAACAGACGGGCTACATTCTTGGTAACCGCACCAGTGAGACGCGGGCTCTCAGGCAGGTCGGCAACAGCCTTCTCAAGATCAGCGAAAATTGCAGCATATACCTCAGGAACTGTGTTACGCTTGGAGGTACGGATTTTTGTCGTGTTATATTTCAACTCGCCTGCTCCCAAATCAAGGGGCACACCTCCATAATATTGAACCAGCAGGAAATAGTCGAAACCACGGAAGAAATAAGCTTCTGCCAGTAGCTTAGCATCGTTGATGCCTGCGTCTGCTGCATTTTCGATGATACCGTTACAGGTATTGATATTAGCAAAAGCCGCACCCCACATACCGCCTGCGACACTACTTGTAGAAGTCATGGAACCGACTCCCGAGAGGTCAGCATCCTTAAAGTTTCCATCTGCCGATTGTCCGTAAGTGTACTCATCAGTACCCGTCTCGCAGGCATTCAGCCAATAACCGTTGCCATAGAAATAGCGTAAATGAGCATAAAGCGATGTCAAACCGCCCTCTATACCCTTCTTCGTCGTGAAGAACGATGGGTCAAAAGTGCTGCGCGGTTCCTCATCGAGAACATCGTTACAGGAGGTTAGTGCTGTAGAAAGTCCAAAGCAAACCAAGCCCGCAGCAAGGATATATTTAATACTTTTCGTTTTCATATACTATTATTCTTTTATTCTTTACTAGTTAACAACTTGACTTCTCCAACTACTATTTAAAATGCCACATTGACACCGATCAAGAAATTACGAGTCGAAGGAGTATTGTAACCCACGATTGGCATCTTATGTTTACCAGAGTACTCACCATAAGCCACAGCAGTGTTCTCGTTTGCCCAAGAGTTGGTCTCAGGATCAAGTCCACTCTCGTTGTTGAACGGTGAAAAGAGCACGAACGGGTTCTGAATGGTAGCATAGAGACGCAGACGACTGATACCGAAGTCCTTGACAGGTTTTAGCTTGGCAAAGTCGTAACCTAAGGTGATAGCACGAATCTTAAGATAGCCTGCGTTAAAGTAACCAAGAGTCGAACCATACTTGGGGTTGTCACTACTCATGATACCACCAGGTTTCGGATACTTGGCACCTGTATTCTCTTCTGTCCAGTAATCGACATCAATATTGTTTCGACGACCATCCAACATGTTCAGATAGCCGTTGGCAGAGTGGATGGCCGAGATTAACTTGCCACCAATCTGGAAGGCTCCGATGACAGTAAAGTCGAAATTCTTATAGGTAACCGTCGAGTTGAAACCACCTAGAAGATCAGGTTCCATATCCATAATCTGACGATCCTCAGGACCAATCTGACGGGTAGGTAGACCATTTGCATCATAATCACCAGTATACTTCACTTTAATCATGCCCGCGTTGCCACCTGGTTCCAGAATGTTCATGGCTGCCTCTTCGCCAACTTGCCACAGACCTTCGTACTCATAGTCGTAGATAACATCAATGGGATGTCCAACGAACCAGCGGTTTGCCTCATCACGGTCTTCACCTGAAGCCAATTCTGTCAGCTTATTGCGGTTAGCATAGAGATTGATACCAGCCTCCCAGTTCCAACCGTTCTTATTGTCGAGGATAATGCCGTTCAATGCCAATTCCCAACCTTTGTTCTCCGTCCTACCGATATTGCCTGTATAACTGCTTACACCAGAGGTAGAAGGCATAGAGACATCGAGCAGGATATCCTTGGTCTTCTGGGTATAATACTCAAACGATCCAGAGAGGCGGCCCTTGAAGAGTGAGAAATCCAAACCGAAGTTCCATGTTTTGGAATACTCCCAACCCAAATCACTATTGGCTGGTCCTGTCACATAGTAACCTGCTTTGTAGCTGTCACCGAAGTTGTAGTTACGAACAGCCAGCGTACCCAGCGTAGAATAAGGATTAATGCTCTGGTTAGAGGTCTCACCGTAACCAACACGTAACTTCAAATTGTCGAGCCACGACTTAGTGCTCTCCATGAATTCCTCACGAGCAATGTTCCAACCTGCGCTGACTGCGGGATAAGTGTGCCACTGATGGCCTTTTGCCAGACGAGAAGAAGCATCGGAACGGAGGGCAGCTGAAATCATGTACTTATTGTCATAAGAGTACATCACACGTCCCATCCAGGAAATCAAGCCACTCTGCCAGTAGTTATAGCCGTCAAGCAGTGCCTCACCTGTAGCTGCTGCCAGATTGTAGTACTGAAGATAGTCGGCAGGAATATCTTGTGCACGACCGCCTGACTGTTCATATGTGGTCTGCTCAGCTGAATACATAGCCACGACATTTAGATTGTGCTTCTCTGCGAAGGTGCGATCATAAGTGAGCAGGTTTTCAACAGCCCAGTTACGAGTCTGGTTCTCATAGACAGAACCGCTGTTCACGGCATTGGCGTCCTTATTGTTGACACCTGTGCCTGTAAAGCCACCCTGTTTTGAAGAACGGAAGTTCAAACCTATGTTAATGCGATAACTCAGACCTTCCACCCATGGACACTTCAGTTCTGCGAACAGAGTATTATATGAGCCAATACCTTTATTCTCGTTCAACCACAAGTCTTTCAGGCTCTCTACAACATCCTTGGTAATAACCGGCTGATCATCCTTAGGCATAGTGATATAACGCTTGATATTACCATCTTTATCATAGGGACTGGCCAGCGGACTCATTGACAACACATTGTACATACCGCTGACACCTTGAGTTTTACGATAGCTGTTGTTGGTACTCAGACCGAAGTGGAACCACTTGCCCACCATCTGGTCGAAATTACCACGAACAGAGATACGGTCGTAACCCTCCGTGGGAACGACAGCCTCATCATGATAGTAACCGGCACCGAAACTGTAGCTGCCGCCATTGGTACCACCAGCCACGCTGACGTCGTGGTTATGGCTTACACCTGTCTGATAGTACAGGTCCTGCCAGTCGGTGTTGGTGTCGTCGCTCTCGTCCAGAGAGTTCTGGTACTTACCAGCATACTGACGCATCTTACTAAATGCAGGACCGTCCATCATCGGATACTTATGGAACACCTTCTTGAAGCTCACGTAGCCATTATAGGTCACCTTGGCGGGAGCGCCCTGATAGCCCTTCACGGTGGTGATAATGATCACACCGTTGGCACCACGGGAACCGTAGATGGCCGTTGCAGAGGCATCTTTCAGAATGTCCATCGACTTGATGTCGGTGGGATTGATATCCGAAAGCTGTCCCATGAAAGGAATTCCGTCGAGCACAATCAGCGGGTCGTTACTTGCACTCAGTGAGCGCTGACCACGAATGCGGATCTGCATCTCGGCACCTGGCTTAGAACTGGTCTGCGTCATGAGCACACCAGCTACACGGCCTTGCAGGGCCTGAGCTGCGTTGGTAGCTGCAATCTGGTTCAGTTTCTCACCACCGATGTTGGCTACAGAACCCGTGACGGCCTCACGGCGTTGTGTACCATAACCGATGACCACCACCTCGTTCAGGTTGTGGCCTTCTTCTTTCATGTCGATGTTGTAATCCGAAGCGTTTCCAACCTTTATTTCCTGATCGATGTAGCCGACATAGGAAATAACCAGTGTGGCACCTGGATTAACGTTCAACGAGAAATTACCATCAATGTCAGTTACGGCACCATTGGTGGTTCCTTTCTCCATAATAGTTGCACCGATAAGCGGACCCTGGGAGTCCTTCACATTACCGGTAATCTTCTTTGCCTGCTGAACGGCTTCCGTAGAATTGCCTTCAGGCGTTGCCATTGCCTGCGTTGGGTGCATCATTCCAAAGAATGTAACGATACCCAGCAGCAAGACTGTCTTACTTAGGTTTGAATTCATAATTTATTAATTTGGGTTATGCTTTGGTTAGTTACTGAGCAGTGCATGTCTTTCCAATAGGAGGACATACATCATAGAATAGATGTTTCTTACGTCATAAGCTTGGTTTTAAATTAGGTCTTTCAATATTTTGTATAACAAATTGTAATTCTTAGGTAAATTTCATCATGCGACAATCTGATTTGTCTCATTTTCCGGCAGCAAAATTATACAAAATATTAATTAACAAGATTTGTGTTTGTTTCATTCAGATTCGCGTTTGTTTCTGCAGAAAAACCTTGGAATAAGCTACATAAAATGAAACAAACAGAAATTGCTTTGAGACACAAAAGAAATTCCTGTTTGTTATAACCTAAAAAGAGACTACAGAAAAGTCCTAGTATTTGTAAAGTTTCACATGAAGTATCTTGTATTCTCCAACTGAGATACGTGCATGACGACCTTGGTGATCCTGATCGCCATTATCACGGCGGATGAATTTCAGTTGGCCATTCTCGTCGATTTCCACCTGATCCACATAGCCAATACCCATACGTTTCCCTTTCCAACGCTGGTTTTGAAGAACGGAAGCCTGGCCATTTCCCTGATCGGCAAAGCCATCCTCACCGAGAACCTTTTGCTCTTCCTGTTGCTTTTCACTCTTTGTATTGAACTCCACGACCACACCTGAACCTGCAATCAGATATTCATCAGGTGCTATTTTATGGATGATCGCGCCACCTTCTGCCCATTGTTTCGCTTGGGCACGGGCATCCCATGGCAACGTGAAAAAGTGGCGGCAGGTCATGACAAGGTCGCCGTCGTTGATGATTTCCTCCCGGTCCTCCTTATCAAAGAGAACGCCCCATTGTCCGTTTTCAGTCTGCCAACTTCCTTTCTTCCAAGCTTGCTGACGGGCTTTGAGAATATAACTTTTCATCTGACGAATCAGACGATAGGCCGCTGTCACATGTTGAGTATCTTGCGCTGGAGACTGATCAATGGCAAAAGGAGAGAAGCCCAATGCGTCGAATTGTCCAAAAGCATATAAGGCACGCACGCCACTGTTCTCACAACAACGGCTCTCGGGAATGAAAAGCGGATTATCGGGAAGTGCATATTGGGAAGCCCACGATTTGAAACCTGTATCGTAGATATCGGGTGCCAACAGGTCTACTGTGGGCGCATACTTCTTCCAAATAGGCGCCAGATGAGCCAAAGGACCAGCCGACGGATACTCTCCGGGTTTCCTTCCGCGGCTGTTCATAGCGGCATTCACATAGAGCGGAACGTCATATATCCTACGGGCAACCTGTGCCAAACGTTCCACATAACGTGCATAATGTTCCGCCATAAACTGTTCATCACTTTCTAAAGATTCCGGATAGACAGAAGTAGCCACTTGTTCCTTGCCCTTTGAACCTTGCCTCTTATTATACACCTTTTCGGCAATTGGAGAATGGTCGCGGGCATCTTCGAGCATTCCGATCTCATTTTCAATCTGCAACATGATGACCGTTTCTTTCCGCGGATCTTTCGCAGCCAGATGCTCCACGAGTTTCGTAAACACTTTACAGTCTGCCTGAAAAACTTCTTCCGAAAAGGCAGAAGCGATTTCCAAAGGCTTTCCGTTACGGGTCATCGCCCGCGGGAAACGCTTCGTGTCCTGCTTAAACCACAACGGGGCATAGCAGGACATGGAATTCTTCCAGACACCAAACCATAGGAAAACCACTTGCAGATGGTTTTCACGGGCGCGATCAACGACACGGTCAATTAACGTAAAGTCATACTGTCCTTCCACTGGTTCAATGAGATCCCAATAAGCGGGTACCAGCACCGTGTTCAATCCCAAGGCAGCCATCCGTGGCATCACCTCATCGATATCAGCCACGGAAGTAGCAGCGGAATTCGAAAGTTCGCCGCCAAGGACGAACAAACGACTGACATCACGGCCAAACCAAGATTTCCCATTTGCCAACGATGGGAGGCAAAAAAGCAACAGAAGCAGAACAATCTTATTAACTTTGTTCATCAATCCTATTAACTTTGTTCAACAATCCTATTAACTTTGTTCAACGATCTTATTAACATCGTTCATTGATTCCGTTTATTCTGGTCTGAAAGAATGAAAGGTTTGTATGTTACCAATGACTATTTGGAACCCGCATTCTGACCCTTGGCGAAACTGCCGAAGTAGTTCAGACAGACATCCCGCCACTTACGGGCATTCTCAAGTTGGTGATCCATACGGGCTTTCACCTCATTCCAGCGTTGCATGTCATTCTGTAAATAAGGCTTCATATTATCCCATATCATGCAGAAACGCTCCACATCGCGTACACCACTGTTATATTTCTCCTGCATCTCCTGCCAGAGCGTGAGACCGCTTTTCATCTGGTAATTCCAGGGCACATGATGGAACCAGAGCAGATACTCCTCGGGGCAACTCTCCAAGTCATTATAGATCTTATTCAGCGGTTCACGATATTGGCTGACAGCATCAGAACCCGTAGAACTGCGGTCAAAACCAATGCCTTTTGCATCTGCCTTATGATAATAGACGGGGCACCATTCTATGGGATATTCTGCCTTGAAGCCATCTGGCTCAGGACCGTAGTGGTGGTCAAAGCTAAAGATATGATGCAATCCAAGCGGCATCATATAATTCACACAAGCTTCCCTACTCTCCATCATCACACGCTGCATAGGTTCCACAAAACCCTTATCCAAAGTAAACGTCTGGCGAAGCCATTCACGGGCAATCCGTTCGCTTTTCAGGAAAGGATCCCATGCCAAACGGCCGAAAGCATACCAGTTGGCTTGTGAGAAATGATGACCGCACCAGTTGGCGTCGTCACCGATGTTGGCAACGCCTGCAATAGCGCGAAGCTTATTGGGATGAACATACACGAAAAATTCACGCCACATGGGTGCCAGATAGACCAGATGACGCGACTGCCCAAGGTATTCCTGCGTGATTTGCAGTTCCACCATGTTGGGTGTTTTCTGTATCTGGTCGAAGATGGGACTATAAGGTTCGCGTGGCTGGAAGTCCAGGGGACCGTTCTTCGTTTGCAGGATTACGTTGTCACGGAACTGTCCGTCAAGAGGCTGGAATTCCGAGACAGCCTGCTTCACCCGGTCTTCGCCCTTGTGTTTGGCACCATAGACGAAACAGCGCCACATCACGATACCGCCATAAGGTTTCAGGGCATCAGCCAGCATATTGGCACCGTCAGCATGTGAACGATTGTAATCGAAAGGTCCAGGCTGTCCCTCGCTATTGGCTTTTACCAAAAATCCACCGAAATCAGGAATCAACTTATAAATATCCTTTGCCTTTTTCTTCCACCATTCAGCCACTTTCTTATCCAGGGGATCTGCGGTTTTGGTCTGCTTCAAAGCCAAAGGAGTTGCGAAGTTGATACTTAGATAGACACGTATTCCGTAAGGACGCAGGATGTCGGCAATACGCTTCACCTCCTGCAGATATGGCTTCGTGAGAATCTTAGGTGAAGCATTCACATTGTTAAGCACCGTTCCGTTGATGCCGATAGAGGCATTGGCACGTGCATATTCAATAAGCCGCTGCGTATTATTCTTCGACAGCTTCGCCTGGTCTTTATCCCAGAAAATGCTTTTGCCGGCATAACCGCGCTCAATACTTCCGTCAAGATTATCCCAGTGGTTCAGCAGACGAAGGGAGTAATAAGGCTCACTCTTGATGCCTCTCATAAACTCCTTACTCCTTAAAAGGGGATTGTCCTCCTTCTGCAGGCGAAGCAGTTCATAGGCACCATAGAGCAACCCAAGGTCGTTGCAGGCCTTGATCGTATCGTTCTTGATGATGAAACCATCATTGATGAGCGGCTCTTTCTGTTCTTTATCAATCATCAAAGTGACGGTAGGACCCTGATAATAGTCAGAGAGCTCACGGACAGCAATGTCGATTGTGGGCGATTGCCCGTTAGTT
>Ga0256407_10006525_pt1 | contig 17952 bp, 15 predicted proteins | sample RumenRJG_04DNA_FD_193489 | JGI IMG/M metagenome (GOLD analysis project Ga0256407, IMG submission 193489) | Bovine rumen microbial communities from Lethbridge, Alberta, Canada - RJG_04 | ecosystem: Host-associated > Mammals > Digestive system > Stomach > Rumen | place: Canada: Alberta...
CATCGCCTCCTCATAGTTCGTGGCCAGTACCACCTTGGGGCGCCCTCTCTTGCGCTGGGCGGCAGCATGGGGGTTCAGGGCCTCCGTCGAGAACCGCTTCGACTGGGCGAGGATATAATTATACAGGTTAGGCAATACGGAGGAATAGAAACGGATGTTATCCTCCACGAGGAGTATCATCTGCACGCCCGCCTCCTTGATGTCGTGGTCGATGTTCATCTTGTCCTCGAGCAACTTGATAATCGACATGATGAGGTTCGTGTTGCCGAGCCAGCAGAACACATAGTCGAACACCGACATATCCTCGTTCTCGATGCGTTTCGTGATGCCGTGCGAGAAGGGGGTGAGCACCACGCAGGGGATGTCGGTGTGGGCGGCCTTCACCTCGCGGGCCACGGCGAAGGCGTCGTTGTCGGCATTACCCGGCATACAGATCACCAGGTCGATATCTGTGGTCTTCAGTACGGCACTGGCCTCCTCCGTCGTCGACACCTGGGTGAACGAGGGCGGATAGCGCATGCCCAGTTCCATATACTCGTCGAAGATCTTCTCATCAATGCGCCCGTCGTCCTCGAGCATGAAGGCATCGTAGGGATTGGCCACGATGAGCACATTGAAGATGCGGCGCGTCATCAGGTTGACGAACGATACATCCTTCAGATAGAATTTATTCCACTCTTGTGGTATCTTGTTTGCTTCTTCCATATCGCCCGCAAAGGTACAAAAAATCCCTGAAACATTCTCAATGCTTCAGGGATTTTTTTTGCTTTCGCCTGCGAAAGCCATTCCTGTATTTCCGGATTCCATAGAATACTATCCGCAGTGGAAATACTGCGTGACGAGTTTCTGGATCTCCTCGGGATAGCCCTCAATCTCACTGCGCAACCGCTCATCGTCGAAGGCGCGCAACTGGGCGATGATGCCGTCGATCATGGCAGGCGAGAACACATTGTGCTCCTCAAACACCTTGCGCTGCTTTTCCAGACAGGCGGCAGAGGCCACACACGAGTCAGGCAACTGTGCGAGCGTCGCCAGACGGTCAGCATTCTCGGCAGCATGGATATTCACGTTGACGTAGGTCTGCTCTGCCACTTCAAGGGCATTGTCCATCTCGAAGCCATGACGACAAGCGACGCAGAGTCCTGCCAGCAACTGGTAGAGGTCGGCACTGCCGTCAGGTGAGCGCATCTCCACCGTCTGTTTGATGCTCGTGTCGTATTTCTCTTCCTTCTCCAGGGGATTGGCCTTATGGCTCATGTCCACGTCGGCAGCCCAGCCTAAGGGTACACGCACCAGCACAGAGCGGTTGCGGTCGCCCCAGCAAACATTTGTCGGTGCCTCCTGATGGGGCACGAGACGGAAGTACGACATGGGATTTTTATTGCCGAAGGCGGTGATCGACGGGGCGAGGTCCATCATGCCGGCAATCATCCTGCGGGCACTCTCCGAGAGAACGCCGCCGGCCAGCATCTGGTTCTTGCCGTCCTTCACCATCCGCATGTGGATGTGCAGTCCGGAGCCAGCCTTGCCCGTGGTGATCTTCGGAGCGAAGGTCACGTCGTAGCCCATCTCGTAGCCGAGGTTGCGGATGATCCACTTCGCCAGCATCAACTGGTCTGCAGCCTGCTCCACTGGCACGGGCAGGAACTCAATCTCGTTCTGCTCGTAGTTCATGCCGTCGAGTGAGAAGTTACCCACCTCGCTGTGGCCGTACTTGATCTGACCACCAGCCTGGGCGATGTACTTCATACATTGGGTGCGGAACTCATTGGCCTTGGCGTAGGGAGCCGACTCATGATAGCCGCGCTGATCCTGGGCAGGAAACACACCCTCGTCATCGCTGATCACGTAATACTCCAGTTCGCCCATCGCCTGGAACTCCATGCCCGTCACTTCCTTGAAGGCCTCGGCAGCCTTGTGCAGCGTATGCTCTGGCGACGACTCCAACGGATGGCCGTCCTTGTCGAAATAAGAACAGAGCATCGACACCGTGGGGATCTCTGCAAAGGGATCGACAAAGGCCGTACGGAAACGCGGCAGCACATAGAGGTCGCTCGATCCTGCCTGGATGAACGAGAAGAGGCTGGAGCCGTCGACACGCTCGCCACAGGTAAGGATAGTCTCCAGGTAGTCGAGGTCGTTGATCACGAAATTCAGCGTCTTCAACTTTCCGTCGCCACCAGGATACATGAAGTTCACCATGCGGATCTCGTTGTCTACGATGTACTGGATGATGTCGGCCTTGGTAAATTCTGCCGACGGTTTCTGCAATGCCGTCACGATAGGATTGGCATTCAGCATCAGGTGTTTGTTGTCCATAATTCTGTTTGTTGTTTTGAAGTTTGCGTAATAATGAGTGCAAAGATACAACTTTTTTATGAAATACGCACACTACCTGGCACTTTTTTTTGCGCTTTCCTTATTTCAGCATCTCGCGGGCCTTCCCCATCATCTCCGTCAGTTGGGGCGTGGGATTCTCTTCCTGGCGGGCCTTGTCGAGGAACTGCTGATAATAGTTGCGGGCCTGTTCCTGATCTCTGAGGATGTAGGCATAGACATTACCTATATTATAATAGGTAGCGATAGACGAGGGGTTATAGGCGAGATGTTCCTTCCAGGCTGCGACGGCCTCCTCATAATGCTGAGTCAGATAGTATCCTTCGCCCTGCGAGAGGGTGATGGCTTTCATGACGGTGGTGTCGGGACGCATCAGTTGCTTGGCGAGATTAAGATAGCCCAGGCCCTCAGGATAGCGCTTCGTGTCGATGCAGACCACGCCAAGACGATAGGCACAGCCATAGTGCTGCATGCCACTGATGAGGAAGGCCAGTTGCAGATAATGATAGGCCCGCTCCAGGTCTTCCAACTGCGAGTAGCACATGCCTGCGGAATAGAGCGTGTTGAAGGTGGAATCACCCTGTTCCAGTAAACGCCCATACAACTTGCTCGCTGCCGTGAAGTCACGATTCATGAACCACGCATCAGCCAGCGCCCTGTTCACGAGGATGTTCGTGGAGTCCCGCTGACTGTATTTCATGCCGCAGATGATACCTCTCTGCGGCTGATTGGTCTTGGCATAAGCGAGGGTGAGTCCTGCCACGATCTCCCCGTCCATCGGATAGTGATTCACCAGCTGTTCCGTCCAATAGATATACGAGTCGGTATCGCCCTGCTTCTGATAGCTGTTGGCCAACTGTCGGAAGGCGTCGTGCGAGAGACTGTCCTCAGGCACCAGTTTCAGAAGATTAGCAGTCTGGCGGTAGTCACCACGCTTATAGTAGCAGTCGGCCAGTTTGGTCCTCGTTTCTATGGTATCAGCCATCGCGAAGGCCTTTTGGTAATACTCCTGCGCCTCGAAGGTGTTATACTGCTGCATGCAACTGTCGCCCATCTGCAGCAGCACTTGCAGGGAGTCCAAACCCTCGCCCCGAGCGGGGAATACCGCCAGCAGGGCGAGGGCCATAAGAGTCAACAGACTTTTCATCATGAGAGAGAACAGTTACTTGGTGTTGACAATGATATTGTAACTCTTATCAACAACGACAGGGCCGATATCTCTTATATTCAAAGAAGACGCTTCAATCTCATCAAGAGTCATCACCTTACCATTGACTGTTATCTTCTGGCTGTTAAGATCCCTGCCAGTCTCATTCTTACATTTCTCGCGAGCCGAATGTAAGAACTGTATGATGAATTGCGTAGCAGAATTCTTGTAAGTGGTGACAGAAACTGTTTGTTTTGACTTATCGACAGAAACAGATCTTATTTTGTAAGGACTGATTTCTTTTAGCATCCCAATATCCACCTTCTCACCATCCACCGTCAGCGAATAGCCTTCAAGGTTTGGGCTGCCTGCGGTCTGGGGAGAATCGTTATTACCATCAAGACTGAAACTCACGGGGATGGTGTACTTCACATTGACCACCTTACCATTCTGACGGCCAGGCCTCCACTTCGGCATGTTGTTAATAACTCTCAGCGCCTCAGCATCGAGGGCTGGATCGACAGATTTCACGACGTGGGCATCCCTGACTGTCCCTTCCTTATCGACGACAAACTGCGCAATCACACGACCTTGGATATTGGCATCGAAGGCGGTCTTGGGATACTTCACATTCGTCATCAGATAGTCCATCAGGGCTTTAGGCCCGCCAGGGAACTCTGGCATCTCCTCCACCACGTCGAAGGCCTCCTCTTTGGCCTGGTCCTGATCCACCTCGCCTTCCATCGTGACGATGTCGTCTTGCTCTACGACCTTGATTTCCTGGCCATTCACCTTGATGGTGCCAGCCTTCTTGCCTTTCTTCACGGGCTGCTGCTTCTGCGGTTCGTCGTAGACATAGTCTGTGACGGTCCTGGCATTCAGGGCCAGGGCGAGGCCCACGATGGGGATGAGAGCCAGCAGTTTCAGCAGACTGCGGCGCTCTGATTTCTTATGTAACATCATAGTGATTCTGTTTTTGAGGGTACTGTGACTGATGCCGTTGGCAATGGAGTACCCGCCAATGCCTGAGGCTTTCGAGATTAACAGATATTGATATTGACGCGCATTAATCCCTTGAGAGAGTACCTCACCGTCGGCCTCATACTCGTGGATGGCGCGCAGATCCTGGCGCAGCATCCACATAGCGGGGTTAAACCACTGGAGGGCGGTGAGAAGATCCACGAGGAGCAGGTCCCAGGAGTGCCTGAGACGGATATGTCCCCGTTCATGAGCGAGAATGGCAGCGTTATGCTCTTCGTAGTCGCTGCGATTCATCACGATATAGTGCATCCAACTGAATGGCGACACCTCCGCGTTACCGGTCACGCAGACGATGGTGCCATCAGGTTGGAGATGCTGCTCGCTCCGTCGTATCAGCAGCCAAACTTTCAGTATCGACGTCAGCGTATGGGCCAGCGTCGCCACCACACCTATTATAAATATAAGGGGCAACAGCATCTGCCACCACTCTGGCCCAGCATCTGCGGCCACCTCCATTTGGAGATCACCCACAGAGACCGTTGGCACAGCCTCCATCCTCACCGTCTTGTGCAGGGTGATCACGCACAGCGGCAGCACGAACGAGGCCACAGCCGTCAGCAACAGCACCACACGGTTCACCCTATGGAAGGTCTCGCGGCTGAGCATCAGGCGGTAGAACATGTAGAACACGATGATGAGCACAGCCACCTTGGCGTCGTATATCAGAAAGTTGGTCATGTTGTTTACAGTTTACGTTTTACTGTTTACTGATGATTACTCTCAATCTGTTCGATGAGTTCGCGCAGTTCCTCCACGCTGATCTTTTCTTCCTTGACGAACGAGGAGACGGCAGAGAGGTAGGAGTCGTCGAAGTAGTTCTTGATGATACCAGCAATCGACCTGCGGCCGTACTCCGCCTCAGAGATGAGGGGATAGTACTGGTAGGTATTCCCATACTGCTTGTGGTCGAGGAATCCCTCGCGCTCCAGGATGCGGACGATCGTCGAGAGCGTGTTGAAATGAGGGCGAGGCTCAGCATAGTGCTCCTGCAACTCACGGACGAACATGGGGCCGTACTGCCAGTACAGTTCCATGATTTCCTTTTCCTTGTTGGTCAGTTTCTTCATTGCTTTCGGGTTTTAAAATTTTACCTTACACTTGCGTCGTATATCAATATCTGAGTGCAAAGTAACTAAAAATTTTCGTTACATACAACTAAATGCCTTAGTTTTTAAACTAATTTAAATAGTTTCTTTAGTTGTTAACACCATCAGAAGGCCATTTGAGAAAATGATTGTCATGGAGTATGAAGCCTTCCTTTTTTCTGAACTCATGACAATTATCGGCAAACAAATCCACTGACAGAAGGCATTTCCCTATGAGATCAACACTGAGGAGGGCTGGAGTGCCATGCGCTTTCAAAGCCTTTCAAACCGCTATTTCTTGATGCTGTAAGAAGCCTCTTCGGCCTCACATTCATCCAGCAGACCGCGACGGATATGGCCTGCGATGGCACCGTCAGACGGCTTGTAGCGCTGGCCGTGAGGCGTATAGTTGCACTTGAAGCCCGTGATGTGCTGGTCGCGACGGAACTCCGATGGATCATCCACGCAGACGCTCTTCACGGAGATCGACAGTTTACCCATCTCCTTGAGGTCTACCACGTAGCCGTTCTGCATGTAGTGTTTCACTGTGTCGAACAATTCACGCAGCACCAGCCTCACGTCCGAGGCCTTGGCCGAGCAGTTCTCTTCGATCATCCGCTCTATCTCTTCGAGCGAGATCTCACCCTGCTTCACCGTGTGGGCATAATACTTGCCGTAGTTCTTGTCGCTCTTGATTTTGTTCTGCACCAGTCTGTAGTGTATTGCCATACTTCGTTTTTTGCCGACAAAGGTAAGCATTATTTTTGTAACCGCCAAGCTTTATCGACCAAAATCGCCGAAATTGCTCACCAAAATCGCCGATTTTGGTCACTAAATCCGCCGATTTTGGTCAGACAGGGATAATCCCGAGATCAGAGGGAAGAGGTCATTGATTGTTTGGGGAAATATTACTAAACCCCAAACGGCAACAAAGATAACTAAAAATCCACAAATAATTGCTTATTCCGAAATAATTATGTAATTTTGCAGCCAGTTATAAACCAAAGAAAAAGAACAGAGATGAAAGCAAAGAGCCTGAGCATGATCGTGGGGGCAGCGTGCTGCGCCATGATGATTTCCTGCGCCCAACAGGTACAAAACGCCAAGAGTGAGAAGTTGACTGTCGGCAACCCCTATCTGCCCCTCTGGGAACACATCCCCGACGGGGAGCCCTACGTGTTCGACGATCCCGACAACCCCGGTAAGCAGCGCGTATATATCTATGGTTCGCACGACGATCTCATCACGGCTTACTGCGGACGCGACCAGGTGGTGTGGTCGGCGCCTGTGGAGGACCTGAGCCAGTGGCGCTACGACGGGGAGATCCTCGTGGTGGACAAGAATGCCAAGGGCGAGCCCTTCGACTCGGCCAAGACGGCGGATGTGCTCTATGCCCCTGACGTGACACTCGTGACGGACTCTACGGGCAAGAAGACCTATTACCTCTTTCCCAACGACCAGACGGGCTTCCGCAACGGCCTCATCGCCAAGAGCGACAGGCCTGACGGTCCCTTCGAGGTATGCAACTGGAATGCTGACGACCCCAACAAGGTGGACGGCATCTACGGCTTCGACCCTGCCGTGTTCGTGGATGACGACGGCCGCGTCTACGGCTACTGGGGCTTCGAGCACTCGATGGCCGCTGAGATCGACCCCACGACGATGTGTACCGTCAAGCCTGGCACGAAAGTGGTCGACGGCATGATCTCAGGCCGCAACGAGGAGGGCATCTTCAGTTTCTTCGAGGCATCGAGCATCCGTAAGATCAAAGACAAGTATGTGTTCATCTATAGCCGCTTCACAAAGGACGGCGAGTTCGGCCTGCCCACGTCGAACTACACCCTCGCCTACTGCTACAGCGACCAACCCTTAGGACCCTGGACCTACGGTGGAACCATCATCGACGGCCGCGGACGTGAGATCAACGAGCAGGGCGACACCATCGCCTCGGCCACGCCTGACGGCAACACCCACGGCTCGATCTGCGAGATTGGCGGACAGTGGTACGTGTTCTATCACCGCCAGACGGGTACTGACGAGTATGCCCGCCAGGCCATGGTGGCGCCCATCGAGGTGAAGATAGAGGAAGGCGCTGGCGGCAAGGTAGAGATCAGCGAGGGCGAGTACAACTCTGAGGGCTTCGCGCTCGACGGCCTCAACCCCCTGGAGCGCCACTCCGCCGGCATCGCCTGCTGGCACACAGGGCCCAAGCCCGCTGTACACAACTGGCCCAACAACACCTACTACGGCTCGTACATCGAGGCGAGTTACGGCACAGACACGAAATTCGACGCACCCTACGACCTGAAGAACAACACCAACCGCATCGTGAACAATACGGCAGGCTCGATCGTGGGCTATAAGTACTTCGACTTCACGAAGACCAACGAGGAAGAGGACATCCAACTGCTGCTGCGCCTGATACCTGAGGGCGTCGACGGCACCATCCAGGTGATGGCCGACCGCCCGTGGACGTCGCAGGGTGGCATCCTTCTGGGCTCGTACGACCTGAAGGCCGACATGCCGAAGACCTCGACGGAAGTCACCATCGACGTGCCTTCGCTCAGCGAGATGACTGGCAAGCACGCCATCTACTTCATCTTCCTTTCCGACACGAAGGACAAGTCGATCTGCACGCTCGAGGACTTCGTCTTCACTTTCTGACAGATGGGACAGGTGAAGAACATCGCTTTCGACTTGGGCGGCGTGGTGCTGGCACTGAGTTATGAGCAGGCCGTCAGGCGGTTTGAGGAAATCGGACTGAGAAACGCCCGCCAGCATCTGGACGCCTTCGAGCAGAAGGGCATCTTCGGAGACCTCGAGTCAGGACGAATCACGGCAGAGGACTTCCGCAGGGAACTCAGTCTGCTGACAGGCAGGGAACTGACGGCCGAGGCGTGCTATCAGGCCTGGCACGGCTACGTGGACTACGTGCCGAAGCGCAACCTGGAGGCCATCCTCAGTCTCAGGGCACGAGGCTTCAAGGTGTGTCTGCTGTCGAACACGAACCCCTACATGATGCAGTGGGCAGAGCGCGACTTCGACGGTGAGGGCCATCCCATCAGTGATTTCTTCGATGCAATGTACCTCAGTTACCAATGTGGGGTGATGAAGCCCAGGCGCGAGATCTTTGAGATGATGCTCAAAGGCCAGCAGGCCAAGGCGGAAGAGACCATCTTCGTGGACGATGGTCCCCGCAACGTGGAGGCAGCAGCAGCCTTAGGCATGCACACCCTCTGTCCACACGACAATGAGGACTGGACAGCGCCCCTGGAGGAACTGATTCGCCGGCTATCGGAATAACATCATCATTAAGGAACAACGAACACTAAGACATAAGCATCATGCGAAGACTGCTGTTCATCCTTTCACTTACCTTCCTTTTCGCCGCTTCACCTACCCTGGCGCAGAAGGCGATTGTGGAGGAGTCTGTGACTGATATCGTCTGCGACGGGCCTACACATGCCTTCCAGCATTTCAGGGAGGTGACAAGCATTCTCAACGAACAGGGCGCCTCGCTGGCCCTATTTGTCTGTTCATGCAGCAAGCACGACAGACTGACGAGTTTCAAGGGGCAGGTGACAGATGGGGCAGGACGCATCATCAGGAGACTGAAGGAGAGCGAACTGAAGAAGACTGAGTACTCTCCCTTCCTGGCTATCGACGATTATAAGATGTACCTCGACTACACCCCACCCGTCTATCCCGTCACCATCACCTACGAATGGACTATCGAGAGCCACGACAACCTGATAGAGTTTCCACGTTTCTGCCCGCAGACGGACTATGACGTCAGCGTCAGAAAAGCCTCCTACAGCCTCAAGGCTCCGAAGAACATGACCATCCGTCATGCCCTGCAGAATATCGACGGAGAGGTCCGCACAGAAGAAAGTGGCAAATACACCCGGACCATCACCCTCGAGGTAAGCGACCTGCCCGTGCTGAAACAAGAGCCATACGCCCGTCCACTCCGCGAAAGGATGCCGATGGCCATGTTTTCCCCCAACGACTTCACCTACTATGGTACGCAGGGCAGCCTGCGCAGTTGGGCTGACTATGGAAAGTGGGAATACAGTCTCATCAACGGTATGGACGCCCTGCCAGAGGCCGTCTGCCAGCAGATACACCAGTTGACGGATCAATTGAAGAGCAATCGCGAGAAAGTAGAGGCCCTCTACCATCGATTGGGAGAGACCACCCGCTACGTAGCCATCCTCTTAGGCATAGGCGGGCAGCAGCCTGCCCCTGCCGCGAGTGTCTGCAAAAGCGGCTTCGGCGACTGCAAGGGACTGACGAACTATATGCGGGCGATGCTGAAAGAGGTAGGCATACCATCGAACTACACCACCATCAGCACCACAAACAGAAGGCTGCTGAAGGACTTTCCAAGCGTGGGACAAATGAACCATGTCATCCTCCAAGTGCCACTACCAGACGATACCTTGTGGCTGGAATGTACAAATCCACGACTGCCGTTAGGCTATGTGCATGAGGATATTGCCGGGCACGATGCCATAGAGATCAGCGCAAAGGGCGGACGACTTGTGAAGTTACCCTGTTACACCGATTCTGCCAACCTTCTACGCACCGCTATCAGCATCAGCCTGAACCGTGACGGGGCTGCAGACCTGACTGTCTCGCAGGAGGCCTACAACCACCAATACGAGAACCGCATTGCCTTATTGAAAATGGATGAAAAAGAACGTCAGAGGGTACTCCAACAAATCGTTCATGTGCCACAGGCGGAGATCAGTAAGATGGATGTCGCCGAAGACAAAACCAAAATCACACTTGACGCAGAGGTCAAAAGCCTGAGATACGCCACTCGTACGGGCCAGCGTCTCTTTGTACCCATCAACCCTGTCTATCGGGGCCATACTGTACCCAGCATCACGTCGGAACGCCAAGAGGACATCTGGATAGAAAGAGGCTATCTCGACGAGAACGATATCACCATTGACATTCCTGAGGGCTCTGAAATCGAGGCTCGTCCGAAAGACATACAGATAGAGCAGCCTTTCGGCTCGTTCTCTTCCTCCATACTGTCCGACGGCAAGAAGGTGCGCATCAAGAACAGGTTACTGATGAAATCCGGCACCTTCGACAAGTCACTCTACCCTCAGTTATCGGACTTCATCCGCACAATCAGCATTCTCTATGACCAGAAAATCGTATTAAAGATCAAGAACTAACAATCAAACATAATATTATGATGAAACGATTTTGGCTTCTACTATTCATTTTTTCATTCTTTTACGCCTTCTCTACTGTAACGGCGCAGAACCTGAAGTTCGGTAAGCCTACAGACGAAGAGATGAAGATGACTGTCTACGAACAAGACAAGGAGGCGGCGGCCGTCGTGCTCTGCCAACTGACAAGCGTCAGTTACACGATGGATTTCTACAACTTCCTTGTGGACTATGATGTCAAGGTACGCATCAAAGTGCTGAAGGATGAGGGGAAGGAATATGCCGACCTAAGCATCCAATACATCAATAATGAGAATGAGGAATACGCCCAGGAGTACATCGAGGACTTTAAGGCTACGGCCTACAACCTGGAGAACGGCAAGGTGGTGAAGACCAAGATCGGTAAAGAGCGGCTCTTCACCGAACGTATCGACAAGGACTATATGGTAGCCAAGGTTGCCATCCCGCAGGTAAAGGCCGGCACCGTCATCGAATACGAGTATAGACTGCACAGTAATGTGTTCTACCACATCTACGACTGGGATGCTCAGGCCGAGATTCCCGTTGCCTACGCCAACTACCGGCTGGAGATCCCAGCCATCTTCATCTACAACGTGGAGCATACGGGTCTGGAGCCCTTGCAGACCAGCGTCACCGCAGGGACACTCATGTTCAAGGATACCAGCAACGACCTCTCCAATCCCAATAAGTGCAGCACCAACATCTACGTCTGCACAGGCCGTCATCTACACGCTCTGAAAAAAGATAAGTTCGTCTGGAATGTGCGCGACTACTTTACCAAAGTCACTGCAGAACTACAACGCATCAACAGGGCTGGCGGCGGTTATCGTGAAGTAAGGAAGAAGTGGGAACAGATAGATGCCACCCTTTTGGACCATCCCGACTTCGGCGCGCGCCTCTACAAACACAGCAAGTATCAAGAAGAGTTGGAAGCCAGCGGTATTAGTCAGATGGCCGACCTTAAGGAGAAGGTGGCTGCCACCTATAAGTTCCTACGCCAGAGGCTGGCCTGGAATGGAGAGTATGACCTGTTGATACACTCGGCATCAGAGATCGTCAAGAAAGGGAATGGCTCGAATGCCGACCTGAACATGATGCTCATCAACATGCTGGGCGACGTTGGGGTGAAAGCCTATCCAGTAGTGATGAGTACCCGCCGACACGGAAGACTGCCTCAGACCTATCCCACACTGAACAAACTGAACACCTATGTCGTCGGCATACCTGACGGCAGTTCATGGATCTATGTAGATGCCTCCTCCGCAGACGGTTTCCTGAACGTGTTGCCTGCCAACCTATATACCGACCGTGCCCGCATCATCCAGAAAGAGGGCAGCCAGTGGGTCAACTTACAGAAGACTGGTGAGGCCCGTACACTGATTACCGTCAAGGCCAGTCTCTCACCTCGTGGAGAGATGAAAGGCGAGCAGACAGCCATCTATTCCGGCAATGCTGCCGCTAACGAACGAACCGCATTCCGCGAGGCAGCAGACAGTTCCGCCTTCATAGCCAAGAAGGCTTCTCTAAACGGTATCAATATCAACAGTTGTAAGATGGACGGGCACCGTGACTTTGCACCACACGTCCAAGAGGTCATCAACTTCACCAGGCAAGGGAATGCTACAGACGACCATATCTATCTGAACCCGCTCACAGAAATCCCCGTCACCAGCAATCCATTCCTTGAGACAGGACGGTTACTCCCTGTGGAGTTTCCATACAAACAGACGTTCACCCTCTCTGTACAACTGACACTACCTGACGGCTGGCAACTGGAAGAGTTGCCCAAGAGCACTAAGATAACGGCTGCTGACAAGAGTCTGGCTGGACACATCCTCTATGAAAGTACCGATGAACACACCGTGACCATCCACTACCAGTTCCGACTCAGCAACGTCACTTACGACAAGACCCAATACGACACGCTGAAACAACTCTTCGATATCTTTGCAAACCGTGCCAAAGACATACTGGTCATCAAAAAAGCATGATAAATCCAAATAAATTTGGTTTTTTCCGTTTATTTCATTATCTTTGCAGTCAGAAACTTAAAGCATAAAAATAGCATGAAGAAATTGAAACAAGGCTCGCTCTGCGTACAGGCAGGGTATAAGGCCAAAAACGGAGAACCCATAGAATTGCCCATCATCCAGTCGACGACATTCAAATACGACGACTCAGACGAGATGGCACAGTTGTTCGACCTGAAGAAAGAGGGCTATTTCTACACCCGCCTGCAGAACCCTACCAACGATGCTGTGGCAGAGAAGATCGCGGCTCTGGAGGGCGGTGTGGGGGCCGTGCTGACATCCTCAGGCCAGGCAGCGAACTTCTATGCGCTCTTCAACATCTGTGAGGCAGGTGACCACTTCATCACCTCGAACGAGATCTATGGCGGCACCTATAACCTCTTCGGCGTGACACTGAAGAAACTCGGCATCGAGAGCACGTTCATCTCGCAGGAGGCAACGGACGAGGATATCCAGGCGGCCTTCCGTCCGAATACGAAGGCTGTGTTTGGAGAGACCATCTCGAATCCAGGCTGCGCCGTCTTCGACATCGAGCGCTTCGCCAAGATCGCCCATAAGAACGGCGTGCCCCTGATCGTCGACAACACGTTCGCCACACCCATCAACTGCCGTCCCTTCGAATGGGGCGCAGACATCGTCACCCACTCCACCACGAAATACATGGACGGCCTGGCTACGCAGGTAGGCGGCGTGGTGGTGGACAGCGGCAACTTCGACTGGCTCGCTCATGCCGAGAAGTTCCCTGGCCTCTGCACGCCTGACGAGTCGTACCACGGACTGACCTACGTGAAGGCCTTCGGCAAGAAAGGCTACACGACGAAACTCGTGGCACAACTGATGCGCGACCTCGGATCGATACCCGCACCGCAGAACTCGTTCCTGCTGCACCTCGGACTGCAGACACTGCATCTGCGCATGGCCCAGCACTGCAAGAACGCCCAGAAAGTGGCAGAGTTTCTGCACGACAACAAGAAGGTGGCATGGGTACACTACTGCGGACTGAAGGACGACCCCTACTATGCCCTCGGCCAGAAGTACCTGCCTCAGGGCTCCTGCGGCGTGATTGCCTTCGGCCTGAAGGGTGACCGCGAGACAGCCATCAAGTGGATGGACTCGCTGGAGATGATCAATATTGTGACCCACGTGGCAGATGCCCGCACCTGTGTGCTGCATCCCGCTTCGCACACCCACCGTCAACTCAGCGACGAGCAACTGCGAGAGGCTGGCGTGGCACCAGACCTGATCCGCCTCAGCGTCGGCATCGAGGACGTGGAGGACATCCTCGACGACATCAAGCAGGCACTGGAGAAGATTTAAACAACCTCATAACAATAAAAAAGCATATCTATGGAAGTAACTAAAATCATGCAGGACCTGGAGCGCAAGCATCCGGGCGAGTTAGAGTATTTACAGGCAGTACGCGAAGTGCTGGAATCTGTAAAAGACGTGTACAACCAGCATCCGGAGTTCGAGAAGGCGAAGATCATCGAGCGCATCGTTGAGCCGGAGCGAATCATCACCTTCCGTGTGCCCTGGGTCGACGACAAGGGCGAGGTACAGGTGAACCTCGGCTATCGCGTGCAGTTCAACAGCGCCATCGGCCCCTACAAGGGCGGGCTGCGCTTCCACGCATCAGTGAACCTGAGCATCCTGAAGTTCCTCGGCTTCGAGCAGACCTTCAAGAACGCGCTCACCACCCTGCCCATGGGCGGTGGCAAGGGCGGCTCGGACTTCTCGATCCGTGGCAAAAGCGACAACGAGGTGATGAAGTTCTGCCAGGCCTTTATGACAGAACTGTACAGGCATATTGGTCCCGACGAGGATGTGCCTGCTGGCGACATCGGCGTAGGAGCACGAGAGATAGGCTATCTGTTCGGACAGTATAAGAAACTGACGCACCAGTTCCAGGGCGTGCTCACTGGCAAAGGCAGGGAATGGGGCGGTTCGATCCTGCGCCCAGAGGCTACGGGATACGGCGCCCTCTATTTCGTGCATCAGATGCTGGAGGAGCACGGACTCGACATCAAGGGCAAGACAGTGGCCCTCTCTGGCTTCGGCAATGTGGCCTGGGGCGCTGCGAAGAAAGCAACGGAACTGGGGGCGAAGGTCATCACCATCAGCGGTCCTGACGGCTACGTGTATGACCCAGCAGGACTGGATGCGGAGAAGATAGAGTATATGCTGGAACTGCGTGCCTCGGGCAATGACATCTGCCAGCCGTATGTGGACGAGTTCGACGGAGCCACCTTCTATCCAAATAAGAAGCCGTGGGAGCAGAAGGCCGACATCTATCTGCCCTGTGCCACTCAGAACGAACTGAACGGCGAGGATGCAGACCGCATCCTGGCCAACAAGCCCCTGTGCGTGGCAGAGGTGTCGAACATGGGTTGCACGGCAGAGGCTGTGGAGAAGTTCATCGCCGCCAAGCAACTCTTCGCACCAGGCAAGGCCGTGAACGCTGGTGGCGTGGCTACATCAGGCCTGGAGATGACGCAGAACTCGGAGCGCATCTCGTGGACAGGCGAAGAGGTGGACCGCATGCTGCACCAGATCATGTCGGGCATCCACGAGCAGTGCGTCAAGTACGGCAAGGAGGATGGCTATGTCAATTACGTAAAAGGTGCCAACGTGGCTGGCTTCATGAAGGTCGCCAAGGCCATGCTGGCGCAAGGCATCGTGTAAAAGAGTGAAGAATGAAGAGTGAAGAGTGAAGAATTTCTTGCGTCCCGTTGGTAGCAAGCGGCAAAGCCGAGCGGCTACCGCAGCAGAGAATTGGACATCAAATAAAGATGCCAAGAAACGCATAATCATCATGATTATGTTGTTGTTCTGCGCGGCAGCAAATTATTCACTTTTCACTCTTCACTTTTCCTTTCTGAACGCCCAAAGTGTTCAGAAGGGCAAGGCATCGTATTACCCCAAGAAGTTCACGGGGCGTCGTACGGCCAGCGGGGAGCGGCTGCACCACGACAGTCTGACCTGTGCCCACCGCACCTACCCCTTCGGCACGTTGCTGAAGGTGACGAATCCTGCCAACGGAAAACATGTCATCGTCAGAGTGACGGATCGCGGACCGTATGTCAAGGGGCGGATCATCGACCTCTCCGTACGTGCTGCACGCGAACTCGGCATCATCGCACAGGGTATCGCTCCCGTTACCGTCGAACATTACAGCGAGACCATCATCCCCTTCAAGCCTGAAGAGGATCTAGACCTGCCAGAGTTTGACATCGGCACAAACGAAGGTGCTGATACCAAGCCCATCTGGATGGAATTGCGGGATCAGTATAAGAAGAAACAAGAAGAAGAAAAAGCATCGGATTGACACAGATTTGCACAGATCTTTTTTTAGGTTGATAATCCGCGCTAATCCGTATCAATCCGTTAGTATCATTTCATGGTCCGAATGGGGAACTCCTTGGCTTGTGAGGCGACTTCCTTGTTCTCCTGGAGGACACTGATACGGATGACAGCCTCACCGTCCTTCAGTCTGTTGTCGGCCTTGATAACCGCCGTATAGCGGATGCCCCTGCCTGGCATAATGCTCTCCACGAGGACGTTCTCGGAGATGTGAATATGCTTGTTACCCGTCAACTCTACCACGGTCGGCAAGACCTGGAAGACGGGCTTGCCAGATGTATTGTAAATCTCGAACACCATCCGAGCCTCCTCACCACGACTCAGCACACCGTCGCGGCTGGTATCAAGGAGTTGCGCATGGCGTATCTCAAGAATGGATATGGAAGCAGGCTTAACGGTGGAAGGGGCTGTGCTGTTGAAGTTCTCGTCGAACACCAGCAGGCGGTCGTCGCCACCATTGCTCTCATCGAAGCCACTCTGACTCTGACCATCGTCACCATCATATTGAGGCGTGACACGCTCGCTACGTTGACTGCGCGCCGACTCGTACGAATCGACTCTATACTGACGACGATGGTCGGCATAGTCCTCATAACGGCGTTGCTCAGCCTTGTCAGCAGCAGAGCCTATCGCAGCACCTACCGCGGCTCCGCCTGCCATGCCTATCAGCGATCCGACATTCCTACCATGCCATCCGCCTGCTATGCCACCTATAGCAGAACCAATAATCGAACCAAAACTACCTCCTGTGACAGCACCTGACCCTGTGTATGTGCCACAACTGCTCAACATGAGCATGGTTCCCAATGATAATACCAATGTCTTCTTCATAATCAACCGTTTATTTTTTGTTCAACGCTGCAAAGGTAAGCATTTCTTCTGATAATACCAAAGGGGAATTCCCGAAAATATCATAGGGGAAACCCTACACACGGGCATTTCCCCAGACGCTTTCCATATATGCATTTACGAAAAAAGCCTGCATCTGATGACAGACGCAGGCTCTCTATAGAGATTCTGATATCGTTTACTCAGCCTTTGCCTCCTCAGCAGGAGCCTCAGCAGCAGGTGCATCCTCGGCCTTAGCCTCTTCCTTGGCAGGAGCTTCTGCGGGAGCAGCAGCCTCAGCCTTAGGAGCAGACTTGCGAGAACGACGGGTAGACTTCTTCTTCGTATCCTTTGCCATTTCGGGATCAAAGTCAACGAGTTCGATGAAGCATACCTGAGCAGCGTCACCCTGACGAGTACCGAGTTTGATGATACGGGTGTAGCCACCGGGACGGTCGCCCACCTTTGCACTTACCTCACCAAAGAGTTCTTTGATGACTTCCTTGTTCTGCAGGTAACTGAATACAACACGGCGAGAATTGGTAGAGTCTTCCTTTGCCTTTGTGATCAGCGGCTCTACGTACTTCTTCAGGGCCTTGGCCTTTGCGACGGTCGTAGTGATTCTTTTGTGCATGATCAGCGAGATAGCCATGTTTGCGAGCATGGAACTACGGTGACTGGCAGTACGACCGAGATGATTGAATTTCTTATTATGTCTCATTGTTCTTGTTTTCTTTTATTGGGCATTGGGCATGTCCTCGCGCGCTCGACCTTGGTCGCTTGGCTTGCAAAAGACTTACTCCCTGTCCAGTTTATACTTGGAAATATCAGTTCCAAACGACAGATTCAGACTCTCGAGCAAATCATCAAGCTCAGTGAGCGATTTCTTACCGAAGTTGCGGAACTTCAGGAGG